>Ga0209589_1005860_pt1 | contig 20680 bp, 6 predicted proteins | sample CowpeawhiteBW_FD_187525 | JGI IMG/M metagenome (GOLD analysis project Ga0209589, IMG submission 187525) | Root nodule microbial communities of legume samples collected from California USA - Cow pea white BW (SPAdes) (version 2) | ecosystem: Host-associated > Plants > Roots > Nodule | place: USA... | reverse complement strand
TGTGGGGTTGGACTATGAGCAGGATTGGCTCGTAGGGTTGGACCACGAAAGGGATAGTTTCGTGGGAGCACAGTAAAGTCCCAAGACCTAGTTTCATGCATATGACTCATGAAGGAATATGAGATCATGGGTGGGAAATTTGCAGTTAACATATATTAGTAAAATTTATTTCTTGGGATGGGTGTCATACTTATTTTATATTCATATGTGCATAGCTCACCCTATCTATTTGTGTGTGGCGATGATCGAATAATTTATTATCCGGGAGCAGATGTTTTGACAGGTGAGCCAGGAGACGCTTGAGATTGGAGAGCGGGATTATATGGGCTTTTGAAGACTTGAGTTTTTGATATTTTTTTTATGTTTTGAACATTAGCCATTTTGGGCTTTTATAGTTGTAATAACTTTGGATTGCGAACATTTATAGTATGCAACTTTGCGATTTTAATTTTCCCGTATTTTGGGAACATGTGATTATAAATGAGGTATTATCAATATTATCGCGTTTTAATTTATTTTATTTAATTGTTTATGTTCTTTTCAAAGTAATATTCCTTAGGGATGTTACACGTATTGACTGCATACCACTCATACTCAATCAATCAAGTAACATTTATCATGCATAAAGAACTCATACCAACCTATGTAACCAATCCTCATTCATATCACATGTGGAATCCATACCAACCCATTCTTCCCAATCCATGAATGTAGAATTTCATCTCATACCAATACCATGCCACTTTAATACCAACCATCTCATTTAAATCACATGCCAAGAATCATACCAAACTCATCATTCATCACTCATGCCTAATCATTCAGAACATGCTTTAATACAATAATCCAACTATACATGTAGCATTCATCCAATAACACAAAAGAAATCAGAAAAAGGATGCATCCTCACCCAACTCTCGCTCAGGTTGAAGGTGCTCGCTCAGGCGAGAGGTTTTTCTCGCTCAGGCGGGCTCCCATCGCTTAGGCGAGAACTCGAGGAGTGGAAACAGTGACTTCCTACGAGATCTCGCTTAGGTGAGCCCTCCTCGCCTAAGCGAGACTGCATCTCGCTCAAAACGGGGACTCGTCGCTTAAGTGACCTCTCGAGCACGAAACCTGGGCGAACCTCTCATAGTCTCACCTGGGCGAGATTATCAGTTCTCGCCATTGTTCGTACTGCATCAGTTGTACTCGCACATCCAAAATACAGAATAGAGCATTTTATTTAACCACTGCAACATACACTTCACACACAGGCTCGAGGCAATCAAAAACAGGCAACAAAACTATAAGAAACGCGATAACCCTAGCTTCCCTTACCTGGAATAAGCAGCACAAGACTTCTAAACAAAAAACTAGCGAGCACAGCAGTTCCGAGGATAGCTCAGTGAACTAGAGATTAGTGGAACAGAGAGGAAACTGGATCAATAAGGGAAATTTCAGTTGAAACCAAGACAACAGAGCTAAAATAGGGGAAAAAAGTTGGGAGGTTAACTTACGTGGAACAACAGAGTCATTCTAGCTCAACGTAAAAGTGGAAGCAAAACCCTAACAGAGGTTCACAGCTGCTCAAGAAATGAGTATGGAGATATGTTTTTTTCTAAAATGAGATGGATGAGTGGGGTTAGGTTAGATTAGGGTGTTTGGCTCCCTATGGGCCAGCCCTAGACCCAACTCACATGGGGCAACCCTTTTAATATAAGACAAAATAAAAAGTGGGCTTTACATCTAATAGAAATTTCATAAAAAATGTATATAACTAAAACAATAATGAAAATGAAAGTTCAAGTAAATCAGGTTGTCAAATAGAACTAAGAACTAATAAAAGAACCTTTGAAAGCAAATTAATTAATGGTAAATCTATAATAATACTTATATGAGTGGATACATCGTAAGTCGTAATCACATTTTGAGGCTAGCTCATTTCATCTCATCGATGACCCATGCGAGTTACAAGTTATGCAAAACGGGCCACGGGATCAAAATAATTAGTTTGTCCTGCACTTTCTTTTTACAAGTACCTGGGCCGACCCACATGACTTGTCCCGCAATGTCATCCTTATTAATCATAAAAAAGTTGGTAAAGTAAAATTAACAACGATAAAAATCTACCGGTAAAATGTTGGTAAATAAATTTTACCAATGGATATGAAATTTTGTCAATAATTACCAATAACTAAAATTTTTCGATAATTATCCATCAATAATTACAAACAGACAGTATCCATCGATTATTACTGACGATTTAAACCCATATGTAAATATCTATCGTAATCGCATACATTTTTTTTCGCTGATAAAATTTGTTGGTATACATCGCAATTTGGTATTCTTTTTTTTTCTCTCTTCCTCTTCATTTTTTTTTTCTGTCAACATTGTTATGTCAGTTGTCGTTGTTGCTACATTCGCCACCTTTGACTGATTGTTCTTCTCCACCACGATTGTCATTGTCGTTGTTGTCACCTCCTCTCCCTCCTCATCCCTTTTTCCCATATTCATAACCATCCTCATTCGCATCCCCAAAGAAAAAAAATCTTCACCTCATATATATACCTAACGAATACAAAATCTGTCTCAGCATTATCCCACTAGAGAATGGATATATATATATATATATATATATATATATATATATATATATATATATATATATATATATATATATATATCCATGCTCATACCCACTTTCTAATATTATTTTAATATCAATTATTTATTTTTTTTGAAAAAATAAAAAATTATACCAAAAGAACAATAATATTATCAAATATTTAATATCAAATTAACATTCTCGTTATTTTAATATAAAACATTTATAAAAAAGTTATAATTGTATATATTTAAAATTAAAGTACCTAATAAATTTTCATTACAGTTAAAACATTTATTAATTTTATAAACATTAAAATTAAAAAAGTTATAAAAAAAGTTCAAGTTTTAAAATGTTTTAAATGTTTTTTTTACTTTCTTTATCTAAATTCTAATGAAATATCGTATTTTATATAACAAAAATTATAATACAATACTTGAAACAAATCGTAAAAAAATAAAGATTAAATTAATAATAATTACAATTTAGTAATAATCTTTTCATTTTTTGAGATTCAACTTATGTTTAATGGTGATAATTTATGGAATGAAATTAAATTATTGTATTATGGTAAATGAAATACTTTTATATAATTATAGCAGTAAAATTATACTTATGACAAAGAGTCGGGAAATAAAGGTATTTATATAAAAAATCATTAAAATCATATTCTAATATTATAAAAGAAATAACAAATAAAAATTTTAAAACAAAATTAAAATTATCAAATTTGTGTCTTAGAAACATTTTGATAATGAAATCACACAAGAAAAAAAAATGTATAATTAAGGGTATGATAAGATAGAAAATTTAGAGATCTAAAACATTTTAGATATTGAACTAGTTGAACTCTTGAGAGATAATGATAATCATTTAAAAAAATGAAAGTTGTTCTAATAAAACAAAAATTAAGAATCCAAGAGAATAAAGAAAAAAAAAATTATATTACCTAACCATAAAGTTTATGTGATTAAACACTTCAAATGAGAATCAAACTTGCTCATGTAAAAATAATAAATAATAATTAAAAATATTAAAAAAAGGTAAAAATATTCAAAACATAAAATATATTTAATTCATTGTTATATATAATACATCATTTTAATACAACGGCAAAAAGATTGTAATAAGAGGGAAAATACTTTAAAGACGTGAGTGAATTTCATAAATATAGAATAAGTCAAACAATTTAAAAATAGAAGAAAAAATGTGTAGCACGCGTCCACACACACATATTATGTTACCTAGTAAAATGTGGGTACTTTAGTCATTTAAACTCATGAGAATGATGACGGGAATAAATATTAGAGCGAGTATGTGATGATTTTCCATCAAAACAATGAGGTTGGACAATATTTATGGAAATAATTTTATTTGTTATCCTTACCAACAAATTTATCAGAACATAGTCAAATCTAAAACGAAAATTTTGATGTCTATTTTATTGATGAAATTTATGAACACAAATATCCATAACTATAAAAATTAAGAATTATTAATAAATTTTAATGACAAAATTATTAATAAAGTTTTTCATTCTCAATTTTATCTAAAAAATTATGATCTTTATTTTATTTCACTTCTTAATTTCTGGTTTACAAATTATACTTATTTAATTTTTTTCTATTAAATCAAACATGAGTAAATTTGGTAATAATTATTATTTGCGATAATTTTATACTTGGTATCCTCATGCACCATGAATATTTTTTTTTCTCTCTTTATCTGTTTCTTCTTTGTATTACTTTTCATATTCACCATTTTTTTCACTCCAAAATCAAATGGAACATAAACTAAAATTTTCCAAAATATATAAAAGAAAAAAAGGAGAAAAAAACTGAATTTTTTTTCTTACACTATTCAATATCATATGTATCAAATAAACATGGGGCATGACGTCTTAAACTTTGAATAAGCTAATTATATAGAATAAAACCATACTTATATATGTCCATTATGATTACTGCTTACAAATTTATGGTAGATTTTTGTCAGATGCATGTTTGCATTCTGCTAAAATTAATTCTTATCAGGCCAATGACCCTTTAATCTGAAAGAAACATCAGCTGATAGATTAAATTGTTTACAGGATCAGTTACATTGTTCCTGCCACAAATTGGATTTTCCATTCTCTTAGTTCCAACTGAATCCATTCAAGTCCAGTTCTTTACAACTAGTTCTAGTGTTCTTATCTTCAGTGGCTAGGTCCAGTTTTGGTGCAGCAAAGTATGAAGGCAATCCATAATCTTGAGAAACTTTCTCAGCCACTGGTTTCACTGATTCTTTCCTAATGGTGCTTCCATTCTCAGTTTCTCCTTCAAGTCCAATGCTCATAGACAAGTTGCTTGGACTTCTTCTGCTCAATGGGGTAAGGAAGGTGTTCTTCACTGGATCACACCATTTGAGGTCAGTGCTTGGTAGGTTGTTCAGATTAGGACCCTCTATGACCTCCTTTCGTTCCATGAATGTGTGGACATTGAAAGGTCTTAAGCTCATTCCTCCGTTTTGTATCTCTTGCTCTTTCTGTGACACTTCACAGGATGTGAGGCAACTGTCCATAGAACAGTCATTTGGCTGGTTGGTTTGTGTTTGGTGAGGGCTAAATCCTTGTAACTCTTTCAGCTCTAAAAATGCTGAATTCAGACACTGAGAAGACACTTTTGACACTAAATCTGAAAGTTGAAGTTTTGCAGCTTCAAGTCCTACTACTCCCAGATTTTGTCTGCCAAGTGTTTCTTGAGCCTTCTCCAGCACAGCTTGAAGGTATTTTCCTTGAGCTTCTATCCGGAGCTGCAGAAGTCTTTGCACCTAGATTTGTTCAGATGGGTTTTTGTTAAAATTTATGAAGAAATAGTTGATAACACTCACTTACTTTAGATATTATGTGAAAATTAATCGAAACCCTTTTGATAATTTATCAAGTTTACAGGCTGAAAATACATGTATGGTAGTAATGGTATAAGTTGGTTTAACACACCTCAAGTTGCTCATTTAGTCTTCTTTGAACCTCTATTTGCATCTGCAGTGCCTCACTGATGTGTAAATCTCTGCCACAAGGTCACCGAGTGTTAGTTTAAAACCTTATTAGAATGTTCATATACCACAAGAAATCATGTGTGAAAACCGAGTGAAAGCTTCTTACTTGTTATTAGACTGAGGGGCAAGGTTTAAATTGTTCACATGAGTTCCATTGTTTTCTCTGAGTCTTTCATCCGTTGCTGCACCTGGGTTTATGGCTGAGAAACCAGACTATTGTTCAGAAACAAATCTTTGCGATTCATTATAGATTTAGACATGATAGAGAAGATCTTGTCTTACAGATTTTGTGTGTCACGTTATTACTTTGTCCATGCAGACTCTTGCTCAATCTGTACTTCTGGTGGGGAAAAGAAACGGATCAGTAATTGCACCATAGAAGTCACGGTCGGAAAGTAATTATGCTGGGTTCTTAGTTGTGTATACATCAACATATCTTTGCCTAAAAATTTATCAGATCTATATATATGGAATATAATTTAGCAGAAGTATATGTTATGTACGAAGCATGCTGACTAATATATGCTGGGGTCAACTCCTTTTCTTTTTGTTTGAGGAACAAAAGCAAGATTTTTCTATAGTTGAGAGCAACACTGAAAAACATTATGCAGAAAAGTAATGATTTTTACCTGAAGGTGGCTCTTCAGATGATACAAAGTAAGGCCTGAAATCCCCATGAGTTTCATTACCGTTTTGGGAGTTGCCTCTGCAGAATAAAATTTGCACTTGGAATCATTGAACTAATAAAAAAGAAGTAAAAAAGTTCTGTATATATATATATCCTCTTCAAGATTATGATGATGAACAAATATATGTTTTAAATACTCACTGTCAGCTCCTCCTAACTGCTGCACAGCTTCTATGAACCTGGCATGAAGATCAGGTGTCCATTTCAATCTAGGCTTAGCATCAGTCGAGAGAACAAGACCAGAATCACCAGATCCATTTCCAGTGTGAAGGAACATGTGTCTCTCAGAAGGGATTGGCATTCTGGAAGAAGAATGAATGTTCTTTCCTTGATGTTGCAGATGAGGAGAGTACATTCAACCTGCAAAAAGACACTTTATAAGCACCATGAGTTCACAACATATAGAAACAAACAACGTATATAATCATCTGATTGTGCCTTTACCTATCACTTTGCTACCTCTGAAAGGTGAAACTCGATAATGCTCTACTTGCAAGTAGTATAAGACTTGATAGTATTAATATATAAATATAAGTGAACCTCTCTCTCTCTCTATTTATGAGTCAACTTGTGGAGTTTTTGTAGCTTGTTTCTTCACTGCACATATCTGTTCAGTGCAAAGCCTCCTTAGAGAGGTAGTTATATATGAGAGCTGAGGTGAAGAAGTAACACATGGAATCTTTGGTAGAACCAATGGAAAACAGAACTCAATCCTTTATGCATGGTTACCTGACAAATAGACTCCTTCCTTTTCCTACTTTTTCTCTTCACTTGTGTTATATATGCTTGTGGACCCCTTTAGTTCCACTTTCTATTCTAAGGCAGTGCAAAACATTCCATTTGAGTTCCTTGTTTTAGTTTTGTTGTTGCACCCATTTGAGTCCATCTTAATTAGTGCAAACACACACACACACACACACTTTATATATTGTATAACTAGAATGGATAAGTGAAATTTAAAACTGATGAAAATACTGTTAAAGGTCTGAGATTTTATGGCTTTTTTACCTCAGTTTTATAGATATGTTTCCTGCTTACACACACAAACAGTTAAAAATTTGTCCAATATCTGTGTAAAAAGTATAAAATGTTGAAAAACTAATATGCAAATATCTAGTTCCTAACTGCATTAGATTCTGGCATTGATCCTTCAAATTTTAACCAAATGTGCATTCATATTCGCTGGTCTGGCAAAAGTGGGAATCATATTCCCAAATTTGAAAATAGGATTTTATTTTTGTTTTATTTTTCATGACTTGCTTGGTTCTGGGGAATCTTATATTCCTCTCTACTTGGAACTGCCAAAGCTCATCCATTATATACATTTTGCTGTAGTGGAAGATTCTTGCAAGTTAAAGGCCTAAACAATGCTCATGTTGTGATCATTATAGCAGTCCTCAACGTGCTAAAGGAGCTTCTTAATACATGCATGAAGAAGTTATAAATAAGAAGGGTTAACTCCATTGACTAGAGCACCTTGAAATAGAAGAAAAGGTGTATAAAAAAACAGTTCAGATGCTTGCATGGGACTGTTTGGAGGTAAGGAATGGAATAAGAATACGTTCTGTTTTGTCTGCATCCATAAGTTTGGAACTTATTCAGCCCCCACAAGTGAGAAAAATTGAAATAGGAGGAAGGTGGACCCAAAATTTTTCATTCTTTCTTTGGCACAAAAATTCAATTCAGTCCCATCCTCTAGAATCATAAAAGCGGGACCTAATTAAAAGTGAAAGCAAGAAGTGTACTTGTTTCTATACTTACATTTGGTTAAATGCAACATATTATATATATATATAGAGAGAGAGATAGAGGACCACTTACCTTACCCTTGACTTGTACCTTGGTTAATGAAGCAGATTCTTGTGCCAGCTTTCTAATTTTCTGAATGGTTATAATTCTTATCCGTGTGCAACTTTCACTTATTCATTATGATCATCATGCTTCTGCAGAATCATGTATCTAGACCTAAATGATGTGCTATCAAAATGCTGTGGTAGAAAATGATTGATTGTTATTAGCTGCTAGTGAAGTAGGAGATAATCACATGCAGATCACCTTCATGTTAAATGTATGTTTTCAGTGTAGGTATTTAGTATAGATATATCTAGACTTTCAACTTGAGATTATAGGTTAACTTAATCACATAACTTTGTATCAATTTTTTTTTTGTTCTCAATCCTTCAATTTTGTTAAAACGAGTTAACCTTTTTCATGATATTGGTATATATTGTGCCTTTTATGTAACTACTAGGTTACCTTATTCCTTTTTTTCTTTACTTTTCTTCTTCTCTTCTCATGAATTTAGGTGTTTCCTCTTCGTCGATGTCTCATTATCAATTATCATTTGTCTAGAAGTAAGTGTGAGTCTAACACTTATAGAGTAAAAATTGAAAAAATTTAGTATTATATAAGATTGAAGACCCATAAACCTCTGTTTTAAGATTTTGGGTTGAAAATAATATTAATATCTATATAATAAACTCATATCTTATTGAAATTGTATCTTTCCTTATAACTTTTTATCTAATATCTTTTCCATTACTTGTTAGGCATAAGTGAAATCATATCATTTAGATTTCAAATATACTCATGAAAAATATTATATATTTTTTTAAATTTTAAATAAAATTATTTTAAAAAGTTTTTAAAATATAAATTTAGACAAAAGAAATTATTTTTTAATTATAATTCAAATTAAATTACTCAATAAAATATTAATGCATTAATTCCAATCCTTCTAATTTTAGTAAATATTGCGATTAAATATTAAACTTAAAGTTAATTTTCATATGAAGTGTAAATTTGGCTTCAGAATTATGCAATTTCAATACTTTAATATTCTAGATGAATTTTATTTTTCAAAATAGATTTTGGTTAAAAGTAAGTTTAAAGTGAAATAATTAAATTTATACTTTTGTTTCATAGGTTTAATTCAAGCGAAAATAATTAAATTTATATTTTGTTTCATTTTTAATTATGAGATTTTTTCTATTACTTAAAAAATACCCTCAATTCATTTATTATTTAAGGATAACTTTTTTAATATAAATGTTATAGTATTTTTTTTAAAAATTCATTTTTAAATAAAGTTTATAGTAATATAAAATTCCCCTCAGAACACAATATACTCTTTTTTTTCCTTTCACTTTTAGTCTGATGTATATATTAAGAGTAAAAACAATTCACTCTGAAACACCAGACATCACATCTTCTTTTCTGGTTCAGTTGCCTGAAACTCCCCATTAAGACCTTTGCATGCCTGTCAAACATAACCTAAATAAAGTATTCTGGAAATATGCAGCACTCACTTTCTCAGACTTGTAAATTACTTCATCCATGCATGCATGCATGATATATAGATATATATGTATACATATATATAATATATATGCAATGATTTGTGTCATTTTCCACTATTGTTATAGAATGCATGGTAGATTTGGCTATATAGGAACTCTAACTGCATGGCATTGGCATATACCAGGCTAATCCACTGGGAAAAAAACTAAAGAATGTGAGAGAATCTGATGCAGTTTTATTTAAAACCGGCCATTTTCACAGGCAATGCATGTGTCAACTGCATGCAAATCTGCATTAATAATAATTGGAAAACACCAAATATGTAATTGTACCAACAAGAATAAATGGTGATTAAATTAGAAAAATAAAGATTTCATAGATTAAAGCTAATATGGAATATGTTTTGTGCGTCATGGAAGACCGAATAGTCTCTAAAACCAGTTGTGATGAGACACAAATAGCAGAGATTATTTATAAAAACCGTATCTGATGTGTGGTGATACCCATTGATCATGCAAAATTAGACAAACATATTTGAGAGACAAGTTACAGAAACCATAAAAATAAATAGGAACAAAGATTCCTTGAACAGTATCTTCACATCACTTCCCCTTGTTCTTGTTCTTGATTCTGATTTTTGAGAATATTTAATAAGGGCAGGAGAATCTGTGAGCGACTTTGTGGAAAGTTAAAGCTGAGTTCCTAAGTGGTTTGAAGCATGTGGATTGGAATAATTTTGGCATCAGGACTGATACCGAATCTGCTCCCTTAGATGGACTTAATATTACCACTTGGCAAATTCTCCATATCATCATATATATCTGACCAACTTATCATTACATTAACATCTAAAACAATTCATTTTCTCACAGTTGATAAGATAAATTTGCGATATATAAATATATAAATGAGTGCAAACCTTACTTTATAAACTGTTTTTGTAAGATTGAGTTAGGTTTAAAATTTTCTTCTTAACATGGTATATCAAAGTTCTACATTTGAGTCTATATCTATATATGTCTTGGCATGAATGAGTATAAAATTGGATACAAACCTAATGTTACATGTTGATCTTAATTATAAGGTCGAGTTAGGTTGAAGTTTACTTCTTAACATGATATTAAAGTCATGAGTTTGAGCTTATGGATATGCCTCGACATCTCACATCAACTAAATATAAGATAAATTTGTTGTATATAAGTAAGTATAAACTCATTTTACAAATTAGTTTTGTAAGATTGTATTATAATTAAAACTTACTTTTTAACATCCTTTTGAAAAATAATTCTAACAAATATATACATAATTGATGGTCAAATTAAAAGATTATGTGGATTTTCTTTACCATTTTCTAGTATATTTTTGATAGGTTTATTGTTTAATTTTAGATCTTATAATAATAATAATAATAATAATAATAATAATAATAATAATAATAATAATACGAAAGCTTGTTTCAAATTTTGCTATTAAAAGAAATTTGTAGTGAGTTTTTGCAATATACGGCAAAAATAGTGATCAAAATATATAAACATTTTGAATTTGATGATGTCATGCTGACGGCTGAACATAGCCAAGTGAGAATCTTTGAATGGTAGTTATAGATTTAAGAGTAAAATGTTTTTTAATTATTGAAAATACTAAAACTAAATTTTGAACTTTTCTTAATTACAATATTCATTATTGTCCCAACCATACTCGAGTACACGATCTCCAGAGAGCACAATGGCCGCCTATCACGCAGAGACGCCTTCGCACAGAACCAGACAGCCCCCAGAGAGCACAATAGCCGCCTACCACGCAAGAACACCTCCACATGGAGAACACGGCCCCCACCTAGCTCCACACCCCCCGTTAAACAACACGGCCCACAACCAAAACCCGATGGCCGGTTACCACGCGAAAGGCACCTTTCCAAAGGAAAGCCACCTTCGACGCATCTCATGGTCGAGTACCGGACACCGCCAACACCCAAAGGACCCCTTGGTAAATTCCTCCCTTTTACACTGGATCCAAAAATAGCCAAAAAGGGAATATTGGGCCAGAAAGCCCATCCCAGGTAGGACCCACAGGTAAAAAGGTATAAATAGCACATTGTCCCATGCATTCATTACGCATTAATTATTCTCTGAAACCCTGACATCACCAGTGCTGACTTAGACATTTAAGTGTTTTTTGCAGGTCTCCTGCGCCGCCCTCAAGCCCCCTTTAGACAAGAGAAGACCGACCCCGAGGAGACGCGCAAGACCCTTGGCTAATTTGTGTACTACAGACCTCAGTCCCATAAGAACAATTATTGACTAATGAAAATGATTTTTTTCATTATTTATTGATAGCTTGATATAATCAAGGACAAAACTTTATACATATTATGTTTTTATACTAATTGTGGAAGGACTTTAAATACTCGTAAAAGATTAATTCTGAAATAATTGTTATGCATAAAAGAGAGAGATTAAAATAATAAAATCTTAAAATTGTTGTGTAAGTTAATAAGTTTGAATAATGATTTATAATGACAATAATTTCGTTGACGTGAATGAAAAACTTTAAAGCATGGCCATTGATTGATTTGAGAAAAATGAGAAGTGATAAAAACGAATAAGGAACAAATGAAATGAAAATATTTGAGTGAGATATGCGTATCAAAATTGTGTGTGTAAAAATATGAGAATTCATTAGTCATTATTAACCCCATTCATATTGGTTCATCTTAAGGCTACCTAACATATGCATAATTTTAAGTTAAGATTTATAGTATATAACACCTTTGATATGGTTGTCACAATCCATCCAAAATCAGACGCATCTTTTGAAGTATTTAAATTCACATTATTTTGTTATTTTATTATACTTTTATTTAAAGTTTTTTTTTAAATATGTTAAAAACGACTAACTAGCTAGCATAATATTGTTGGATTGGGACATCGTAATATTTTTTCACTAAATGAACTATATACTTTACTTCTATATAAAATCCATGTTGAAAAATTCTCATTATTTTTAGGTTGTCACCATAAAACATTTGTTTTAGTTATGGGTGTTAAAATAAGTCGATTCAGTTCATTTGTCACCATAAAATATTTGTTTTAGTTATGGGTGTTAAAATAAGTCGATTCAGTTCATATGAATTAATTTATAGTAAGTCAACTTAACTTAATTAACTTTTTGATAAGTGATAAATTTTGTAATCTAATTTGACAGGTCAATTTGGTTTTGATTTCAATTTATATATATTTATTGTATTAATTAAAGTTAATTGACTCACATATTTTATTAAACATTATTGTAAAGATGGAAATTGAAAATTGAGGTATAAATCTACATAATTTGATAAATAAAAAAATTAAATATATAAACTGTATAAGTATTATTGAACAACATCTTATTTTTTAAAAGACTCTGCCTTTATAATTAGAAATAACAAATAATTGTAATAAAAAGCTTATGAAAAAAGGGTAAAAATAGAACAAAAGATTATTGGTTGGTTAGAGATCAATCCACTTTCAACTTCAACATAACTTGAATTTGTTTAACCTACAATTGACTCACAAATTTAAATCTATTTTGACAGCTCTATTCTTAATTTCTTGAACTTCTACATGCAAAAAATAAAAGGATCAACTTTATCATTAAATCTATGAAATTTCTTTTATTTTCAATGTTTTTTTTTTCCTTTGCTATATATAAAAGTATCCCTTTTAAGAGTTGGGTGACTTTCTATAAATTTTATGATTTTTTATTTATTCATCAATAAATTTTGTTTTCTTTAATAATCATGTTAAAAATATATTATAATGAATATTTTGTAATGATTAATCTTGGGGTGATTTTTTTATTCGTATATTATATTGGATAAAACTTGATATTTTGAATGTGCCTTGGAATTTTAAATCCCATCATTCTTTAGAAGTGTGCTTCAACACCCATTTTAGACTTGATTAAAAATATAGATTTTGACAATGGTTTAAAAAGTTAAAGTAATAGGGAGCTATGTTTTTGGTTTCTGATTGGTGTATTAATTCATTCTTTTGGATGCATTGTTTAAGCCTCAAAGCTTTGGTGCTTTAACTTTCTAAAAGGGTTAGGACTTAAGTACCTCCACCTTGTACTCTATTTCAATATATTTCTTTACATGCATTAGGTAATTAACCTTCGATCTAGAAAATTTTTATCATTTTAATTATATGGTTCCATAAAAACGAGTTACATTAGATGTATAATTACAATTTCCTTTTTTTTATAAAATGACTCTTCGTTATGAAGTTTGAATATCGAAGCAACCCTAAGCTGATTTACAAATACAATAGTTTTAATTTTTTTTTTTGTTTTTAAAATTAAATTAAGTATGTTTTTGGTCTCTCAAATTTCAGTGAAATTTAGAATTGGTCTCTCTTTGAAACTTTTGACCAATTTAGTCATTTATCTTTAGAAATGTAATGATTTAGTCCTTTTAACCAAATATTGTTAAGTTTATCTAACGTTTTAAGCACATTTCATGATAGTATTTGAATTGTTTACATCGTTTGACCAATTTTCGCTTAAATGCTAGCTCAAATATTATCGTAAAACATATTTGAAACTTTAAATAAACTTAACAAAATTTGATTAAAAGGACTAAATCCACGCATTTCTAAAGATAAATAACTAAATTGGTCAAAAATTTCGATGAGAGACTAATTTTAAATTTCATTGAAACTTGAGGGATAAAAAACATATTTAACTCTTAAAATTATATATGTATACATAATAAAATGAGACAAATGTTAAGGATTGAGGATTTTGTACGTAGAACAAGTTGCATGGAGGCCAAATTCATATTCCAATTGGGACATGGGGACATATACATTTTTATTCCTCATTGTACTTACATTTCCTTTTACTAATTTTCCTTTTACAAATGTTATGTTAAGATACATAGAATTATGGATCCACTTTATAGAGTGTTGTAGTAAGAAGCTTTGAAACGAGAAGCAACACATGTTGGAATAAACCACAATAGACTAGAGGTCAATCTCGTTATAAGAAAAACATATTTTTTTTTCTTAAAAGAAAAAACGTTTGTTTAATTAAGATGGTAATTGGTTAGTTATGGTGATTTGGTTGAGGAAGAAAGAGTTGAAATAATGCAAAGTGAGAAATGACCACGGAATGGTATTCCTCACGGGGAAAAGAAAAAGGGAAAAGAAAAGTTTGATGAAAGATTCTTTGCAATGAGAAGATGGGAATATTATCTCGTACTAATGCTCATAAATCATATTCTCAAGCAAAGAATTTGGTCGGAAAGCCACCAAAAATGGATTCTCATTCCCCACCAACACACCCTTTTAGATAATCTAATAAGATGCCTTTTAGCATTCATCATCACTATCATCTCCTCCTTAATGCCATTGCTATCATTTTCATGGAATTGCCAACTTTGCTTATTCTTCTTCTTTTTCTTCTTCATGTTCATCATTGTTTTGAGTAGATATATAGAGCCTCCCTTCATCTTTTTCTCCTATAGTTCTTTCGCCAACTACATTAGGTTTCACACTTTCATACCTTTTCCATTTAGTAACACAAGGTTTTGATAAATATTATGCATTAATAATCTATGACGACACTTTATAATTGACACATATTTAATATTTGTATGTGAATGGGTTTTTTTTTACAAGATATGTAATATTGATGTATATTAATTTGTTTAGTTTGTTTGTGTAGTGCGAAATAAGATATCTTAGTTAAGATAAAATAATATGTTATACTCTTTTAGTAGGTAGATGATGAGTGTAGAGTTCTCATTTGGATAGCTCATAGAGTTTTGCTCTCTTGTCTCTTATCAATGAGTATGAGTTGGAGTAAAAAGGTTCACAAGACAAAAAAATTCATATTAAAAAATAGTACAGAAGGTCAAAATAGTAATAAAAGTCTTTTGAGATGATTGATCTTTGTGAGTCGGTCTTAGAACAAGATCAATTAATCAAAACCAATCAAGTAGAGGTTATTTAGGTTGGATCCATATCAAGTTACATCTAGGTCAAGCCAATGTTGATATAGTTTGAGTCAAGTCAGATACACTTCATGCTAAGCTTAGTTGGTCCGTATTGAAAGTCAAGCCGAGCCAATTAGAAACAAAGGTTAAGTCAAGCTAGTTAGGGCCAAAGCCGAAGAATTGAGTCAAGTTAACTCATATTGAAGGTTGAGCCAAAATCAGTAAGCATCAAGGTTTGGTGAATCAACCTGATTAAAGGTTGAGCCAAATGTGCACCCAGGCTCAACGTCAACTCGAGTCAACAAGGTTGAAGAATTGAGTTGAGTCAACTCGGACCTCATAATTAAGTCAAGTCGGTCTAGTCAAAGAATCGAGTCGAGTCAACTAGGGCTGAAGCTTGCTTGGACTGAAGGTCGAGCCGAGTCGAGCGACTTTAGGTCAAAGGTTGAGCTGAGCAACTCAAGTCAAAGTTTGGTCAAGTGGCTCAGGTCAAAAATCACATTTAAAACATCAGATAAATTTAACAAAATTTGGTTAAAATGACTAAATTCACGTATTTCTAAAAATGAAAGACTAAATTAATCCAAAATTTTAAACATAGACTAATTTCAATTTTTGACTGAAAGTTAAGGGATTAAAAATATATTTAACCTTTTTTTTATCGATGTCGAGTGAAATTGTATCCTATTGATGTTTTTTTATGACATCATTATTTGTGGATTTTGTTTGTCAGTTTCTTGTCTACAGGGGTAAGAAAACTCTCAATAAACATTGATAAAAGAAAACTTTAATTAATGTTGGTCAATTTTTCTTAAGTACTAAGAAAATTTCAAAAAATTATTAACAAATAATAAAAAAATAATGTCAACCATTGATTGAAAAAATTTAGTTCACATCCTTAAAAAATTAGTTTTCTTGACATTAACCAATAAAACACTAAATTATGTACAAAGATAAATAACAATTTTTAAAATTATAATTAACCATGTAAATCAATAAACTATTCTTTTAAAAAGGAAAATTATAGTCAACATCAATAAAATGATAATTCTTTCAATAATAATTAAGAAAATTATAATTATTATTGATTAAAAAATAAATTTGATTTGCATTATATATCGTTCTTATCGTGATCTAAAATATGGACATATAGATGGCAAGATCCAAGTGGTGTGGTTTGAGTACTTATGATGACTACACGAATGCCTCCTTATTCAAATAGAAAAAATTTACCTCTAAAAGATTTTCCAAATCTCAAATTAATACGGGAGTTCTAGAATATATATATATATATATATATATATATATATATATATATATATATATATATATATATATATGAGTGGGATTGAAAAATACCACATGTAAGATTTCTAGGCCTATATTTGTAGGAATTTTAAGTCCATGAAATTTGTTATAAAATAAAATATATTAATAAATAATGAAAATTTATAAAATATGATAAATCATCACTATAATAACTATAATAACAATAATATATTTAATCAAATTTAACCATATATATTTTGATAAATGGTATATTATGATTTTAATTAGATTTGACCACATATTCCTTCATTATTATATTATTTAGTGGAACTACTGATAATTAATATATGGTGTAATATAATCATTTCTTGGACAATATAGATACATGTATAAAATAACTTCAAATGATATTAAATAAAAAAATCTAATCGGTGATTTAGTCATCATTTATTGGTTTGGTTCATTTTGTTTTCTTGGTTACTTTTGGGTTCAATTTAGTTTTCTAATTTTTAGAAAGGTTCTATTTTGTCATCCAATTGTTTTAAAATGTTTAATTTTAAAAAAAAAATAATTTAATCACTTTATTTAAAATTTTGATTCAATTTAATTCTCCTATATTTTAAAATGATTTAATTTTATCATCTCTAATATGAGACCAAATTAATAATTAAACTTAATTATAACTTATATATACATGTTTAACTAATTTTTTTATAATTTATATATCATATCACTCTGCCTAAATACTCAAATTATTTTATCTTTTATACCCCTTCTATATATTCAAATTTCCAAATTTATTTACATGTAGGAAGGGTGATTTTATCTATAAATTCTAATTTTTAATATATATATATAAATTATAGTTAAACTTAATTACTATTTTGACCTCAAATTAGAGAGGACAAAATTATATCATTTTAAAAAAATAAAAGGAACTAAATTGAATCAAAAGTTTAAAATTAGAGGATTAAACAATAAGATGACTAGGTTGAACCTTTCTAAAAAGTTAAAAGATTAAATTGAACCTGTTAAAAAAATTGAAAGATTAAATTAAAATAAAAAATAATAAGAGGATTAAACGAAACAAAATAATAAATTAGAGGGTTAAATCACTAATTAAACCTAAAAAAATAACTAATATCAATATAACCTGAATTGAAATAAATTGAAAAATAAATATACTTGTTAAAATAAAACAAACATGTCATATTAAAAACTAAATATATTCGATAAGGAAGAAGACAAGTGCACCTTAAGCCGAGGACTATTACTTCCTGCACCCCATCAGATTTCTTTCAGCAACCTATCCGCTTTCAGAAATTATATTTTTTAACACAATAAACAATTTCAGATTTTTTTTTCTTCCGGAAAGCAATCTTCCCCTTCTGTTACAGAAAAAAAAAAATCCGGAAAGCTTCTCCATGGGGCCACAAAATTGTTCTCATATAATTCCAAGATAAAAAAATCATTTTCATATTTGTTTACTCACATTTTTTTTCTTTCGGTTTCTCTATTGTGCTTTTATTTTAATGATTGTATTATTTTGAATGTATTATCGATATTTTCTCTATTTTTTCATCCATTTTAAAACATAATAATAAAAAATATCTTACTCCAAAAAATATAATAAATATATTAAATAATAAAATAATAAGATTAAATATATAATATCATTAAAAGCTAATATCATATATTATTGTAACCAAATATAAAAAAATATGAAGAAAAAAAATTAAAATATACTTATATATATACAAAAATAAGTCAACATCAATAAATATGAATCAACAATTTAAAATCAAATTTAGCCAAATCACCAAATACATCAATACTTAAACTCTCAAATTATATACATTGTCTATGTAATTACAACATATAAAAAGTAAAATATCATCACTTAAACTTTAACAACATGTTCTTTCATTTATTTTAAAAAAATATATATAAGAAATTAAAAAAAGTTCTAAAAACATATAAAATATATTAATCACTATAAATAAAGAATAATCTAAAAAATCAATATATTTTTATTATTAGTAAACTATTATCTATAATATATATATATATATATATATATATATATATATATATATATATATATATATATATATATATATTACATATTGGCAAGTGTACCAAATCGTACAATAAATATCATAAACAATATTATGGTCTCTTAGAGGGATTAATGTGATTTAAATTTAATGGATTGTTCACTTGTTTACTAATAAAGGTACAAAGTACAAAACATTTTTGGTTTAGATTATAAAAAAAAATTAGAATTTAAACGTAACTAATAACAGAAGTTGGCACAATGAAAATAAATAACTTGATTAACATAATATAAGATAAAAACTTCACCCGGATTGAGTTTCATGATTCCATTCAACCTCAACACAACAACCCGTGTATTCCTAATCTCGTTTCTCACACTCACATAGTTTGTAACATGCTTTGATTTCTTCGTAAACAAGCCTAAACTAAAATAATTAAAACTCTATATCTAACCATTTTTACTATCACAATCACACGGAGAATTAAGAATACATTACACCCAACCAACCCCGTGAGAGAGGGAGTTAGGTACTGAACATTAAGACTAATGATGGAATTGAATGTCTTCTGCCTTCAAAATGTCCTTCTACCTTCGAGTGTAGAGAGATCAAGTTTGTTTCTCTCCCAGTGTGGCTTTGACCTCTGTCAAACCCTCATTTACTAAGTTTTTCAAAACACACAACTGACTAGGCAAATTAGGCATGATTTGCTAGGCAGTGGTGAGGTGATTCATTGCGTGAATGGTGCGAATCTGATTTGGGTATACAGCTTTGTACTTAATTTTGTACTGAAATTCCCTGATGGATTTATTTTTTAAATCTTCTAAAACTCCATATTTTTTAATTATCTTCAATTCTTCTGACTTGAACTTGAGTAAGCAACTTTGTGGATAATTGATACGGTTGATAATCTTTGATTAGTCAATATTTCACTTATTCTGTTGATAAAAATTTTCAAATATCTAAGATTTCCACTTATTTGTAAAATATATCCCCACCACTTATCTTTTTTACTTTTATTGAATAAAACTTGAAATATCAAATAAAATAAAATAAAAACAATAAAACATAAGATAATTAAAATAAAAACATAATAATGTTCATTATCAATATATATAGAGAGGTTAAAATGCATATTTTGTCTTTATCTTCGTTCAATTTTTTCAATTAAGTCATATATATATATATATATATATATATATATATATATATATATATATATATTCAATCAGGTCGTAATTTTTGTCAATTTTGTTATTTTTGCTAACACGGTTTGAATAATGAAGGACAATAAAATGTGTTTGCCACTCGTATCAGTTAATGTTTTTTTTTATTATTATTATTATTTTATTTGTTTTAATTTTAGAAAAAATGTCCACGTATCATGTTTATATAGTGCCATGTGTCAGAGTCAGTACCACATGTTAGGGTTAGTATTTTATATTCAACTAGTATACTAACCCGTGCGTACGCACGGGACGTATTTGTTTTATTTTGTATATTAAAGTAATAAAATTGTAAAAATATTATGTAATGAAATATTATGAAAATTAAGTTATATTGTTATAAATGTTGTTATTAAAGTAATGAAATAGTATATCTAAGTGATACAATAATAATTTAACTTTTATATATAATAAATATAATTGATATCATAATATAATACAGTTAATTGAATTTATGAAATGATTATAAAAGCTTATGATATGTGTGAATATCTTTTTGTTTTTTTTTTAAAATTTTTTTAGAATAATAATATAATT
>Ga0209589_1005859_pt1 | contig 20681 bp, 10 predicted proteins | sample CowpeawhiteBW_FD_187525 | JGI IMG/M metagenome (GOLD analysis project Ga0209589, IMG submission 187525) | Root nodule microbial communities of legume samples collected from California USA - Cow pea white BW (SPAdes) (version 2) | ecosystem: Host-associated > Plants > Roots > Nodule | place: USA... | reverse complement strand
TTTATATTTTTATTTATATATATATATATATATATATATATATATATATATATATATATATATATATATCACGTATCATATCTTATTATTTTAAAAATAAATATATTGGTGTATCACATATATGTCGCATCCGATACAACAATTATATCTGTGCATCATAGGTTAGACTTGTCTGAATTTGGCTTGCAATTTTTTATTCCAACTGTTGATTAGTCAAATTAGATTGCATATCACAAAATAGATCTCTACTGGATTTTTAAAATAAAACTGAATCTGGTAGTGACCAGATCCTTCAGATCCACTACATGGGAGATTTTCATAATTATGAATAATGCTTTAGATTTCTTGGTAGAGATGCACACAATACTTTATGTTTAATAAGAGTACTGGTCAAGAATAAAGGTTTTTTTTTTTTCACTGATAGTGACCAGATCTTTTATATTCAGCTGTTCTGTTCAATGTTTTATTTGGATTCTAATGCTAGTTTAGTCATTAAGAGTTCATTGTTTTATATGCAGTTCATTGATGCTGGAACAATGGTTTCTCCAACAGTCTATGCAAGGCGTAGTATGTGTTATCTCATCAGTGACATGCCTCAGGAAGCGCTGAACGATGCAATGCAGGCGCAAGTTGTTTCCCCTGTTTGGCACATAGCATCATATCTTCAATCTGTTGCCCTCACTGCACTTGGGATGGAGAATGAAGCTCAAGCAGCACTTAAAGATGGCACAACTCTGGAATCCAAGAGGAGTGCAACTACCAAGCAAAAATGAAAAAATGTTGTACATAGACAATTTCTTGCTGATAACTGCTCCAACAACTTTGGTCATAAAGATCATCTTGGATACCAATAGATCCACAGAAAGTTGCATGTGTTCGAAGATTTCTTCAAGAAACAAGGATTGGTTAAGTGTTTGTAACACCCCCTCCCCCTTTTTGTTGGGTCGGCTAGGATGTTCATTTAGTTCTATGATTTGATTGATTGAGCAAGCATGAATCTAAACTTTAGTAATTTTTTTGTTATTTATAAATGGTCAAAATGTGAAGAGTTAAAAGCTGTTGTTCAAACTGTGTACCTTTTGTCTGGTGCAAACCATTGAGTTTAGGACACCAAAATAGTGTTCATTTCCTACTGTTTGCCTCATCACCCGAAAATATTGTGGACCGTGATACTACTATCTATCTTGAATTTTTCATGTCTCAATTTCTACATCAACTTTATATCATTGTCTGTTTCTCTATTCTCTTGTCACTTTCTTTTATTCCTTAGCCATCTCTTCTTTCTCAAGGTATATACATCATAATTCCTGAGCAATGAAGAAAAAAAAAACTGTTTTCTTTAGCATGAATACCTCTGCCTCAATTAAACTTCGCGGATTCATGTGGTGGAACTTGTCCAAATTAGCCTCTTCGTTTTACTGACAATAGATACCTTTTCAAAATTGACACTTGAAGGATGACATTATTGATACTTTAATACGTATATTTGTTAATTAGGAACATGTTTACATTTTTAATTACAGAAACAAGTGTTCTATTTTAAGTTCATGTATGCAGCAGTCGCATGACCCATTTTAACTTTAGTTATTCCCTGCTCAAAGTTTGCATACCCTGTTGTTGCACTCAGTCGATGAATCATCATTAGACCAGTCAATAACAGATATTAACAGAGCTTTTGAATGCTCAGATTTGACTAATGCAACTTCTTATTTGATGCGCAAAACACCCTTTTAAATTACAATTTTGGTAGCTCAAATAAGACAAAAGAAAAACAAAAAATTATGGTGTAATGGTCTTATTCATGACATTGATAGTGCTGACGAGTGAATCTACAGTTTATTCATTCTCAACCTCTGTCCATAGCATGATTCAATTACACTACAGTTCAAACTGCTAAAAGAAAATTTGGACTCGGCATGAGGTTCCTATACAAGTTTACCATTAATCTATGGTTGATTCTTGTTGCTGTCCAATTTGCTCACCTGGTTTTCTTGAAATTCTACCTTTGATCCCAAAGTATACTCTTTCACCGTTCTGGGTGCTGAAAGTGTATGCTTCTTTATCTGCCATTAAGAAAATATACCATCGGAGCTTCCCGTAGAATTCAATTACAACGTCTTCCATTAAAGAATTTAAATTGAAGTTTAATCATCTGAACCAAAACATACAAGGAAAACAAGAAATCAATGTCAAGTATAAATGATCAAGTAACTCAGTAAATACCAGAAAGCCACTCAATTGCATTATAGATTTTGCTTTCCTCTCTTCAGATTCAGAAATCTGAAGTCATCCTTCCATCCCTTTCATTTTTATGGAATAATCGACTCTAAACACCAAATGTTTATGGAAGAACCAATACTGTTGTGACAACCTTTCAAGAGGTTAATATCCAGATGAACCATTCTGCAGTGTTTTACAATGAGAGAACAAAACATCAGTAGAAATTAAATTCGAGTATAAGCCCCCAGTAAAGGATTGTCATATACAACTATTTATGACAGTGAAGGGAAGCTGTAGATACAAGTAATATCAGAAACAAAGTCAGAATGGTCTCCCAACAAATGGTTCTTAAGCTTTTCAAAAGCTTTCAATTTTGTTTGCGAATCAAATAGACAACTTCGGGAGAAATGGTCCACTCGTGATTCATATTCATTAAACAGTGTCTTATGCACTTGTGGTAGAAAAATCCAATGCCTTAATAGAACTTCTCGTTCGTCCTAAAAGTAGATATATAAAAGTAAAAGCCTGAATATGAATATACCTTATATTTACATGATTATGAATTTATGATATATACAGACCAGTTCATAAGCAACATACATTCCAAAAGCACCATTCTGGCCTATTTGAGGTACACTCTGTCGAGCTGGTGCAAGTGTTGCACAATTATCATTAGTGATTACACAACAGAACTCCTAACTACAATTAATTTGGTTAAACAAGCAGGACGTGCAGAGCCACCTCAAGCAAAAATTGAAGACATTCATAGTAAAGTTCCCTCTTTCCATTTAGGAGTTGGGCCAGCCATTTGGTGAATGCTCTTCAGAGTGGCTATTTTTCTTAGCAACAAAGCGTGCATGGATTAAATTCCCGGTTGCAATTGCTTCTTGGATGTCATTCTGTGCCTTTTGGCATAGTTCATCAAGTGCAAGCATTGGAAATGGCTCCTCAATGAGAACTCCAACCTACACCAATCAATTTCACATCTTTGGATTAGCTTTCTTCTAACCAGAAAATTTATTATATTTAAGAGAATCCATCAATACTTCTTCAAGTGCTCAATCAATTTAGATTTGAGGCAGACCCAAATTTAATCATACTTTGGCAACACTCTATCAATGATGAGTGGTTGAAACTAAATTTCTAACAGTGTAAATACAAAAGCTCTATCAATAACGATCCCCCAAAACTTAAAAAGAAATATTTTGTATCCCCATAATTATTTCCAAATGTTTACACAAATCAATTCTCTAAAATGTAGCTGATGGGGAGAAAGGCATTGTCACAATTACTCAGAAGAAAGGAAAACCTAAATAATGTGCAAGAGCCTAAAATTAAAGGTCGCATCCCAATTCTGTTGGCTGCATGTACAATAATTTACAGAACAACCTATTTTGACAAATAGTCAGGGTAAGAAGAGGTACATACTTCTTCAATGCAAAACAAAGAGGCAGCACTAATAAAAGTTGCAGGAATCACAATCCAATGACAATCGTCCCAAAGTATGATAGGTAGTGTCAGATGCCAGAGGACAAGAAACCTTGATGTCAAGCGAGTATATGATAATGGAATGGGAATGCCCATAAGTTGCTCACATATGCCAATTCCTTCATGGAAACAAGAGATCTTTGATTCCTGTGCCACAATGGGGGAAGTGTTAATTGAGTTATACAGCCAAGGAATTACCACATAGTGAAGTGTTATGTTAACAAATCCAAATCTAAAACACAACTTCGCTACCAAATTACTGAGGAGTCAAAAATTTACATTCTTGACAAATTCACATGCAGCAATGCTGCCTAATTCAACATGTACAAACATGCATACAATTACAAAATGGTCTGCCTCATCAAGGTTTCTGAGTCACATCATGACTATAATTGTGACCACATCAACTGCATTTGACTGCAATATTTGTTGTATCTGTTGATAATATTTTGAAAGATTAGAGTATCACATCATTTTTTTTAAAAGAATATTTTAAGCTCATGCTTATCTGAAAAAAGGATATTTCATGTTTCTATCTTTTTACTTGGTTCTTGTGTATAAATCTCATATATCTACTCCTGATTTCCATGTTTTCTAACTTCTAAGAGACCTGCTATTTTTTCAACTCAACATTTTTTCTCACGTTTTTCAGCATTCTCTTTCTGAGTTCCTAGGTTCACATCAAGATATCTTACTGGTTTTAATGCCTCAACCAACATCAAGAGGAGCTTGTTAAATCTTGTAGGAGCTGTGGACCAAGCGGATAAGTGTTAATTCTGGGAGTATTATCTCACACATCCTGTTTCTGTTTATGACCAATTCAATTTGTGGGATTGCGGTGCATTCATGAGATCCTGGTTTTGACCAACTATAAGAAGAAAAACACTATCAACCAGGACATTTCCAACTAGTAATTTAAAACCTTGCTCACAATTCCAATTACTGCATACATACCAGGACATTTCTTCTAGAATCCTCCAATTTCAGCAACCGAATGCTCTGCGATATAAACTCAATAATGCAGCGTGGCTGGTGCTTTGAATTCATTACCACTGCTAGATCATCCACTTCTAGCAAATCCTGAAGATCTCTCCTGATATCCGAACCATACAGCACGTGGCACTGCATTCAAACAGCAAGTTTCACTATCAAACACAACTAACTACCAACCTACGAGTCCAATCACAAAAACCATTCACATTAACATTATAAAACGCCCAAATGGGTAGAACCCTAACACGTTAGGCTATGTTTGAATGAAGTTTAAAAAGTACTTTTGCAAATTCCAATGCACCAAATGAAGAAGAAAACAATGTTGTCTTCAGGTTAAAAATTGATCTACAATTGTTGTCTTCAGATTAAAAATGCTTCAGATTTAGCTTTTGACCATGTTGTATTAACAAAACCTCTCCAAATAAATTTAAGATCAGATTTAGAGAAGCTAATGGAAAATATCTTCTATGAATTAACTCAGACAAACTGTCTCAATTAAGGGAGAAACTGTTTCATTTTTCCATCCTACAAGTTCTAATCGAGAAATTTCTCCAAGCAAACCTATTGCTTAAATTAAAGTTGAAAAAGTACTTTCGCCATTGAAATGCATCAAACGAAGATAGAAGAACGTGTTGCATCTAGGACCCTCTTTTGAGCTCTTCCAACTGATTCAAACACATACTTAGATCTAGGTTTTAGAAAACAGTCATTAACGCTGCAATCTGCCACACGATCTGCATTGGTCTGTCATTTTCCACAGTACAAAAAATTGCGATTAAAATTGAAAGGCTCAGAAAGAGAGACCTTAAGCGCAATGGGGAAGGCGATTATGTACTGCAAAAGCGCGTGCTTGAGGGAGAAGTCGGCGTTATCGACGTCGTCCAGGATGGCGGCGGCTTGTCTGGCGAAATCGTGGGTTCCGGCGATGACGTTTGTCCAGGCCTTCTTGCCCTCGACGAAGCGAGCGTAGGAGGCTTCGGTGCGGAACACAAGGAGGAGGGCGAGGGCGGGGGCGGTGAGCTGGTAGGGGAGGGAGGAGGAGTGGAGGAGGGGGAGGAAGTCGGGGAGGATGTGGAGGATTAGGGCTTGGTTGTAGGAGGCGATGGCGGCCGCGAAGCCGGTGAAGAAGAGGACAGGGGGGACGAGGGAGAGGATCACGCGGGAGGAGAGGCTGGAGAGGAGGTGCCGGAGGTGCCGGAGGGAGCTGCGGTGGTCGCGCCAGTTGAGGTGGGTGTAGAGGGAGCGCTTCTTCTGCATGCCGCGCTCCTGCACCGTGTCGGCCCAGTCCGGGATGGACCGGAGGAGGGAGATTAGGGCCTGGTCGGGCCCGGATGCGGGCCCGGGAGGCATAGAGGCGGAGATGGTGGGCTTTTTGTTGGGCTTGGGAAGGAGAAGAAGGAGGTTGTGGTTGAGAGGGCATTTTGGGCAGAAGAGAGAAGAGAAGAAGGTTGTGGGTTTGAGTTGTTGGGTTCTGGGTTGGTGGTACATTGAGTTCGAGAAGAAGAAGAAGACGAAGAAGAAGAAAAATAATAGAAAAACATGGAACGCATGTACGTTGATTATGTTAAGGTTTGTTTTAGTATGTGGGAAATTATTATTGGGTGGCTCTGTTTCCAACCAAACTGTGTTTCAGACCAAACCAAAGTTAATCCTACGTTTCAGAAACACTGGGAACCAAACATGCCATGGTTGGTTGGTTGGTGGGGATGAGGGGGTTTTAGTTTCAAAGAACCGTTGATGGCATGGTTGGTAGGTTTTTTTTGAAGGTGTTGGTGATGGCTTGATGGATAATGCACCACGTTTTTACACCTTTTTAATTCACCTACTAAATATCTACCTGTACTCAAAAATATCTTCTAAAAGGTGTTGGATAGATTAAATAAAATAATTTGGAACCAGTTTAGAAACCTAATATCTGAAAGGGTCTCTATATTTGATAAGTATATTTTTTATTGCTCATAGTATTTTTGTTAAGGGATTTTATCACGTAAAAGATGGTTATTAACTATTGATTTTGTACATGGTGTATTTTTGTCTTTACTTGTTAGTGCATTGTGTGTTGTTAAATAAAAGCATACAATTAACTTATAAAAAGCGAATCAGATCATAAAATTCAGTTTAAGGGAGGAACCGGGTTGGATCGACTTGTATAATTATTTCTAATTTGTTGTGATCTGTTACATGTTCAATCATTAAGTTCATGTTTTTCGATAAGGTACGGTCAATACAAGATTAAGCTTTTGGTATGATAACAAGTCACAACTCCAAGAGTTTTTTCATATTCCATATTTTGCAAGTTCTATAAGTCTTAGACATGTATATACTTCTACTTAGACATGTATGTTAGCCATTTAATTTCATTTTCGTAAATAGTTAAACTTGGTGTAAAAAGGTAGTTATTTATAAGGAGATTCTTGGGTTTTTTTACTAGAGAGAGTTAGTTTTCACAAAATATTACAAATATGGGTAGATTTTTAAAAGATTTCAAAAATGGGTAAATTGTGCTGCCTCTAACAACTTTGCTTATAGTGCGAGTCAAACATGGTCAAAAGTGAGAGTCGTAAGGGGAGTGTGAGCCTTCAGTTTGAAGTCGTAATGGGGTTATATGACTTCAGTTTGAAGTCGTAGTGGAGGAGTATGAATTCCAAATTAAATTTGAAATCGTTAAGGGGGGAACGACATTTCCTTTTTGTAATCGATTACAAAGACCGTGTAATTATTACCAAGGGTGGGTACTTGAACTAGCAATGTTATTGTAATCGACTGTGGTCACTTTCAAATACTTCACCTTCCTTGTCACCACGTCATAATAGTTTGTTCTTATTCTCATATACAATTATCTTCATTTATAGATCTTGTTTATAGCCTTCACACCATTAATATGGTTTGTCAAGTTCAATTTCATCTAATAAGAAATGAAGATTATTGGTCCATTATACAATACTGAATTTCACCACTGATCCTTAACCTTGTGTTTGGATGGAACATTTCAACAATGCTTACAAATTGAAATGCTTTGCATTTGAATTGCTTGCAATTAAATTTCATTCATTTTTTAAATAATTTATATGGATAAGGAAATTAAAATACATTACATTTCAATTTCTTGTTTGGAAAAAATATTGAATTTATTGTGACATAAAATTTAATTTTAACAATATTTATTTTAGGCTTAATTATGTTTTGAGTTCATGATAAATTTGGAAATCCGACGACACGGACAAGTCCAATGAACTGGACGGGCACGACGATTTAGACAGGCTGACGACCTGGACGGGTCCGACGACTCGGACGAGCCTTCCCAATCGTCTGGGTCATCGGGCTTGTCCGGATAGTTTGACCCATCCGAGTCGTCGGGCCCGTCAATGTCGTTGCGATCGTCCATGTCGTCGGACCTGTCTGGATCGTCAGGCTTAACGGTTTGGAAGGATCCGTCTGGGTTATTGAGCCCGTCTAGGTCGTCAGACCCGTCCGGGTCGTCGGACCCAAAGGTTTGGAAGGGCCCGTTCGGGTTGTCGAGAAGTCTATGTCGTAAGGCCTGTCTAGGTCGTTAGACTCATCCGGGTCATTGGACCCGTCTAGGTTGTCAGGCCCGTTTGGGTTGTCGGACCCGTTTGGGTCGTTGGGCCCGTCTGGATCGTCGAGCCCATTCGGGTCGTTGGACCCGTCTGGGTAGTCGGGCTCGTTTGCGTCGTCGGACCCGTTTGGATCGTCGAGCCCATTCGGGTCGTCGGACCCATCTGAATCGTCGGCCCCATTTGTGTCATCAGGCCTACCAAAGAGTTTAGAATGTGAGGTTGAGTGAGAAGAATTTCAAATTCCACCTATTTTAAGGGTATTTGAATTTCTACTAATTTAGCTAATTGAAATCCCTAAAAAAATCTTGCATTTGAAATGCTTTTTAAGTTTTGTATCCAAACAAAGTATTTCATTACAAAGAAATCTAAATTCTTCAAAAAAATAAATTACTTTATTAAAATACTATATTCAAACACACTCTAAATGCGTTGTAAGGATCATGAACATGAGCTACTAAACACATTCATAATGAAATGGATCAACCACCTCCAAATAAGCCAAAAAAATGTTCTTATTATTATTGCAATGAAGGTCACCCATAGGGGAACATGTCCTTTTCGTTAATGAAGTTTATTGTTTTGTAACTTTTAATTGCGTATCCACCCCTGATAATCAATTACAAGATCCTTGTAATCGATTTCAAAAAGCCTATGTCGTTCCCCCTGACGATTTCAAATTTAAATTAGAATTCTTGAGACCCCACTACAACTTCAAACTGAAGTCGTATTGCCCCATTATAACTTCAAACTGAAGTCTCACACCCCCTATTCACTTTTGACCAAGTTTGACTTGTACCATAAGTCAAGTCGCTAAGGGACAACACAACTTCTTCATTAAAAGTTGTTGGCACCCAATACGACTTACCCATTTTTTATTTTTTTTTAAAAATTTTTCCATATCTGTAATATTTTGTGAAAACCCCTGAGTAAATAAATTGAGATTCTCCTTATATTAGGTGAGAAGAGAATTGATTCTTGGAGGTAGAGGAAGATAAGATAATTGGTTCTCCTGTGATTAGGTGACAACATAATTGATTCTAGCTGCAAAAATGAAACAAGATGATAAAGGAGATGAGTCTCACTCCTATTCTCCCAAATTCCTTATCAAAATTTATCTCAAATTGCTTGATACAAACATAACATTTACCACATTTTCATCATCTACTACAGTATAAAACTATAAATAAATAGAGGTTAAGGTCTGATTTATTTCTTTTAAAATAGATTTGGGGGAGTGTAAGGAAAAAAAAATGAAAAAAAAAATTGTTTAGATTAATGTTGTGTTTGTTTGAGATAATATCCTCTAGCAAAGGAAAAAAAAAGTGCAAAATTTTTTTGAATTAATTTATTTGGAGGAATTTGTGTAAATATACTTATAAGGGTGAGCTTCCTATTATCTTAGAATGAAAAAGTCATATCGACCTATGCTTGCTTATATGCTTGCTTATAACAATAACCAATTTTCCTTTTTTGCAAGAATAATAATACCAATTCAAAATTTTACTTAATTCATTTAAAGTAATCACAACATTTTATTTCACTTAATTATACAAAACTCATTTTAATTTTATATAATTTTTGTTAATTTTAATTTAATATAATTTTTATTAATATAATTTTTTTTTATTTTAAATAATAATTCACATTAATAATAATAATAATAATAATAATAATAATAATAATAATAATAATAATAATAATAATAATAAGTTCTGATGTATCAATTTGTATGACTTGAATTAACAAAATTTTTACAAGAAATAATAATGACGAACAATTTTAACATATTTGGAAATAAATGACAAAAGTAATATCTTCACGCGTATATGTACTGATATATTGCTGGAAACTTTTCAAAATAGCTAAATACACGTACTATATCTAAAAGAAATATAATATGGAAAAATTTTAACTCAAGAATCTTAAAACTAGCGTATTAATAACAAATTAAAAGAATACTGTATACTCTTTTAATTATTTTTTATTTTAGTTAAAATATTGACATTTTAAAAAATAATAATTATAAATTGATTATCATAAATTTGAGAAGTTAATATAAATTGATTATTAAAAAAATTGTAAGATTTATAGTAAATATAAAATAATAAATAATTAACTTTTATTTACTCCTTTAAGGGATCGTTATGATCATCGATAAAAAAAAATCATAAGATATGATGACCACATAAGAATCATAAAATATAACATTACTATGTTTTATACAATATATTTTACATTACATAATATCATCTTATATTAAACATAAAATTTTATACATGAACAATATATAAAAATGAAATAACAACGAAATCATTGAATAATAAAAATATTAAATAAAAAAGAAAAGAATTTTAAATTTAATTGAACCTAAATTTAATCTTGAATGAAGTGAAATATTATGTTTTTTCTTAAAAGAAATTCTGACAGGAGAAACCCTGAATTGAAATAGGTTTGGGGAAAAACTTGAAGCTTCAACCTATAACTGTAGTGTTTGATTTGAAGTAAAGATCATCAGTGATGAGTCTCATGAATCCAAGAACAGAGAAACTGGTGAGAAGGTTAACGATTGTCACCACTGTTACTGCTTCCTATTTTCTCCTAACCGCTGACTACGGTCCTCAACCCAATGCTCTCGATCCTGTAAGTCTCTTCCTTTACTCTCAAGCTAATATTTTTTTACGATTTCTTCCATGCCCAACACGGTTTTTCCATTATATTTTTAAATTCTTATATGGGTTTTCTCTTTCTCGATGAACCGTTTCCATTTGTTTTTCTGTTTTTAGTATATGTTGCAATGTTGAATTACCGTCCTTCATTGTTTGGAGTTGTCTTTACCTGTTGGTTTTCGTTCTGTTTGCAAAGTTTGATGAAGGGTTTGTTTGAATAAACTTTGCTGTACGCACTTCTAGAGAAAAAAAAAACAGCTTTTTTATAGGTTAAAATTAGATTAGTTTATGCAAACTAATATGGTAGATCTAATTTGCTGATGAAAAAACTCATCAATTTTTCCTTCTTAGAAAGTGACGACTTTTGTTGTTGTGAATTCGAAGGTATAATAAAACCTTGTGTGGGAAGGGGATGATAGGCTAAACTGCAAGCAAAGTAGCTTGGGTTGGATTTGACAGAGGGAAGCGGGAACAAACATCCCTCAGAACGACTTTGTGGTCACTTTAGTTGTAATTCTTAGGCAATTTTGAATCCATTGGTTGTATTTATAAGACATGTTGAAACTAGATGGAACATAACATAAGTTTCCTTCTATGATGCTTTTCAAAATATAACTGCTTGAGGAGTTAAAAGTTGTACATTTTGGTTTCACTAAAAAGGGTGGAGCTAATGAGTGCAGAACATCATTGTTTTACTGTGTTCAGTTCTGTTTGATCTGTGCCTCTAAAGCTCTTTACTATGACAAGAACAGTGAAAAGAAACACAAACCTGTCCTCCAGAGATTGTGTCAGGAAATAAGAATATGGCACAGTACTGGATTTGCTATTGCATTGGCTTTGCTATAACAGCACCAAAGGTATAAAATTGAAGGCTTTTGAAAAGCTTATGGACTATTTTGTTTTGAGAAAATGCTTTTCTATTTTTCACTTTTAATTATAAATGCACCACGGTATTTTCATTTGTTTTCTATTTTAAAATATTTATCCTTTTGTTCGAGAAAAAAAGTTGTTTTCACTGTTTCGTATTCAAACTTTTGAAAATAGGAAATGGAGTGAAAATAATGTGACATTTTTATAATAAAAAGTGAAATACAGAATTGAAACAAAAACATTTTCTCAAACCAAACAATCCATGACATTCTTTTAGAAAAACACAGCATTAGCTGATAGGATGCTATTAGAGTGTGCAAATTTTATTTACCTGGATGATAGCAGCTGGAGGTATTAATTAGTATATTCATTTCTTAGGTCTCAGATCAAGTTGATTGGGTAAGTGTATTATGGTGGGAGAAGTAGAGAACAATATCCTAAGATATGTCCTGTATGGCAGAATCATGAGCCGTAAGATATGTCCTGAGTTGGAGTTTCTTTGGTGGATTAGAAGCTGTAGCCTTGCAGTTAAATATAGGTGCCCTTCAAAATTAGACAGGTTCTACATACTACGTAGAATCTCTTCACTAGTAGTAATCAGGATGTTGATACCATCTAAAGTCACATTGAATAATCTTTAACCTTGATGGACAACTTTGAGGTTACAAACTTTGTAGCTCCTGCTTCACTTTCAGCTCTGTCTGAATGATTGGCATGATAGACACAAGCAGAGACCAATTTAGCTTTGTTTCTGGCACTGCTTCTGTCTAAAGCTTCCCTTGACTGCCACAATTAGCTGCGCCAGTCCTTTGGTGCGGGCTTCTACTCCAATTTGATTTTTACTGACCCTCTGATGGATGTTCTATTCTCATTGTAAAGCAGACAGTACAGATTGGTTCATTGGGACATTGACCGCTTGAAAGTTGTCGCAGAAGTTTTGGTTCTTCCATAAACATTTTATGTTTTATTTCATAAAGATGGAAGGGGTGAGGGGATGAATTCACACTCTTAATCGGAGGAGAAGATGGCAAAATCTAATGCAATTGAGTGGCTTTCTGCTATTTGCCGAGTTACTTGATCATTTGGGAATTCATTTATACTTGACACTGGTTTCTTGTTTTCCATCTATATTTTGGTTCAGATGATTTAACTTCAATTTAATTTTCTGATGCTATATTTTCTTAATGGCAGATTAAGAAGCAAATACTTTCCGCACAGAGCATGGTGAAAGGGTATATTTTGGGATCAAATATAGAATCTCAAGAAAACCAGGTTGGCAAATTGGACAGCAACAAGGATCAACCATAGATTTATGGGTAGTCTTGTATAGGAACATCATGCTGAGTCAAAGTTTTGTTTTAGCAGCTTGAACTGAAGTGTAATAGAATGATGCCATGAATATAGGCTGAGGATGAATAAATGGTGGAGGATTCACTTGTCAGCACTATCAATGGCATGAATAAGACCATTTGTCTTATTATGGCAGCATCTGTATTGTTTCTTTGTTTTTCTTTTATCTGAAATTGAGCAACCAAAATTGTAATTGAGAAGGGTGTTTTGCACATCAATTAAATTGATTTAGTCAAATCCGAGCATCTAAAAGCTGTGTTGATATCTATTGACTGCTCTAATGATTATTCATCGATTGAGAGTGAGGGTATGCAAACTTTGAGCACGGAATAACTAAACTTTAATTAGGTTATGCGACTGTTGCATACGTTACTTGGACATAAAATAGAACACTTGTTTCTGGTAATTAAAAGTGCAAACGTCTTTCTATTCCAAATCCATAACATTCTTAAAATCATAACAGTTTATCTTATAGATAACCTACAAGTAAAAGATCAACAGCAAGAACCTGAGCAGACTCTTCTGAGATTGATTATAATCTGTTTAAAAGTAACTTACGTGCAAAATTGAAAACTAAAAATGAAAGCTCAATGTATATTCCTTGAGAAAGAGATAGCCAAGTCATAAAAGAAAGTGATGAAGGATAGATTAACAGATAAGGATATAAAAGTGGATGCAGAAATTGAGACACAAGGCAACTTTATCATTGCACTAATATCCAAGAATAAAATTAATCCTTGCAGAAATAATTATTTTACAGAACCAAAACAAATAAATTTTACTCCATTCGCCCAAAAGATAAGTGTCGATCCAGATTTCTAAACTTCATTCATGATAACAATTTATCAAAGTTAATTTGAAGTACATAAAGTGTTATTTTACTCTCAGAAACAATGCACAAGAACGCTCAAACCAAATAATCTACTTTCATTTGTTAAAATCTGCCACGTCCACATTAATTCAAAGGGCTTATATTGCACATGAAACACGCAGATCAACTTCAAGGTAACATAAGAATGGTACAATCTCTTTTAAATTTCAAGTCAAAGATTTGCATACATGCAAAAACTGGACAACTAAACAAAATGTTAGCCCAGAAATAAATGAAAACAAAAATCATTGGTTACAATACCCTCGAGTTTCCGCCAGCAAAATACATTAACTGCTCTTTTAAGTTAGCCTACAGCAAAATCCATGCATGACACTGAAATATTGATAAATGGAAGTTGTGAGCACTATGGCTCCATTTACTCAGACTTAAAATATCCCTCAATTACAACACTCTGATCAGAGGCCTTGGACTTCAGGTTTAGCACTTTCATTCCTTGGTCTAAGCTCTTCAATGTCTGTAGAGGATCTGGCTCAGTACGTTTGTTCCAAACAGGCAAAATTTCTGTGACAAATTTATTAATATAGTTATTCTCAATAGCCTCCATAACAAGCACTTCAAACTCACTGAAACTACCTCTAATATCTAACAGAACACTGCACAATCCTTGATTATTACAATAATCCAAGATCACATCCAGATTTATTTGATCCAGAACTACAGTTTCAATTCCTTGTTGAGCCACTTCTGGAGCTGTTCCTGCTTTATTCTCAGTGAAGATTATGATTTTGCTTGTGATGTCATTGATGGATGATAGAATTTGATTCAAAGAACTAGGATCTTTATGTATTACAATCCGAATTGGTTGGTTGGCTCCAGGTTCTTGAGATGCAGGTACTTTAAAGTTTTCAGTGAAAAAGGAAGAAGACATTACCACTGCATCATATTCCTGTAATAGCCTTGAATAGTAACCACCACATTCTGCAGCTCCATTCCCAAGCAAGTTCAAAAAATTTCCATTGACAGAAAGAGAATATCTGCAATGCAAGTACAGGCTAGGCTGTGAAGTGATGTTTATGAAATAACTAAAACACATGAGGATCAACCAAACTCCAAAATGCATCCAAAGAACAATCATCATTGTTAGGAAAAGCATGTGAAAGTGTCAAAGGACAAAGGGAGAGTTGAATTACCTCAAAGTAAGGAAAGGTTTTCCCGTCAACATGCGATGAATGTAAGGCTCATTGAGACTCTTGCACAACTCTTCCTCTACACCCACAACAACTTCAATTCCTGCATCTCTCAATCTTTCCACCCCTTTGAAGGCAACTATGGGATTTGGATCCACCATCCCCACAACAACCTTTTTCACTTTAGCTTCAATTAGAGCTTCAGTACAAGGTGGAGTCCTACCAAAATGATTACAAGGTTCCAAGCTCACATAAGCAGTTGCATTTTGTGCCAAATCACCAGCATCTCTCAGAGCAAACACCTGACAATCTCATCTCCCCAACTCAACATACTCACAAACACAAGTCTTTATCCAAAGGCTAAGTAAGAAACAGTAACATCTCACAATCAAAACATGTTCACCAGAATATCTCCTAATTTTATGTAACATTCACCAGAACCGTAAGAATAATTTTTATTTTACATACAGAGAATAATTCAGATAGACAGAGAGGGGAAGAGAGGGAAGGTAGGTACCTCAGCATGCGGTTGCCCTGCTTTAGGGTGGAACCCTTCACCAACAACTATCCCATTCTTTACAATAACACACCCCACCAATGGATTGGGGCTGGTATACCCAATAGCCTTTCTTGCAAGCTCCACACATCTTCTCATGTAAAACCCATCATCACTTTCTCCATCGGAGGATGCACAGTGCACCCCAAACCCATTCCACCGACTCCTCCTAATGGGTTTGTAACTCCCACCACCAAAAGTCAAACACAACCTAGTTCCAGCCTTGGAGGGGCTCAGGGTGGACACAAAAGATGCAAACTTTGGAGGATTTGCAGTAATCGAGAACCTGGGCACCTGAAGGGTGCAATCTGAACACAGTGCTTGCATAGTGTTTGTAGATATTACGAAAAGAGAAAAGCAATTGTTTTATTCTTTGCTCTCCCGGTGTAGCCAAACCACCTTTGTCCAAACAAGCAAGATTGCCTAGAAAACAATTAACTATTTTTTTTGTTTAATTAATTTTTAATTCAGTAATTTTGGGCGCATATGATTTGGTTCATTCAAAATTAGAAAAATCATTTATTGTATCACATTAATAAAAAGTATAGTTTTAATTTCATAAATATATTTAAAGACTATAATATACTTTTCTTCTAAAATTTAATATTTTGAATATGAATAATGATATTATAATTTTCATTTGTTAACTTTCATTCTTTATTTCTTGATATAACTTAATCTGAGTATTTGATTAGTATATTAAAAAAAATCAAAATATAATTTTCCTTTTAATATTTAGGAATGTGCGAAGTAATACAAGAGATTTCTCAATAATGCAACCCTTTGATCTATATAAGCATCAATCCCAATATCAAACAACACTATATAAAGCACAATCCCCTTATCAAATCAATATACAAATATTTCACCCTCCTCGTCAAGTGTTGAAATAAATAATATTTAATTATTCAACATTCAAAATAAAACTCACATTTCAATATTAGACTAACCAACACAACTTATTATGCCCATACATCTTCACTCCTGTCTCTAAATTAAACACCGTAACAGAATATTCAAACAGACATCTGAACATCAAGTTCAAAATCAAAACCTTGAAAATCATTCATTTACATACAACCAAATTAAACGTAAAACATACTTAATGAAACTAAAATCACGGGACCATAATCATCAAATGGCAGGGAATTGGAGAATAAAAAACCTTCTCATTCGATTAAATGCAAATCCGAGCCAGAGGAATATTGTACTAATTCAAGAAACAATTAATTAACAACAGGCCAACAAAATGAATTTATTCATTCATCATAGCATATTAATAACATATTGTATTTAAGAACCACTTTATTTTTATTCATTTCTGTCCTAAATCTTAAGGGCCTATCTTAAGCAGATGAACCTAAGACTGACCCATTATGGTTTCACTTTTACGAAATAGTGTTCACTCCTCACCTTTTCTTTCCAATAAAGAGCTCTGCTAGAGTTTGGTCCTCTCTTGGTCAAGTTAGCTCTAAACTCGGCTCTACTTCATGTAAGTTAACTCTCAGCTCATACTAGTTCCTTCTTGTCTCCTTTTCGTCTTTCCGCTAGAGGTACACTGCGGTAACCTCGTTCCTTTGTTTTGTCCTGCTATTCCAGTTCATAAATCTGCTCTTGGAGCTACTGGGTTCGTTGGCTTAAGAGTCAAAGTCTGATTTTAGCCCCTTTCCAGGTAAGGGAAGCTAGGGCTCTATTGTCTACTTAGATTTGTGCTTGCATTGCCGCTGTTTCATGATTTTATGGCTTGTGTGCTATTGTGGAAATGTGAACTGTCTGGTATTACTGTTTGGGTATGAAAATATAGTTGTTGCAGGGAAAATAGTGGCGAGGTCTGATACTCTCGCCCAAGCGGGCCTGCCTCGCCTAGGCAAGACTTGCAGAAGCAGGCCAAGTTCACACTCGAACCCTCGCTCAGGCGGAGAGCTCTTTTTTTGAGCGAGGTACTATCTCGCTTAGGCGAGAGATGCTCGCTTAAGCGAGAACGTGTGGGAGCCTTGGTATGTTGCTCCAGTTTTAGCCCAGGCGAAGAACCTCACCTTTGGGCGAGGGGTGGCCTCGCTCAGGCGAGGAGGGCTCGCCTATGCGAGCGTTCACAAAATCTTCCAGGGCCTCTGTCGCGATCTCGCCTAAGCGAGAGTCTGTAGCTTAAGCGAGAGCACCCCTCTCACCTGAGCGAGGGCTTCTGGCTTGAGCGAGATGTGCTACGGGTCACACTATTTTTCCTCACATGGTTTTTATTGGTTGTTTGATTGGTTGGTTTGCTTTATTTAAAGTATGATGCATGTGATTATGCATGAAATATCTGAGGGTATGAATTTGTTGGGTGTGTTGGTATGATCTGGGCATGTAAAACAAATGGGATGGTTGGTAATGAAAGTGGCATGGTGTTGGTATGAGATATGATATAAATGGATGAAATATGTTATTGGTATGGTCAGGACGTAATTCCATGAGCCTCTAGGTGAGACTTCATGGTGGTGCCTCAGTTGGTCGGGACGTAATTCCATGACCCTTGTTAGTGAGAGTTCATGGTGGTGCCTCATCTATATAATTTAGTAAGGATTCAAGGTAAGGTTGCATCCTGACACTCTAAGGAGTCAGTTAGTCTCACATAGAACGAACTGACTCTTGTGATGAGAGTAGAAGAAGGTCTGAAACTCATTAAGGGCTAACCTTGTGTGTGGGGGTTGAGACATTGTAACACTTAGCTCGGGGGAGAGCAACTCGGTAGAGCAGGGAAATCCACCACAAGTGCAAGCATCCGCTGAATCCGACTAATTGTATGTATCCGGATGAGTCGTGTCTGAGTCTTAGTGTATTGTTTGAGAAGTCATAACATGATTGATTGACATATGCATCTTGGATTGTGAAATTGTATGCAACTGTATGATAAACTATTTTCTACTCTAGCTTACCCTTTTGTTTGTTGTATGTTCTGTTGTGTGGTTTTCTCTTTTTGCGATGATCATCAACTTTTTGATATGAGCAAATGTGAGAACTCCCCGTAATCATCAGGGTGATGGAGGTTCCACTGCATAGTCTGCTTAGACTGAAGTTCATTTTATTTGGGCTTTTCTCTAGGGTTATGGCCCATGTAGTGTTTTACTTCTGGGTTGTACTTTTTACTACTATTGGTTTTTGGTTTTTGGTTAAAAGTCTACTACTAGTGTGTGTGAGATGGCCTAAATTCAGTTTCAAAACCGAGATCAGTGTGTAAGATTAGCATGATAACTCATTAGGGTTTAGGAGAATTGCTCCTAACAAGCATGTGAAATTGGTTTAAAATCTTTTAACATTAAATATATGTGGGTGAGATTGCCTAGACCCAGTATGTCTCAAATCAGAGACACTAATGTGTAAGATTAGCGTGATAACTATTTACATCACCCATTTCATAATGTTAAATACAAGTTTGTATACAAGTTTGTAATTGAGTATACTGTGATTTGATAGAAGAATATCAATAGAGTTAAAATATTTAAATAATGATTATTAATATGTCCAACCATAAGTGAGAACCATCACACAAAGTTTATAAAAAAATAAATTAAAATATTTGTGTTAAGGTTTGAAAACTAATTAAACTTTCAAATTAAAATCTGAAAGACAAATTCAACAAAAACTAAAATTATATTTAATATACTTTTGAGACTCGGAAAGATATAGAGAACTGAAATAAAATTAACTTGAAAAAAATTAAATTATTGTTAATGTATGTTTAAGAAAATAGCGCTATGGAGAGGAAGAAGGGAAATAGCATCTTGGAGAAGAAGCATGTAGTGTCCTAGGAGAAGGAGAAAGAGAATGAAATAAAAGAAAAATAAAAAATGCATAAGAAATATATATATAAAAAAAAAAAAAAAAAAAATGAAAAAAAAAAATATAAATAAAAAAAAAAAAACTAGTAACAAACAAATAATAAGAAAAATCTGGATATGGGTCTGGCTCTTCCAATCTTCTCTTTACACATTATTGTTTGTAATTTGAACTTTTTTGTTTTTTTTTATATCGCTGTCTACTATTTCTACTTTGGATTTTATTCATTACACCTTGTTTTCTAGATTGATTTGGATTAAAGTAAGATACATATGTATGAAAGTATGACATGATGTATAATTTAAGATTGTATGATAATGTGATATGTGAGTTATGGTATAAATGCAACTCTTAGGAAGGGAGTACTATATTGATGTGATATTAAGTGGTCTGTTGAGAAGTGGTTTCATCAAGAGATTATATTGACTCTACTAGTCTCCTACTCATATAGAAGAAGATGTTTAGTTGTGAGAGTTATGAACATTTTATCTTTCGAGTTTTATTGATTGATATTACAAATATAGAATTTACCATGTCGTACTTGATGGAAGTGAGATTTTTTGATTTTGTATTATATAGCTATAACTCTTTTGAGGCAAGGGTGAGAAATAACTATCTTCGAATCTATTCAATACACATATTTTTTCGGAGAAATAGAGTAAGATGTTAGTGTTATATGAACCATTTTAAAGTAAAATAAAAATAATTAGAAACATACTTTAATCAAAAATTTTAATTTATTCTAACCTTTTAAAGAAATAGTTTAATTGAAAGAAAAAACAAAAACTATTTAAATATTTTAAAAAATTGAATTAACAAAATATTTTGGTTTAGAAATAATATTTGGGTAACTACTGTTAGAATTAATTGACAAATTAATTCTATTAGTGACTCATTTGAAATATTATGATGGGCCCAATTGTGATTTAATAAAATATAAAGACTTATTGCTTATTATTATGGGAAGTGATAATAAAATAAAATAAAGATAAAGATAAAATAAAACCAACTTGATGGACGTTGGTTTATAAAAAGGAATAGGGGTTCTGTCTCTGGCCATAAGGTTCTTTTCACAGTAACCCATCAAGAACGTGTGAGAAGAGAAAGAAAGGCAAAGAGATAGAT
>Ga0209589_1005855_pt1 | contig 20685 bp, 13 predicted proteins | sample CowpeawhiteBW_FD_187525 | JGI IMG/M metagenome (GOLD analysis project Ga0209589, IMG submission 187525) | Root nodule microbial communities of legume samples collected from California USA - Cow pea white BW (SPAdes) (version 2) | ecosystem: Host-associated > Plants > Roots > Nodule | place: USA... | reverse complement strand
GTATGCTTAGCAGACTAAACATGACACCAAAAGTATTGTGCTGAAAAAAGGAACTGAAACAGTAGGTTCAATTTTATTACCTTTCTCCACAATTTTGCCCTTATGTACCACTGCTATGATGTCAGCGTGTCTAATAGTTGTCAAACGATGTGCAACAACTACAGTAGTCCTTGGGGTTATAACCTTTTCAAGTGCTACTTGAACAATATGTTCAGACTCAGAATCTAATGCACTAGTAGCTTCATCGAGGAGAAGGATTTTTGGGTTCTTCAAAATTGCCCTTGCAATTGCAATTCTTTGCTTTTGCCCACCAGAAATTTGAGTCCCATGCCCTCCTACCATCGTGTCAATGCCCTACAAACAGAACAAAACAACTTAGCTTTAAATAATATCGAGGAAAAAATAACAAACATAAAACTTGGTATATCACTTTTGTAAGACACTGTGTGCATAACTATATCCTGAGTTGAGAGATTTGTTGTACCTGAGGCAGCTTATCAATGAATTTTCTTGCATCGGCAAGAGTTATTGCTTTATTTATCTCCTCATCTGTTGCACCTTCTTTCCCGTATGCTATGTTGTCTTTAACACTAGCTGTAAACAGGACAGGTTCTTGACCAACAAGTCCAATCTGTTCTCTAATCCATCTAACTTGAAAATTCTTCAAATTCACACCATCTATAAGAACTTCTCCAGCTTCAGGGTCATAAAATCTTTCTAATAAGCTTATTATAGTTGACTTCCCACTTCCACTTTGACCCACCAAAGCAGCAGTTGTGCCACTCGGAATACAGAATGAGATTCCGGAAAATATCTGAACATCTGGCCTTGCAGGGTATCTGAAGTAAACATCCTTGAGTTCAATATCTCCCTTTATGTCTTCCAAGACAACACCATTGGTGTCATAAACATCTATTTTTGGCTTTCGTTTAATTGTCTCAAACATCTTACATGCTGCTGCTTGAGCCGCTGCAAATGAATTCAAGCAAGGGGTTGCCTGACCAAGTGCCCTAGTTTAACAGATTATCAAGGGATGTAAATTAAGTAAATAAAATTCTATTGATGATCATCAAACAAAAACAGAGCTCCAGAGACTTAAAGAAAAACATTGTGTCACTTACATTGCACCAGTATTGACTGAAATGATAATGTTGAAAACAGTTCCACCATCATAGCCTTTCTCAATGATGAGTTTAGAACCATACCACATGGCAAGTGCATAGGTGGAAAATATAATCAACAAAAGTATTCCCATTCCAAACCCTGAAGCCAGCCCTTGTTCAACAGTTGTAATATAAGATATTCTTAACTTGTTATCATACTTTTCTACTGCTTTTTTCTCACCGGTGAAAGAGGCAACCTGGTTAAAAATCAGGATGTCAAGGAATATTATATGCCTAAATACCAAAAACAATGCATAAACTATCTATCAATAATTTTTGTGTCTTACTGTTCTGATGGCTCCAACTGTTTGTTTCACAACATTTCCAGCTTCTGCATAAGCAGTTTGCCCGCGAATTGACATTATCGCCATCATCACGGATATAATTCCACCGACAATAGCAATACAAGGAATACATGCAAGCAGAACTAGAGAGAGTTGCCATCCTCTTGTGAAGGCAATTATAAAGGCAGCAATAAAGGATGTAACGAGTTGAATAAACTTCCCAACCTGCCAGTAACTTCATTTCAGTACTTCTGCTTTTTTTCTTATATATTGGTCCTTTCCATACGCAAAAAGCAGCATACCTTTTCTCCCATGGCCTCTTGAATGAGAATGGTGTCACCTGAAATTCTTCCAATTACCTCACCACTTGTTTCAGTGTCAAAAAAGGTAATGTCTTGCTTCAATATAGTTTTCAAGTACATGCCACGGATCCTAGCGGCTTGTCTTTCTCCTGTCACCATCCAACACGATACCTCTGCAGCATACAATAAAAAACCTCGTATCAGAGTCCTGGGTTTATTATTTGGAAAACTACGAAGTCCCAATAGGACAAATAACGACAAGATAGAGTGTACATAGTACTCAACTCCTATAATATTATGTACACACATTTGCTTAAACGCAACACTGACATAAAAATATCTTACGCAGAAAAGAGGCTATTCCAGCACCAAAGGCCAGGTAAACAAATAATAACACAACCTGAAATCGGAAGTGTCAATGCAGACATATAAGTTAGTATGAAAGCATATATTATATTCTATGTCAATGGAATAGTTAATACAAAATGGACATGGCAAGAAATGCAAGGCTAGAATAACCCTTGATTCAAGGGTACATGCCAAATTAATGCGTGTTAATTATACCTTGGAAACTTCCTTAACTATGTGGGAAGGATCAGTGGAGCCAAAGGCATTGATCATATTCCCAAAAATTAGGGTCATGAGAGGCTGCACCACCCCATTAGCCATGGCACAGATGAGACCAATGATCATCAAAGTCCTATCAAGGTTATCTGCAAAAGTGAATAGCTTATAAAATGGAACCTTCTCCCGGACTTTGGCATTGTGTTCTTCATCTGATGCCATGGCTAATGGGGTTTAGGATGGCCCTAACCTTCGCCTATGAAAGAAATGGGAAGACAAGAGTCTGGCATAAGACATGTCCTATATTTAAATGCATGCATATGAATCTAATTTGGGCAAAGTATAGCTGTGGAATGTAATGTTGTTCGGAATTCTTTTCGTGTCTTCCCTGAATAATTTGTTTTCAGATCTTAATTATACTATGCAAAGAGAGTAAATTAAGATCGAACTATTTATTTAATAACTTCATTATTTTAATTAGGTCAAGGATTATGTATGCATCGAATGGCATGGAAGGGTTTGTAATTAATTTTAGCAAAACCTATGCGTGATAACTAATATGCAAATATTTTTCGGTTCTCATGATAGTTAGCCAAGAATTATGATTCGTAAAGTAATTTAAGAACGATTAAATTATCTTTCATTGATCAATTTATTTTAGAAATATATTCGTATAAATTTAATGAAATTAAAGCAGAAGAACATGCTATTTTTATCAGAAGCCTTAATTATTTACCGTATGTTAAATTGTGTGATAAAAATATTGCATGATAATATTTTTACTGTAACACTTCTTATTTTAATTTAAACATGATGGATTCCCACATTTTTATGATTACGATTTTGTAATAAACATTCTCAAAAAATATTGTTCAACGAAAAGTATTATGAGTTAAAAACAAATCACGACATATTTTTCTAATTTCATATTCTTAAAAAATAGAAAATCTTTCTCAATCATGTTATGAATCAAACATTATTAAAACACATTTAAACGGCCTTCTCGTAAATAAATATAGAAGAGCGTAGGCAACAAAAAATAAAATGATTTTTTTTATAAAATGTAAAACTAGTGTATTGAGTTAATTTGTACGTTAGCAAAGGTGAAGTTTATACACTATTTATTTATTATAATCTGATTTTTAGAATTTTGAACATGGTAGAGGGCCTTTTTTCTTATTATTTTTTAAAAATATGGATGAAAAGAATAGTTCAAAACTTAGAAAGTAGATTAGAATAAAATGGACATTGAAGAGAGCCGAAAAGTTAGGCTTGTTGGATGGTACAAAATAAAATGGCAGAAAGAGATTTTTCTAGAAAGAGAGCCAAACTTTATTATGATATGATATTTATTGAAGCACAGTGGTTGGAGAACACATTTTAGGTTAGCCATTAGAAGCTAACCTAGATAGAGAGATTTTGATCTGAGATCCTCATACGCTCCAAGTAGGACTTTCCATCCAACTTACGAGTGAAGTAATCTTCAACATATTTGTCCACTCCAGTTGTTTTGAACAGAGGAGGGTTTTCTGGGTTTGTGAGACTAACTGCAGGTCCAATCTCAGACTCAAGCTTCGGGAGATAGAACATAGCTATGGAAATCCTTTCCTTCTCTGAATTCACTGTTGCCCTGTGCTCAACACTTTTGTATGCTCCATTGCTCATAATCTGCACATTCCAATATTTTTCTCTTCAGTTCTTTCTCTCTTCCATCGCCTTTTAATCTGTTGCACTCCTCTTCCGTAACTTTTTCTCTCTTGTTTCCTTCTAAAACTTATATCTTATTTCATATACTAATGGATTAAACCCAAAGTTATATTAGCATGTATTGTAGCTAATTAATGGGTATAAAATTCTCATTATTAACCATCAAGTTATAAATAATAAGTATAGTTAACTAATTAGAAATTGTCATGCATGCATAATGTCAAGTATGCATAATCATTTATTATTATATGTAAAAAAATATTAACATATTTTAACGTATTAAATTAAAAAGTTTGAATAACACATAATGTTTGAATAAAAGCATTTTCAGTTTTTAAAATATCTAATTGTGTTTTTTTTTTTACGTTATAAAAACGATATATCTTATCGTTCTAGTGATCTTCATCTACAGTTAAACTTCTAAAACACTCACACGAGTGAAAACTCCTTTTGGAATGTTCATTTTGTAAACTCTCAGATTATTATTTACACCATTTTCATGTAACTTTTGTTCAGAGGATTTCCATATTTCCATATTGCAGATAAAACAAACATATTAGTTATTTGTAATTAAAGAGGTTAATATTCTTCAAGGTTATTACTTTATTAGTATAAAAATAAATTAAACCCCCTCAATCTCCTTTGTCTGACAAGATAGGCAAGGAAATGAAGAAAAGATAGTTAGATAGATCCAAAATAAAATAATCATATACACTGGTACACATTCTTAAAATGTTTCCGTAAAACGTGACTTTTATTTAGCTAATCTTTAAAGTATGAGTATATGCACTATTTGAGCTGTTTATATATATATATATATATATATATATATATATATATATATATATATATATATAAAGGATGCATTAGACTAATTAATATCTATCAATAAAGTATTAAATAATTGTGACTAGTTGAGGAAATTTATGATAATTTAATTTATACATAAGAAATTCAATCTTTTGACAATTTTCATAAAATTATTGAATAAAAACATTATTGAAGGGTCTATGACTAAGTTTTTGTTATTTTATTGCTGCTTCTAAGTTTTACCCTTATAACCTCCACATTTAGAAACATTTTCATTGAATAATATATCATAATAACTTAAATTAATAGTTTAATATATAGTAAAATATGAGTCCAACTAAAGTTGAAAAGATTAAAAAAAACTTCATTTAGTTAAGTTTTGATGAAGTGATTTTTTTTTATAAATTATATTGGCTAATTTCTAATTTTAAAATATTTAGCGAAAATAACTTTATTTATTAAGTAAAAAAGAACAAATGAAAGTGAATATATAAAAACGGATAAATATATTAAATAAAAAATATTGAAAACAAATAAAAAAATGAATAATGTCTACATAATTTAACTTTACTGCTGAAAAAATAATATAAATGCAAAATAATTTATTTTAATTGCAAATAAATACGATCAACATTTGTTCACATAAAAATCATCTACTGTTAATTATATCATTTTTTTTTCTTAAGGGAAAAGTAGACTTAGATTGTTTTGTCCACAATAAAATATATGGAAGTTGCAACCACAGCATAGGGTCAATTTCTTTTATGTTCAATCCATCTTTCCCATTCAAATACGATATGTGTAAAGAATAAAAAAAAAAACGTGCATGTATTGCACTAAAAATAAAAATAAAAATAAAAAATAATAATAATGGAGTTTCAAAATGCAAGTTATTTGACTGATACAACTTAAGATATAGTAACTTTCAAAATTAAAGTCACAAGTAGCTAAACTTGCAGGATTAAGTATAAATTAAGATGAAATTAATCTCTCCGACAAATAAGGATCTGTGGTCAAAGGATGGGAAAAGACAACTTTGTAAGTTGTGAGCAAGGTTAAAAAAACTAATGAATTTTGCAAGGTGGTTCAAAAACAAAAAACATATTTAATGTTGCGATCCACACATTTTGGAAAAGAATTGAGTATTGAAATTGACGTGTCTGAAAAGTGTCTACCTAGCTCCATTCTCTCCCAATCCACCATTTAATGCATAAATTAGTATAATTTTTTCATACTGTAAAGAGATATAAGACCAGAAGAAATATTGGAAAAAAAAAATGTGATAAAAAGTAATAAATAAAACTGGTGAGTGAAGGGAGAGAGAAGAATATGGGTCCATACAAACCTCCAGAATGTCTCCAATGTTGACAACAAGAGCATCTGAGATGACGTTCACTGGAATCCAAGCTCCATCTTTCTTAATCTGCAGGCCATTCACTCCATTCATTTGGTTAAGAATGGTGATTCCTGATGCATCAGAATGAGCAGAAAGTCCCATAACTAACTCTGGTTCAGGGCATGGAGGGTAGTACGTCATCCGAAGATTCTGTATCCCATCCTCGAACACCTCCAACTCTCTCTTCTCTATCTTCAATGCTTCTCCCAGCAACCCCATAATCCTCATACCAAGATCTTGCACTTCGTTTATGTATAACTCTAACACACTCCTGCATATCATATACCTCAACTCATCCATATATCTACGTGCAATTCTCTATGTCGGTTCAGTGATGAAGTTATTTAAAAGGAACAATCAAAGAACTTGCTAAGAGTTAAAGGGTTTTGTTTTGATACCTGAACGACGAAGGGAGCTGCGGTAAAAGATGTGGTTTTCTGATACTACGAGGGTTGGTTTTAAAAAATAACCTATCACCCCAATCGAGTTTTGTATCGTCTGATCTAATCACAGCTCCATAGCCTTCAACATCACCTGGTAGTACCTTGTATTTCATCTTTTCTTCCAAGGGGAGCATGAAGAATCCTTCAACTTCATCTTTCAGTGTTTTCAGCACTGCTGGGCTTATTCCATGCTCCACCAGCTGCATATATATGTGTAAAGAACATACAAACTCAGACCAAAAGAAGAAAACAGATGTGTGAAATTAAGGAAGCTTAATAATTTGCTAACCTGAAAGAAACCCCAATCCCTACAAGCTGAGTCCAATTTCTGCAGCTCAAGTTCCGTATCTTCTCCATGGATCAGTTTTCTGAGGCTGATGGTTGGGAGTTCCTGAGATAAGGTTTCATCTGGGAAAAGTGCGGGTTGGTTATGGCACTGTTGTTGAACATAGCATTCAGGAACTGAAGTGAGCGGTTTCTTTATGAGTTCCTGAATGCTCAACACTTCTTCAAACGTTCTCACTAATTCTGAGTATACCATGATGTTCTTCTCTTCTAATCACGCCTTGTATTGTAACCAGCCACTGTGTTGGTTGTATTTATACAACTATAATAGCAGTGCGCATGATATGAAATTTAAAAATGGAAAACGAATGTGAAGTGAAAACTCCTACGTAGTGCGTCTAAATAAGGAAAATTGCTGCAAGTGAAAATGATATTATTTAACGCGTAAGGTGGGGTCGGCGTATGGAATGAAATGAGATAGAATTTGTTGTCGACAAGGGCAAAACTCATGAATTGTGCTGATCAAGTTTTAATTAAATGATGAATCTGCGGCCTTGACCCCATTTTCTTTAAATTTTAGCACCATTCTGGCCTTTCTTAACTTGCATTAAATTTTTTGAATTTGAATTGTACTTTCCCTCACCTACATCTTTAAAATGTATTTTTCTATAATATTTGAAATGTATTAAAATTTTAAATACGAAAATTCATGTATTTTGAAGCACGATGTATAAACAATAGAAAAAACTAATAAAAAAAATTTGGACTTCAATTTTTAAGCAATTTTAAGAAATAATAGAAAACTCAGACCAGATTAGTAAGGAATAACAAATTTAGGAAAGAAAAAACATGACATACCGAAATTCTCGTTGCGTGCTCACAGAGAGCATCAAAATTAAGGATTAAGTCTAACTTATTATTTTTAAATTAATTTATGAGACGAGGATATTGTCTTTAATTGATAACACATATAATAAGCACATATTAGTATTTTTAATGATTAATAAAATAATAGTATATATTTGGAATGTTTTTATTTATTAATTTAAATAAATTATATATAGAAAATTTTTATAAATTATAGTTTATACATTAATTCTAGGTTTAATTAAATTTTAAGATAAATTTATATATTTAAAATTTTTTCATTGATTTCCTAATAAATTTTTATGTTTTATTATATATTAAATAAACTTATATTTTTCAATTAGGTCTTTAATTTATGTTAAATAGTTTATATATCTCTTAAGTGGTTTACGTTATTATATCTTGTTTTGTAATTGTGTTGAGTTGTCATCATGTTTTATTTTATAATTTTAGAATTTTAAAATTTTGCAACATATATATAGTTTGATAAAATTATAAAATTATAATGTTAGAAAATTAGAAAATTTTAAAATAATAAAATAATATATTAGTAAGGTAATGAGACAAAATAGTAATGATGTTAGTCATTTAACAGTAGTATCATTTCATTAACCGAATTAAACTATATTCAATTAAAAAGTATAAGTTTATTTAGAGTTAATTAAAAGTTTTTAAATTTATAAAAGACTTATAACTCAATTAAATCTTAGTTTTAATTTATACCGAGAAGTTAATTTTATTTTTTTCTCTTTAAAGAATTCATGAAAACATATCCTATAATATGTTGTAATGCAAAATATATCAAAATTAAACCTTTATGTTTAATTATAATGTTTGTTTATATGTAACTAAAATGTAGAAAAGTTGTTTGACTGATAGATTAATTTTCACAAGTAAAAACTATAATTAGTGTTCTTCATTGGCTTGAATTTCTCTTAGTTATGAGTGTGTTAAATACAAGATGAAAGTTAAATATAGTATTAGAGACTTTTAATCAACTTAAACTAATTTTATGGTCATTGATCACGTACTCGTGGTAATTAATTGCTTAATAATATATATATATATATATATATATATATATGATAATTGATTTTCCTCGATTTTTCCTTAATTCTGTTTGGTTATTGGTGGGGGATTTGATTGGTGGTGTTTTAGGTACATTAACCCTAAAACACCAAATTTCGGGCATTAATGCATGATAAATGTTTTTTTCTTTTTAGGCGTCTATTCTATTAGAAAAATAGTTGGCGACGAGAATAGTAGAACAAGGAATTAGAAAATAGTTGGCGACAAGAATAGTAGAAAAGGAAACCAAATTATAATTTTCATCTTTTTTTAAATTTTTATCTGTAATATTACTTTTTTATAATCAAAACGTATGCTGTTAAATCCGTACAAGATGTGCCACAAAGTTAGAAAGACCTCAATATGCATAAAGCTGTAAGGCATATAAATGTGGGAATTGAACATTTTTTTCATGCGCCTTGATGTTGACCTGGCACATCTTCTATATGTAGTGTTAGTTATTTATATTATATATATATATATATATATATATATATATATATATATATATATATATATATATATTGTGATTTTGGCTTTTATATTTCGAAAGGTCAACATTTTTGCTTCAATTGGCAGTGCCGTATGTGTTCATTTAACATATTTTAATTATAAAAATTATTATCAATGGTATTTTAAATTTAATTAATATATTAAATATAGATTTTAATGGAATCAAAATAAAAGATTCAAATAGAACATATGTAAAATTGAATATCAGATCAAAATTACATATTCTCCAGAATGTGAAGATTAAAATTCTAAAAAATAGGAAATCAAACTAATCAAAGATTAAAGGGGGACTGAAATTGAAATATATTAAAAAAAATGATAATTAGTTTAATTAAAAATGAAAGAAAAACAAAATAAAAAAGGAGGTAAATAGGTAAAGAATAAAAATATAAAAGAAAAATCAGAATTAATATGGATTCATTCATCTTAATTTAATGTGCCGTAGATGTAGTGTTTTTAACTAGTATTTGTTTCACCTGTTTAGTTCGTATTTTATTAAATACTATTGAAAAAAGTTTAATGTTCTAATGTGTGATCAAAGTTTATATGATATTCATATAATGTTGTGTTAAGTTAAATTAAATTTTTAAACTACTCATTTAATGGAAAGTTAAGGCAAACTTAATGTTTTATCCTCTAAATATAATTTAAGTTCCAATTTCACTCAATATATTTTCCATTATTGCTTTCATTTCGGAACTTAATATAAATATATAAATAAATTTTACATGACTCTAGCGGTGTTGATTTAATAATTAACAAATCTTACATATCCACCAGTTTTAGATAATAAGTCACATCCACTAAATCATATATTGCATTAAACTAAAATCTAAAGTTTATAAGAGGTGTGTTTGAGATGGTGACGACTTTTTTTTTTTTCTTTGGCTTTAAAATATGCTCTTTATTAATGGGCTGTGTTTGGTTAACTTAAATCCAATTGAAATAGTTTTAACTTGGTATGAAAATATTTTATATTTCTTTAAAAACACAACAACAAATTGAAATTTGGTTTCTAATTAAATATATATATATATATATATATATATATATATATATATATATATAAAAGTTACATAGAGTTAATATCATTATTAATATGTCACTACCATTATTATAATATTATTAATGCGGTTCTTATTATCACAATTACTATGGCATTTATCATTATCCTTTTTAGTATAGATTTTTAAGGTTTTAGAGCAGGTTTTACACGTAACAAAAATGGTTTTGAGAGTTCAAAGATTGCTAATAGGGGTATAAGTCCTGTTTCTTTATGCAGATTAAAAAGAAAGTGAAAATATTTATTTGATACGATTTTATTAATTACTTTAATACTTTTATTACAAGTATTCATTTTACTATAATAAAAAATATTTTTAAATATTTAATTATTATTTATGTTTATCTAATCTATTATAGATAATGTATAAAGTAAGTTTTTAATCGAAGAAAGTGTAACAATTTTTTTGTGTGTTTTCAGTACATTGAAATTCTAACTTTCTCTTATATTTGGTTTTGAATAACAGTAAATATGCACATTACATTGCTAAATATTAGTTACATTAATTAAAAAAACTCATATTTTCTATAAATTTTGTGTTGAATTTTTCTAAAATAATATTTGTAAATTTTATTATGAAATAAATTTGCATAAAATTATTTTCAATTTTTTTACAAAATATTTTTCATATTTCTACAACAAATTTGTAGCATGTTTGATTTGGCGTTAGATTGACGCACACTTGATTTTCAAACATAAAAGCTATATATGTTTGATTTCAAAATCAGTTTTAAAATAAAAAAATTCATGTCTAATGCAAAACAAATAATATTAGCCGTGATTAATTTTTTAATGTGTTACCAAATACATACTTTATAGAAAATATTTATGAATTTTATAATTTTATATAAAATAATTATTCATAAAAAATCTACCTATTAATTAAGATTCTTAAAAAATAAAAATAAAAAAGTCTTTTTTTGTAAATTCTTTTAATAAATTTACAAAAAAGATCTTATCTAATATAAAAATTTGTAGTAATATTAAGAAACTTATGGACCTCCATCTAATATGAAAAATCTTATCTAATATGAAAAGTTAAATAATAGAGATATAAAAGCAAACTATTAATTAGAGTTTGCTGAATGTGCTATGCTAGCTAAGTGTTAGGTTTTTAAGGAGGGGTATTACCGGAGAGAACAATATTAATAAGATCTGAGCCTAACCACATAAGATACTGACACTATTCTCAATCCAAAACCTTAAGGCAATGGTTTTATGGGTCTTGATACTTATATGGTGCTCTACTTTCTCAAATCTGGTCAATGTGGAACTTAGACTCACACTTGGATTCCTAACAATCTCCCCCTCAAGGGTGAGTTCCTTCAACCACATTGGTACACTCCCCCTCCAGCGGAAGCTGCCCACCACGAGTACTCATTTTCTGCCATTTTCTGTACCGCCGTTATTTTTTATATATGGTATCAAAATTACATGTTAGAATTTATCCTAATAAAATTAATTATTTATTAAATCTATTCTTTCATTTTTTATTTATCTTTATCAAATCATTCATAAATATTTAATTCACGTAATATTTTTTATATATATATATATATATATATATATATATATATATATATATATATATATATATATATATATATAAACAACATGAGAGAACTATTGTGAAAATTCTTTTGTGAAGGTGTAACAGCAATGTAAATCAGGTTATTAATAAGTTTGTCATTAGAAAGGACAATGCTGTATCCGGATGGAAATAATATAATTAACAGACATAAATCAGGTTATTAGTTCGTCTTTCAACACCAATGAATTATAAATATTTTGTATAAAAAAATCGAGATAAATTTCAAAATAATGAATATGTAGGAGCGTATACTATTTTTATATATGGCTATTCAGACCTATTGATATTTGTTGTCCAACCAAATTTAAACACGAAATGCTACTACATACATGTTAGTAATAAAACGCAGTCGGTAAGAAATATTGCAAAAGATGAAGACTTTCAATGTCAATCACACTATTCAACAATAGTTCTGTTGAATGAATCTTAGGTTTGTGTCACGTTATATTTGAAAATTTTTAATTTATTAACATGTGGGTCGAATTAAATTTTTTGAACTGATTGAAGGTGAGTCGATAACAATATTTTTTTATGTTTTTATAATTTTTTATTATATTTATTTATTAATTTTAATTATATCAGTTTACAATTTTATCTTTTTAAATATTAAAATATTATTTAATAATATTTAAATAATTTAGATATTTAATTTATTTATTTTTCAAATTATACACATTAATACTCTAATTTCAATTACTATAACTATATTTAAAAAATTAGATAAATATTATTATATTACTAAAAATAAATTGAGTCAATATATTTTTTTCATTATAATAAATATATAAAATAAATCATTCATACTATATTCAAATTAATTCACTGATCTTCCGATTTGTTTTAAATCAAATTTAATTATTTAAATTAAATTGATATTTTTTAACTTAACTCGCATGAGTCAATTCAATTATTTCAATTTATATTCCTAATCAAAGTTTTATAATAATTTTATAAAATATATAACAATCTATATATTTAGTTCGAGATTAAAATAAAAAAAATAACGCATAATTTGTAATACTATAAGAAAAAATTAAACCTTTTATTTTGTTCTGAAAAATACCAATTCTAATTCTAAAAGGTCAAAATTATGATAGTTTTTTAAAATTTTGAAACTTACCTTTAGCATACTAAATTACAAACTACGTGTCTAATTCGTTAGGTTCTGCCAGCTTTTTTTTTTTTGGTTATGTTCACCTTCTTCCATTCTTTTGTCCTCTCTCTTAGGTTGGTTCAAAACTTATAGCTCAGAATAATGAATGTAACTTACTCTTAATGATATATTTAGTTTGTTTTTCTTTTGAATATAAATTCATAAAGATTTAATTATTTATTTAGTTTTTATATTTGTGCATATACTTTTGATGTTAGGTTATAGAAATTTCATTTTTCTATAAATAAATAAATATATATATATATATATTAGGCTATATGAAAATATTTTTTTAATTTTATATTTATAAATAAAAGGATTAAATACATAGTTTTAAAAAGTGTATAAGATTGAAAATTGCTTATATAAAATTAAAAAGAGTTTATAGGAATTAAAAAATATATGTAAATATAAATGGTGGCAATTAGGACCTGATTTGTTAGATTAGCTCGCAGATTTAAGAAAAACACGAAACTAGGATAATGATCCTACAGATCTGTAATAGTCCGACTCACATAAAAGAAATTACTGTTTGTAAATGATTATTTAAAGAAACTAAAATTATTATCTATAAAAAATTATTCACAGAATAAAATTCTGTCTATAAATTACTGTTTTCTATGAAATTTACCAACAGATACCACTGTATCACGGCAGTAAATTTAGTACAAGAACTAATTTCCATTCTCACAATTGTTTTTTTATAACATGACAATTTTATTTTCTTCTTTATTTACTTATTTATTTATATATATATATATATATATATATATATATATATATATATATATATATACACGTGACAATAATAATTTTTTTATTATGTGGCCAAATAGTCTTTAAAGTTATTTATTTTCAATTATACTAACAATCTTATATTATAAAAAACATACGGAATTTAGTTTATGAATATTTGCACCTCAAAAAATCATTAAAATATATTATTATATAATAGACATTTTTATTTGATGCCATAGATTTTTTCAGTATAAACTTTCATTGTTAATTGATTGTTTACACCCATTTCATTATCTTAATGTCCTTTCATATCACAAAACCTTTTTTATTTTTTAAATCTAATTTTTCTATGTCGATATTATCATTGAAGCATAAAAAACTTACACAATAGTACCACTTGTAACCTACAAATTTTTGTATGGATTCTTTATGCAACTTTTTCTGTTAGTTTTATGATTTTTTTTTTTTATGAACTTTTCCTACAAGCTTTCTGTATATTTAGAAATTGTTTTTTATCATATAAAAATTGTTTTTGTTTAAATTAATGTCTTTTTGTAGTTTTTTTTTAAATACGTATTACAATTTATATTTTTAATACTTAAAAATATCTCTGAAAACTATTCTATTTCCTTTATCATACTTTCATTTGAAGTGATACAACTTTTTATTTCAATAGTTGGTGTAATTTTTGAATAAGCTGATTTAATCTTTACTAAATAAAAATATTTTTATTATGTGATAAAATAAATAAGTGTACAATTTCTACCCAACAATGAATACATAATGAATACATGTAAACACTTTTGTTTGCGATTGATATGAAATGATGGTTGATTTTTTCAACATTGCATCAAAACTAATACTAAACTTCTCCTATACGAGACGTGATCGTCAAATATTAATGATTATTTTAGGGATATGAAGCTGGAAAAACATATTTTTTATGTTAGAAATTTCTAAAGGTAGGAACACGAACATCTCTAAAGAGACATACTATATAATGAGAAAAATTATATCTATATTACACGGAATGAGAAAATATATCGAAGTCTTCTTTTTTTATTTTCCACGGAGTGAGAAAAATTTGATTCCAAAATTTTCCTTTCCATCCCTTAATAATTAGAACTATCTATATTCAACTACTGAGTTGTTGTGCGAGGGATAGGACATGTTTAACATAATCTTTGACATTTGACGTAGTTGTAGGGATTAAATGTTTCACATGTGACCAATCTTTTTCTTCTAAAGAATTTGTGAGGACTCAAACAACAACAAACTATCCTCACCTCTCATGACAGATCATACAAACAACGAAAATTCAACACCTTTTTTATTTTCAAACAATACTGACAGATAGGGCTGTTTTTTTTTTTTTCTCTCTGTGGTCCATATTTATTGTGGCGTTGCAAGCAGCTACTCTTCATCATTAATCATATATATGTCGATAGTAATTCCAATTTTTTTTTTTATATGAATATGGCCTTTTAAATTACCAATAATCATTTCATTGTTACAGTTTTCGTCTTTAAAACAACTAAAAATAATAATATTGTAATTCCTAACATGGTAAAAGGACTAATTTTTTTTTTTTAAATATAGCTATTAGTCAGGACATAATTTTCCTCACAACAATTATTTGCTGCAACTCAAACTCGTGACTCTGATACCAATTGTTGGATCGAACGCTTATCACTTGACTAAAATCTATAACTATTTATAACTATTAATCAGGGTACAACTTTCTATACTTAAGAGCATATGAGTTCAAACGCCATGATTCGATTGTGACTCGGCTCATCCAACCTCTGTCACATGACAATTGATGTCACCCGCTTATAAGAGTATGAAACTTTGAAACAATTTCATTTTTGTTTCACATTAAGGAAATTGGAAGAAAATGATGACGAAAATTTTAGAAAATACGTGTGGTTTGACCAACAAAGAAAAAGGTAATGGGAAAAATAGGAAAAGAAAACTAAGAGATAGTCAATATTTGAGTTCCTTTTGGAGAGACGTACTAAAAGTAAAACTACAAATTCCTAGCTTGGAGGTTGATCGTGAAAAGGTTATATTGATCATTTATGAAAAAAAAAATCATGAATGTGGTTACCGAAGTTGCCAATTTTGTAATCAAGTTGAGATATTGTAAGTTTCTTCATATTGTTCCTTATTTTCTGCAGTCTAATTTTACTGCTATGGTTGGCTGGAGTTTCAAAAACCCATATATAACAACAAATCTCATACTATTGCTAACAATTGTAGTTGTCTGATGATGTTGTTTACACAAAAATAATATTTTTTTAGAAAATATCAAATAACAGTTTAGTAATTGATTTTGATATTTTCATTTTATACTTATAATTATATATAAATATGAGAGATCTTTTTTTAGTAGCTTTTTAACCCTACGTAATAAATCGTAACCTTAAAACATACTTGGATTTATATATTAATAGAGGTGCCTTAAACCTCATATATATATATATATATATATATATATATATATATATATATATATATATATATATAGTTAATCATTCAATGACGTATTTCTCACCATTTTTAAAATTAGTTATTTTTTCAAAGAAACATAAACAAATTTAAGTGAACTAAATTATTTATCCTAGAAATAGTATAATTTAAAATCATGTGTATATATCTATTGTTTCAAATTAACTGTAATATGAGCCCGTGGAACTTTCAGCGTATAAAAATATCCATATAAAACGTTAGAGTGGATTCTGAATAGATAAGGGTGTTGTTGGACAAGAATAAGTATTGATTGCTTCGTTTCATACTTAAACTATAAATGGTTAAATATGTTTTTGTCCTACAATTTTATTTAAATATGAAATTAATTTTTTTTTTTAAAAATTATCAATTTAGTCATTCATTTTTAAAAATGTATGAATTTAATTATTTTAACCAAATTTTGTTAAGTTTATTTGACGTTTCAAACACGTCTCGTTTCAAGCACATCTCATGATAGTATTTGAATTGTTTACACCATTTGAGACATTTTCGCTTCAATGTTAACACAAATATTATCATAAAATGCATTTAAAATGTCAAATAAACTTAATAAAATTTGGTAAGAATAAATAAATCTACGCATTTCTAAATATGAAGAATTAAATTGATATAAAATTTTGAAGAGGGACTAATTTCAAAATTCACCGAAACTTAATGGACAAAAATATATTTAACACAACTATAAAAGCATGAATATCCTAATAAAATATAACTCTAAAACCAGCATGTAATTTCAGTTATAGTGAATATTATTTAATATGTCTTTGAATAAATAAGTATATAGAAATTAATTTCATGCCTAATTTTGATAATGGAATTAAGAAGAAGAAGTGCGAAGGGTATGTTTCAAAAGTATTTAGGGTCTTCTGTTCAATATTTTACTAATGTAAATATATTGAATGTTTTTTATATGATTGAATACAAATAATTGTTTTTTTTTCCTTTTTTTATTTTAATAAATTTTTATTTTTATGTGAAGACAAATAATTGTTAGGATTTTGAGTCATTCGTAACAATGTCTAACATAAATTTATTTTAAAACTTATATATATATATTCGGTACCCACGCATAAATTTTGTTTTAATTTAATGAATGTTACTTAACGACATTTATCATAAATTAATAGAATGGGAAGTTGTTATTATAAAAGCATTGTTGTCGGTATAAATTATGATTCTCATGATTATTGCAGTTCGATCGAAAATCGGTCCTTCGATTCTATTGTGAACCAAAATTGACAATATTGATCTCAAATTGGTGGAATCCGTATCAAACCAGTAAAATTGTTCCAAAAAGAACTAATCAAGTCATTAATATTCTTGTTAAGAAAATTTTAAATAATTTGATCAATATCGATTCAATACGGGTTAAATGATCAAAACTCTAGTATTTTGAGCACTTCAACAATTGATCAGATTTTAAAAATGTGGATACAAACGTTATGTTAAATAATCACATGGTAACATTTAGTTTTATAATGTTTAAGTTTATAAATGGTGGCGAGAGTTATAAAACGAAGATAAGTAACTCATTTAAATAATAATGTAATGTAGATATTATATGGTTTGGAATTGTTTACAGATAATTTGGTAGCTTGAGTTATATCGTAAAATTAATATTTTGATCCAATCCAATGGAAGACCTACATTTTCACGTGCAGTTGGTAGAATGGGTGGAGAAAATAAAGATGACACGTGTATATTAATATCCCCACTTGCTTCCTAAGGTCTAAGGCTTGATGTGTATTATTTTCTGCCGACTTGTTTTCTATGAATGAAAAGTATTTTTGTTGTGTAAAACGTGCTTAATATTGACTACTCTGTCACAAATATTATTATTCAATACAGTGCGTACAAACACTAATTGGTTCATATGATTGACTAAGATGTTCCCTTCTACTATTCATGTTCAAATTTATAACCAAGACGTTATCACATTTGGATTGTAGTTCAAGATATCATTCATTACTATCTCCTCTTAATTATTTTCAATCCTTTCATACAAACTTCGCCTATTCTGGATTTGGTCACATTTAATAGAATAATCACAAAAAGTTCTATCTAAAACACATTATAAACTGTCCAACTAGAATAAATTATACTTAGGACATAGAACACAAATAAAAAATTAGTTAGGTTTTATAAGGATCTCTTTTTTTTATTTTTTATATGATGTGTGACAAAAAGTCTGATTTGTTTATGTCATGTTTAATACGACCTTCTCCATCAAAAAATGTTTAACACAGCGTCATCTTATACTTAACGTGACTTAACGTGAATCAGTATTTAACGTGTCAATTTAACTATATATAATAGCTGGTATGAAGTTTTAAAAGAATATATATTGCCCCATACCATTAGACACATGAGTTAAATTCCAACGTAGAAAAAATATATATAGCTTCTTTATTTTAGTATTTATACTTTACTTATATATAAAGGTTCTTTATTTTAGTATTTACAATTATTTTCTAATTTTATCTTTTAAATATTTTTTTAATTAAAATAATTATTTATGAATTTCACTTTTTTAAATAACTGCTTCTTTAAATTTAGCATTTTTTTTATTTTGACATTTTTTAAATTAACTATTTTTATTAAAAAATAAATAAAATTTATTTACAATAGTTATAATAATTATTTTAATTTTATAATCACAATAATAAAAAGGGTTAAATATATTTTTGGTCCCTCAAGTTTCAGTGAAATTTGGAATTAGTCCCTCTTTAAAATTTTGAATTAATCTAGTCCTTCATCTTTAAAAATACATGAATTTAGTCATTTTAACAAAATTTTGTTAATTTTATCTGACATTTCAAGCGCATTTCATGATAGTATTTAAATTGTTTACACCGTTCACACCTTTTCGCTTTAATGTTAACTCAAATATTATAATAAAATGCGTTTAAAATGCCAAATAAATATAACAAAATTTGGTGACTAAATCTACGCATTTTTCAAAATGAATGACTAAATTGGTATAAAGTTTCGAAAAAGAACTAATTCCAAAATTCACTTAAACTTGAGGAATAAAAACATATTTAACCCTAATAAAAAAATGTTTTTTATTTTCTATTATCATAATATATGAACACACATATATTTACACTGTTACCTTATAATGAGTTTAATATTACATCACTTGTATGAACTGAATCTCATGACATTGGGTCTCAGTACAGAACTTGCATTGGGCTCAGCCTAATTGTAAAGCCCACAGTTGTTGTTCCCTTAATACTTGCATAACTACTCTGTCTTGTTAAAAAAAATTAATATTTTCTTAATAAATAATACTACTACAAATGTAATTGTAGAGTCTATGTATAAACAAACCAGTGGATTGAAAATTCGAATTAATTCATGATATTCAATTATTTATTTTCTTAGAAATAGGACACAACAAACTAGCTTCAACAAATGAAAATGGTTTGAAAAACTCCTTTTCATATGAAATTGGAAACATACTTGAAAAAACTTTTTACTATAAGATTGAAATTAATAATCTTATAATTCTTGAATGAAAACAAACTTTTCTTTTTTTTAAGAAAAAATTAGGAGTAACGCGGGTGTTTCATCATCCAATACAATCTAATTTAGTTACTTCCCTACAATCATTTTTTTCAAACAGTATAAAATTTGGGCCTTTAGTATTTGGTTTAGGAGGAATTAAATAACATAGTTAAACTTAACATATCAATCTCCTCCTATAAGCATTATGCGTGTTATAAGGTGAGAAAAATAATGGAAATAAAAAGATTTATATTGAATAAATAAATGAAATAAAATTATTTATATCTATTTATTATCAGTGATTTATTATTATTATTATTTTCTACACAAAATATCTACTTTTTGTAAACATAATCCCTTTTGTTATTTATTTCAAATATAATTCTTTTATTTTTTACAACACACATAGTAGAATATTTTGTAAATATAATGCCTCTAATTGAATCTTGATCCAAACTTTTACAATTCCTTTCTCGTTTTATCTATTTTGTGTTTTGGTTCTACTTTTGGTTTAATTTTTTTTTTCTTAACCAAATTTTTTAACTTGGATTGAAATAAATTCTAAACCAAATTGTCTATTATTACAATTAAATTATATTTGAGTTAGTTAACAATTGATATATATATATATATACATATATATATATATATATATATATATATATATATATATATATATATATATATATTTTTTTT
>Ga0209589_1005854_pt1 | contig 20686 bp, 11 predicted proteins | sample CowpeawhiteBW_FD_187525 | JGI IMG/M metagenome (GOLD analysis project Ga0209589, IMG submission 187525) | Root nodule microbial communities of legume samples collected from California USA - Cow pea white BW (SPAdes) (version 2) | ecosystem: Host-associated > Plants > Roots > Nodule | place: USA... | reverse complement strand
AGTCAAGTCTGATGATGTACAGAAGACCGCTTTCAGGTCCAGGTACGGACACTACGAGTATGTGGTGATGCCGTTTGGTGTGACTAACGCCCCCGCTTTGTTCATGGACTACATGAACCGAATCTTCAGGCCATTCCTAGACAAGTTTGTGGTGGTTTTCATAGATGATATCTTGATCTACTCGTGGACTCCTGAAGAACATGCAGAGCATTTGAAGATAGTTCTGAGCATACTGAGAAAGAAGCAGTTGTATGCAAAGCGGTCCAAATGTGAGTTCTGGATGACTTTGGTTCAGTTCTTGGGGCATATGATCTCGGCTAAGGGCATATCAGTGGATCCGTCTAAAGTAGAAGCTGTGCTAAACTGGGAACGCCCTAAGTCAGTAACTGAAATAAGGAGCTTTGTGGGGCTGACAGGTTACTATAGGAGATTCATTGAAGGATTCTCCAGGATAGCAGCACCCTTGACCCAGTTAACCCGCAAAGATCAACCTTTTGCTTGGACCGATCGGTGTGAAGAGAGCTTCTTAAAGCTAAAGTAAATGTTGACTAGCGCTCCAGTGTTGGTGATTCCTTATACCGGTAAACCCTTTGAGGTTTACTGTGATGTTTCTCATCAGGGATTGGGATGTGTTCTGATGCAAGAACGAAGAGTGGTGGCCTACGCCTCACGACAGTTGAAGAATCATGAGAAGAACTACCTCACGCACGACTTGGAGTTAGCAGTAGTGGTGTTTGCACTAAAGATCTGGAGACACTATCTGTATGGTGCACAATTTCAGGTTTTCAGTGACTATAAGAGTTTGAAGTATCTGTTTGACCAGAAGGAGTTAAACATGAGGCAGAGGCGGTGGATGGAGTTCCTCAAAGACTTTGACTTTGAGTTGTTGTACCACCCGGGGAAGGCGAACGTGGTGGCTGACGCCTTAAGCAAAGAGGCAGTTCACGCATCTCTCATGATGGTCAGGGAGTTGGATTTGGTGGAGCAGTTTAGAGATATGCAGTTGCAGGTGATTTTGGATGATGGAATCATTAGATGTAACCATCTCACTGTGTCTAATGATTTCCTTAATCTAATAAAGGAGAAGCAGCCATCGGACCCCAAGCTACAGAGGACAGTAGAGTTGCTTGGCACTGAGAAGGCCAAGGATTTCTTGATGGGAGATGATGGGGTACTGAGATTCAGAGGTAGGGTTTGCATACCTGAAGATATAGAGCTGAAAGGTATGATTCTTGAGGAAGGGCACAAGAGCCATTTTAGCATGCACCCAGGCATGACTAAAATGTATCATGATCTGAAAGAATCATTCTGGTGGTCGGGCATGAAGCAAGATGTCGCTGATATATATCGTCATGTTTAACTTGTCAGAAGGCTAAGATAGAACACCAGAGACCGGGGGGGATGCTTCAGCAGCTTGAGATACCCGAGTGGAAATGGGATAGCATTGCTATGAACTTTGTCACCCATTTGCCTCGGACCGTGAAGAACCACGATGCTATATGGGTGATAGTAGACCGTCTCACTAAGAGTGCCCACTTCCTAGCAGTAAACTTGAGGATGTCTATGGCGAAGCTAGCACAGTTGTATATCAGTGAGATCGTGAGGTTACATGGTGTGCCATCGAGTATAGTCTCTGATAGAGACCCACGATTCACCTCTCGCTTCTGGCAGACGCTGCAGGATGCTATGGGTAGTAGGTTGGCTATGAGCTCCGCGTATCACCCCCAGACTGATGGGCAGTCTGAGAGAACCATCCAGTCTCTTGAGGATCTCTTACGGACGTGCGTGCTGGACCATCTGGGTGCGTGGGATGAGGTCCTGCCTTTGGTAGAGTTTACATATAATAACAGCTTTCACACCAGTATTGGAATGACACCTTATGAGGCCCTCTACGACAGGAGATGTACGACGCCCTTATGTTGGTATCAGGATGGGGAATCAGTGGTGGTGGGACCAGAGCTTCTGAGGCAGACTACTGAGAAGGTCAGGCTCATACAAGAAAGAATGAAAGCATCTCAAAGCAGTCAGAAATCATATGCTGATCAGAGGAGAAGACCTTTAGAGTTTGAACCAGGGGACCATGTTTTCTTGAGAATTACCCCGACTACTGGTGTGGGGAGAGCCATCCGCCAAAAGAAGTTGTCTCCTAGGTTCGTCGGTCCATACCAGATTCTGAGAAGAGTTGGACCAGTGGCATATGAGATTGCCCTACCTCCTCCCTTGGCCAACCTCCACCCAGTGTTTCATGTTTCACAGCTCAAGAAGTATGTGCCTGACCCTTCCCATATACTTGAGATGGAAGATCTGCAGATCAGAGGAGATCTTATAGTGGAAGTTCAACCCATTGGTTTAGGAGATGTTCAGATGAGGCAGCTCAGAGGGAAATCCATCAGACTAGTCCAGGTCATCTGGGACAAGAGGACAAGCGATTTCACTTGGGAATTGGAAGGAGATGTGAGAAAGTCATATCCACACTTGTTCTCTGGTAAGTCTCAATTTTCGGGTCGAAAATTTTTGTTGTTGGGGAGAATGTGATACCCCTTTTTCCATTACCCTCTCTCTGTTAGAAACACCAGCCACTTCCTCCATTTTCCTCACTTCCTTTTTCTCCTTCTCCACTGCCCAAATCCTCTCCCAACCTATCTGCTCTGTGCTACCATCTCACAGTTTCAGTTTTTCCATACTCAGATTCTGAAGAAGTGATCACTGCCAATCCTCTTGCTGCCTCCACTCATAGCCTCTCTTCTCTTAGGTAAGTCTCTCTTGTGGTTTAATGTCCAATTCCGAAATTCAACTCGAATTCCCTGCTTCCATTCAGAGCCTAACCATGTGTTCATCCTTTCCTTGTGATTGGATGATGAATTCTTCCAGGTCAGACTGAGGAATTCTGCTATCCTTTCCTAGGTTGTCTTCATCCAAACTTTAAATCGAAAATAGGTAAGGGAAGCTGACTTTAATCTAGATTTCGCATGAATTGTGTTTGAGAGTGATTGAATTGCTTGATTGTATGTTTAATTCGTGTTTGAAACTGCCTTTGCGTGATATTGAGTGTTGGATGATCCTGAGCGAGCTTGCATGTGAAGAACAGCGAGGATTTCCTGGTAGTTTCGCCTAGGCGAGCTGCCCTCGCCTGAGCGAAAATACCAGAGGATCACCTCTGTCATTGCGCGAAACCTCGCCTAGGCGAGCCAGTTTAGCTTGAGCGAGAGTTCGCCCAGGATTTGTAATTCGCCACTATATGATGTCTCGCCCAGGCGAGATCAACTCGCCTAAGCGAAATAGACTCTCTAGCTTAGGCGAGACTCTCTAGCCTAAGCGAGATTCCCTGCAGAAGTTAGCTTTCTCACTGCTTGGCTTACATAATGCTATATCGATTGCTTTAAAATGATGATAGTTGGTCTTGTATGTGATCTTTATGCATGTTAGACTGTGTGATGGAATTGAGTGCGAATTTGATGTGAATGAGAATATGTTGGAGTTAGGATTTCAAGGGAAATTATAAGGAATGTGGTTTTAGTGAATGTAAGGGCATAAGGACTCAAATTGGTGGCATCTTGACGCTCCTAGTAACCATTAAGACTTAAGTAAAGTATGATGGATTACGTCGGGGAGAGTAGCAGGAGGTCCTGGTCTATGATTCCGATCCATCATAGAGGTGATGGGATTTACCTTGAGAGTGGTTGGGTGAATACCCCTTGTGCCTAAAACTCTGCAGAGTTTAGGAACCATCTCAAGTGCAAGTCACCAAGAGCTCCAATGCCACTTACATAATCCGGATATCGAGTCTAGAAAGATGTGTGGTGTTATGGTCAGGATTAATTTGATGATTTAATAGATTGTGTAATAAAAGTCTGTTTTCTGTCTTAGTATGATAATTGCATGATTTGCCCTTTTGTTCAAGTTAGCTTACCCTTCTAGTTTCTATTGTGTTCTGTGTGTCTTCTACTTTTGCAATGATCGTCCTTATTGTATGGCGTGAGCAGATAAAATTGCAGGCGGAGATACACCCTTCCTAGACAGGCGTTGAATGGGTTTGCAGGACGTTTTCCAGCAGTAGTAGTTTCATGTTCCTCTAGTAGATGCTTAGGGTGTTTTGTAACCATTTTGTTTAGTGTAGGCTGTATGTATGGTTATTTTGAGGATAACTGTATTGTATTAGCCTACGTCATCATTTGTTTCTGAATTATTAAAATTTAAATGTTTCGTTTAAATAGTTTAAAAACTATAAAAACGGAATGTTACAATAATAATATATTATTAATTGTAATGTATTAAAATTATATACAATATAAAATATAATGATTATTTTTTTTAACTTTATCCGATAATTAGAGAACAAATATATATAATGATTGCCCTAATCCTTTTTTTTCTTTTTCTTTGGTAATAGTTTTGGTGAATTGAAAACACATATATGTTTATATCAGTTTTCTAATTTTATTTTTAAAGTTATTGTTATATTTACTTTAATTGAAAAATAATGGAGTGAATAAAATATATAAAGAAAATTATATCTCCATTAATATATTTTTTTTTTGTTCTCCATTATACGTATTCTCTTCAGTTCCCACAAATTGAACATAGAAATAAAAACTGAAACATTCACCTACCCCATCTCTTTCAAAATCTCATGCCACATCAAACCATAACCGCAACGAACCATGTCTGAACCAAACTTACCTCCACCTGACCCAACCTTTCACCCTTCTTCCATGGCTCGTGAATACCGCAAGGGTAACTGGACCCTCCAAGAAACCCTCATCCTCATCACAGCCAAGAAGCTCGACGACGAACGCAGGCTCAAAGCACCTTCTTCTTCTTCTTCTCCCTCTTCTTCCAACAGAAACAGTGGCGAACTAAGGTGGAAGTGGGTGGAGAACTATTGCTGGAGTCACGGTTGCTTGAGGAGCCAGAACCAGTGCAACGACAAATGGGACAACCTCTTACGCGACTACAAGAAGGTACGAGACTACGAGGCCACCAAATCCTCATCCTCATCTTCCCATCTTTCAAACAACAACCAGTTTCAGTTCCAATCTTACTGGACCATGGAAAAACACCAACGCAAGGACCATAAACTACCCTCCAACATGCTCCTCCAAGTCTACCAAGCTGTCACGCAAGTGTTGCAGAAGAAATCCCACACTTTACAACATCATCAGCCCCAACAACATTTGGTTAACGTTGTCCATTCACCACCACAGGAACATCCACAAGTTATGCCATTGCTAACTTCAACCTCACACCCACTCTCCCAGACAACTCCGGCGACTTCTCAACCACTGCTGTTATTGCCACCACCGTCTCTTCCACCACGACCGCCTGACTCCACCACTCCACCCGTTTCAGGTAATCTATAACAACACTTCCTTCTTCTTTTTAATTTTATTTTAAGAAGGTGGTTTATAAATAATACCTACATTTTCATTCTTTCTTTTTTGTAAATTTTTTTATGGTAGGACTCTTATACTTAAAAATTATAAATAATTATTCTCTTATTTATTCTTGTACTAATTTCATTTTCATCTTTATTTTTGTTATTCACTAGTAAAAGAATAGATTAAATTTTGTTTTATGATCATAATATGTTATTTTATTGTGTTCCTTTGAGGTCTCTTTATTTTATATAGTTTTTATTTTCACAAATATAAATAGAGAGAAAAAAAAATCAGCTTGTTTGTTTGTTTGTTTTTTTGAATATAATTTTTGGATGTGTTGTGTTTTGTCTGGATCTTGGTCAAACTTGTACTGTCTGTAAACCCTGCCACAATTAATGGGACCCGTTCTTCTTTTTGGTAAAGTACAGTCAGTATTTCTTTTACGGTACATGTGTGATGGGGCCAAATGCCCTGTGGTAAAACTAAAACCTAACAACACTATACCAACACTTCCAAAACTAAACTCTGCATCATTCTTTTGAATCTCACCCTTTCTTTCTCCTTTTCATGGAACTTCTTAATTATATCAAAAGTTTCATAACAAAATATGTCTAATGTCATATCAAAACTCTAGTGATAAAAAATATATAAGAGCTGTCTTATTTAATTTTCAAGACCTTATTAATCTATTTTCAAAATTCAAAATAGTTTAATATTTAGATAAAGAGAGTATGAATAATGGATCTCCACTCTACAAAAGTACCATCATGCATACCAGTGGATGATGCATATATCATCATTGTCTTGGATTTTGTGGGTTGTCCTTGGAGATCATGCATATTTACCTCTGTAATAATCACCTAGTGGTATAATGATTGTATTACTATAATATTTACTCAATATTAGATACTAGTATACTATTTATTAATTATTATTAGTATATATGTACCATGAATTTAATTAATAATATTATATAATATAAGAGTAGCATAAGGTATCAATAGAATGAATATATAGAATCTTCATAAAAGAAAACTATAAATACACATTTAGTAAGAATGTAGTAGGTTAAAATAGATCTATAGACACCAATATCAATTTGAGAAGGAATATGTTTCACTCAATGATTTCAGTCTGAAATAAATAACAAACTAGATAGTTACCATTCATCTTTACGTGAAAAGCTAGCCTAGCATATTTCTATGTCTTATAGCACATTCCTTGATAATTGTAATAAAAAAAAAAACACATTTCTTGATATAATATTTTATCTGTATTATTTTTGTAATCATATATATAAAACTCAATGAACGTTACTGTTACTAACATGGTCTAAATTTCTATGTTGATGAGGTCCAACATTTACTAGTCAGATAATGGAGTTTCAAAAAACATCGTTTAGGTTTAAGAAAAAAAACTTTGTTAAGAGATACCAAATTCATTTTAAGAAATTTTTTCACTCTACATTCGACAAAAATGTCAATAAATATTCCTAAAAAACTAATTTTTATCAACCTAATTGATCATCTTTGGTCTCAACATTTTTTTTTTCAATTTACAAATTTAAACTATATAAAAAGCTCAATTAGGGGAATTAAGTATACGTGAACCAATGACAGTTCCATATTATTTTTCTAAAATTATATTTTTTAATTTATTCATCAGTTTAGTTTACCTTATAAACGATTTCATTTAATTTTTTGTTATTTTTTTCTCACCTGAATAAATTCATTGAATTAAGTAACTTAGGAACTAGTATATTGTATTTAGTAATTATAATATATTATCAACTTTATTTATTAATTTCCTCCCAAAAGCACTCTAGTCATTAAATATATCGAAGGAAAAGGTTTTTATATGTATTCCACTTGTATATATCATACTTTAACTGTATATTACTTAACGTGAAAGTTGATTTCTTTTTTTATAAATGATTATATACATGCACGTGTTATTTTTCTTCTTCCTCCATTGAAATGTGATGGGTGTTGTAGAGGGATCAGAATCAAGTGACACAGAATGCAAAAACGATGACGATAACTCAGAGTCGAAACGCAGGAAATTTGAGCAGAAGCTTGGATCAAGCATCATGCGCAGTGCATCAGAGTTGGCAGAAGCTCTTAGGAGCTGTGAGGAGAAGAAGGAGAAGAGGCACCAAGAGATGATGGAGCTTCATCAGCGAAGGCTTCACATTGAAGAAACACGTAACCAAGTGAACCAGCAAGGAATCACCAATCTTGTTTCTGCAGTAACCAACCTCACCGGTGTCATTCAATCATTCATCACCATGAACAAAGATCATGGGGGTGGAAATGGTGATGATGATGCATGTTCTTCCTAATGTTTTAGTGGAAGAAATAGATTATAAATATTAATTATAACATGTTTTACTGATAGATTTATCCATGTTAAATAGTCTATCTATTTGTATTTGTAGATTGCACATTGACATTCTTTTAATGTGTGGAAATCAACCAAATTGGTTGCATCATTACATGAGTTAAGATTTGAAGTTTTGTTTAAAAAATATAAATTTTTATCTCGAAACAAAATAAAATAAAAATAATTAAACTATGCATGATTATATGTAAAAAAATGAAAGACATAAAAAAAGCAGATAGAATAAGATAAGATGTGAAAGAAAAACAAGTATATGTTTGGCCCGAGACATATAAAAAATAAAAAAATGGAATAAATAAGTAAATTCTTTTGCAACAATTATATACTGACCCGGTTTTTGAAAATAAAAATTAAATAATAGAATTTTAGATGAAGAAGAATGAACATATTTTAAAAAAATAAACTATAAATAGATTTAGAGTGTGTTTGGATAGAGTATTTTAATGAAGCAATTCATTTTTTTTTTGAAGAATTTAGATTTCTTTGTAATGAAATGCTTTGTTTGGATAGAGAAATTAAAAAGCATTTCAAATGCAAGTATTTTTTTGAAGGATTTCAATTAGCTAAATTAGTAGAAATTCAAATACCCTCAAAATAGGTGGAATTTGAAATTTTTCTCACTCAACCTCACATTCTAGACGATCCAGACGGGCACGACGACCCATACGTGCCTAACGACCCAGACAGACCCGACGACCCGAACGTGCCCGATGACCCAGACGGGCCCGACGACTCGGACGTGCCCGACGACCGGGACATGCCCGACGACCCAGACGGGCCCGACGACCCGGACGTGCTCGACGACCGGGACGTGCCCGACGACCCGAACGGGCCCGACGAACCGAACGGGCCTGACGACCCAAACAGACCGATGACCCAAACAGGTCTGATGACCCAAACGGGCCCGACGATCCAAACGAGCCCGACGACCTGGACGGGCCCTTCCAAATCATTGGGCCTGTACACCCATATGGGCCCGAAGACCCGGACAGGTCTGACGACTAGGATGGGCCCGAGGACCCGGACGGGCCCGACGACTCGGATGGGCCCGACGACTCAGATGGGCCCGACGACTTGGACACGTCTAACGACCCAAACAGGCCCGACGACCTAGACGGTCCCGACAATCCAGACGGGCCCGATGACTCGTACGGGCCAGCCTATCCGGACGGACCCAACGGTTTGAAAGGGCCCGTACGAGTTATCGGGCTCGTCTAGGTCGTCAGGTTTGTCCGGGTCGTTGGACGTATCCAAGTCGTCGGGCCCGTTCGGGTCCTCGGGCCCATCCTAGTCGTCGGACCCGTCCAGGTCTTTGGGCTCGTCTGGGTGTTTGGGCCCGTTCGGGTCGTTGAACCAGTCCGGGTATTCGGACCCGTCTGGGTATTCGGCCTCATCCAAGTATTCGGCCCCGTTCAGATTGTCAGGCTCGTTCAACTCGTCGGGCCCGTCCAGGTCGTCGGACCCGTCTGGAGCATTGGGCCAATGACCTAGACGGGTTTGACCAGACCATATTAACGAACTTGACGGTACAATCGTGCAGTATGGGCCGTCAGGCCTCTAGAGCATCGGGCCACCCAGCCTGTCTGGGCTTCCCAGTCGGTCCAGCTCGGGTGGGTCGTCAGGTCTAACCAATTCGGTTGCGTAGTTGGGTCTGCCCAACCCATCTAGGTTGTCGAGCATGTTTCCAAATTTATCATGAACTCAAAACATAATTAAGCGTAAAATAAGTATTGTTAAAATTAAATTTTATCTCACAATAAATTCAAATTTTTTTTCCAAACAAGAAATTGAAATGTAAGGTGTTTTAATTTCCTTATTCAAACAAGTTATTTAAAAAATGAATGGAATTTAATTACAAGCAATTCAAATACAAAGCATTTTAATTTTTAAGCATTATTGAAATGCTCTATCCAAACACAAGGTTAAAATATTCCATGAGTGATGATAGGGCGAGTTTATAATTCGGGTTACAGTTCATGTTAATGGATATTATGAAGCAAAGGTTTAGGCTTTCTTTGCATGCGCTGATTCGTTGATTCTATTTGGTACTACGAATTTGGGGTGTGGATTGTTTTCTTATGTGATTATTTGCGAGGATATGAGAGCAGATTTGTGAAATATCTTATAATCTCGTCTTGTCAAAATCGTGAAGATTTGCAAAGATAACATGCATTTTTACCATTTTTTTTCTATGTGTGTGTGAGTGTCTATCACCCATATCTATTTTTATGTGTCTGGGAGTGTTGTGTGTGCTTGGGGAGGGTTAGTTTCATAACTGATTCTCATGTGTTAAAGGATGTTGCGTAATTGATTCTCATGTGTCTCAGTGAGAAATCAATTAGAAAACCAATTCTAATGTCTGTTGTGCGTGTATAATAATATATATGTATATATTTATATAATATATATATATATATATATATATATATATATATATATATATATATATATATTATAATAAATAATAATAATAATGTATTAATTTTTACTATAAGAATAAAATAATAATCTTAGATTTTAATCTATTAAAACTTTTATTATCTATCATATTAGTCAAATCACTTACAAATTTTCATAAATTTCATCCTCACATTCATTCACTTTTACTTTCAAATCTTTTAAAAGAAACAACATAAACTTTACCTCTTAATTCACTCACCATCTTTCAAATTCATCACATCAAAGGAACACACTCTTAGAGTTTTATATTCAAAATAATATGATAGGACAAATGTGGGTGATTAACTCCCATTATCATGAGGAGACAATAACAGAGTTGGGTGTTTAACACAATTTGAGACAATTAGGGCTTGAAGGTTAAGGTTAAGGTTCAAGACAATCAAATTAGAGTCCAAACATATACATAAGAAAATTGTTTATTATCTACGAAAAAATTATCTACGAAATATTTTTCGTAAATAATTTTATTTTATCTACGAAAAATATTCATAAATACCACTAAAGATCGTAGATAACAAAAAAATAAATTACATATAAAATTTTCGTAAATAAACAAGATTGATTTTGGTAAAAATTTTCATATGAAACATTACCTAAAAAACAAGTATAGAAAATAAATATTGTAAAAAAAATAAGTAAAAATTATTTTAAATAATGTTACCTTAAATTACAACACTTTTCAAAATGATGGCAAGGGTTATTCAACAATGATTGAGTACGTTGGAGCTCAATGAGATGCTAAGTTAGTAAAGGAGAGATCAAGTTAATTATATACACACAACAAGGGCTAAGAAATTTCAATTTGAGAAAATTGAAACATATTTAGTAACCAATGCATATTCAGCTATTGAAATTAATTTGGTCACTAATTTGGTTGTAAAATAATGAAAACTTTCATATATTTTTTTACCAAAACCTAATTAGTTGTTAATATCACATGTTGTTGGTCACCAATTTGACCGTTGAAAATAATCCTTTTGCTTTAATGTATATAATTGCCAATTTAGTGATAAAAAGTTAGTTGCTAAGATATTTAGTCACTGTTTCGATGGCCAAACAAATTAATGTCACTAAGAAATTTTCTTTTTCTATTGATAATTTGAGATGAAATATCATTATAATTTGAGATGAAACTTCCGACTTACTTAGTTTGGTCATTATAATCGTTGCTAAATGATATATTTTTTGTGTGTTTATTATAAAATATCATTTATCTAAACTTTAAACTTTTTTATATCTTTTCTAGATTTCTAGGTTGATCATCTATTACTTTTAACAATGAAATATTAATATTTGAGAAAACATAAAATATATTATAATAGGCCAACTAAAATTTTAATTTAGCAAGGTATCATGTTTTTTGCTAAATTAAATTTTATTTTATTATCTTCTTTTATAAATTTTTGGGTTAAATATGTTTTTGTTCCCTAAGTAAATTTTGAAATTAGTCAATTTCGAAACTTTAGACCAATTTAGTCATTCATCTTTTAAAATGCGTGAATTTAGTCATTTTAATCAAATTTTATTAAGTTTATTTGACATTTCAAACACATTTCATAATAGTATTTGACTTAACATTAAAGCAAAAATGTGTCAAACAGTATAAACAACTCAAATACAATACTGAAATATGTACGAAACATCAAATAGACCTACCAAAATTTGATTAAAATGGCTAAATTCATGTATTCTGAAAGATGAAAGACTAAATTGGTCCAAAGTTTCAAAATGAACTAATTCCAAAATTCACTGAAAGTTAAGGGACCAAAAATATATTTAATCCAAATTTTTTAATGAATTAAGGAATAAAAATGTATTAATAGTATGCATAAATGGATGTGTGTTGAATTTATGGATTGAAGTTTTAGAAGTAGTATATAAGAAACTTGGAGATTTTTCTAATACGAGTTGGAAGGATTTAGATGTTGGATTGCATTTTATTGCAAAGCATGTTATCTTCAAAGAATAGGTTATCTCAAAAAGAAGATGGTTAATATACAATTGTGAAAATGTTTGGATCTTAATGTACTAAAATTTGTTAAGCATTTTGAAGTTGAACATTTTTATGTTAGCTTTGACTTAGATTGACTATTGAGTAGTTAGAGTTAGTTTGAAATAGTATATTTGTTGGATTAAGTAAAAGAAAATTTTATAGTATGTGGTGTTTTATAGGTGTGTGACCCCTTCTAGGTGTACAACCTTTCATATAGATGCATGTTGTGATGGAGGGATTATACCAACCTTAATTAAGTGGTAATGTTTAAGCATGTTAGTTTATTAAGTAATTGAGACATCTTGACTTCATTAATATCTAATCATATAGATTAAGGCATCAAATAATGAAAAGTTAACGAAGGTTTGCACATCAGAATATGAAAATGTTACTTTGTGTTCTTTATCTTTCATCCATACCATTAAAAAAAATTTCTATATCAACTTTTCCTTGCCTAAAAATTAACCTATTTGTGTGGTTCCAAATTGTCCATATAATTGTTATCCACAATCCCTTCCAAATATTGTTTTATTTCCCATTTAGTTGTCTTAGATAAAAGTGTTGGGAATTTATTTTTATGATGATTATGGTTCACTGAACTTACTTCCACCCACTTGTCACACAAGTTCCAAACTCGTTGAGCTATTTTACAACAAAAGAATAAGTGTGTAACATTTTCATTTTGTTCTTTAAATAATTCGCATAGATTGCTACCAATTTGTACTCCCTATAATAACTTTTCCTTTGTTGGAACCTTATACAACAACACTCTTCACTCAAAGTGTTTTGTGTACTGGGCATAACCTTCATATTCCAAAATATATTTGAACAATCTAGTATTTTCCCCTCCTAGATTGTGTTGCATTCCCTCCTCGATATTTTTTTCCAAACCCATATGTCTTCTCTTTCACTATTAAAAGGTTGGCCTGTTATGAGTTAGGTATGTTGGAAGTCTCACATAGACTAAAAATAATGTCAATTTGCAGTATATATGTCGGTGCAAACCTCGCATTATAAGTTAATTTTGTACGATTGAGTTAGACTTAAAAGTTTACATCTTAACATGGTATTAGAGCCATGACTTAAAACATATCCTAGAAAAATTTGTTATTTCTTGGGTCTATTGTTCCACCCGCTATCGAGCTGCTATCGAATCATCCATTTAATGTATAGTCTCATGCTTAAGATGTATATGCCTCAACATGAGGAGGTGTGTTGAAGATCTCACATCAAAATAAGGCGATTTCATGATATATAAGTGGATGTAAACTTCACCTTACAAGTAAATTTTGTGAAAGTGAGTTAGGTTTAAAGCCAACTTCTTAACATAGTATATATGTGTGTGTGCAAACCTCGTTTTACAAACTGATTTTGTAAGATTGAGTTACGCAATGAAATAGACCTAAAATCATCCAAATCCATCGGGTTATCTTTATTATGTACCTAATGTTATGAACGATGCATTACAACCCCTTGGTATTTCCCATAATCAGTTGGAACCATTTTACAAGCTTATTAGATTAAAAGTGTTCCAGAAATACTTCATAAACTAATTAATAAATATAAAATGACATAATATAAAACATAAGTCGTATCATTTTATAAATTAAATTTGTGTTTTCAAACATAATATTACTATGCAATCATAATTTTAAAATTTTTAAAGTACTTAATTTCTTATTAAATTTTTTTGTATTTCTATTTTTTTTTAAAGTTGTGTATGTTTTTTTTTATTTGAACATGTCATTTTATGTAAAAAAAGTTGATCATATTAATATTAACAAAATTCCGTTTTTTACTTAATTTTCAAAATATTTTTTAATTTAAACTACTATTGCATTAAAATTATCTTTTGCAATTTTTATATGTTATAATAAAACATCTGTTATTTTAATTTATAATGTTAAATACTTTTTAAAATTTACAAAATTAAAAATTAACTTAACTAATAATAGTATAATAATTAATTATCTATAACTAGAGATGTCAAAAATATCCGTACCCGCGGTATCCGTGGATAAAATCCGCAATGGGTAGGAAACGGATATTAAAAATGGATACCCGCTATCCGCGGATACGGGTATTTTTGATACCCGCATGTTAACGGGGCAGGTACGGGTATCATAGTATCCGTACCCGTGGATACCCGTACCCGCTAAACTTTAATTCACAAAAATACCCTTATATACATATATATATATATATATATATATATATATATATATATATATATATATATATATATATTAGTAAAAAACATTTTGATCTAATATTTTCTAAGCTACACATCTTATTTTCTTCCGTCTTCATTCTTCCAACTTCAAGGATTGGTACGTTGTCTTCTTCCAAGTACACCCCTTGACATTATTCTTTTTCCCTTCTTTGAGATTGGGCATATACATCAAACCCTATATAGACTTTGACGTTTATGGTATGCTTGTTGTCAAATGATGAAATCAAAATAAGAATACTTGGCACGTGGCAGTTGGGGTTTATCATTTGATTATTTTTTAGGAATCAATCGGAAAAAGTGAACTTATTGATCAAAACACTAATTATATTTATTTTTATAATTATTTGGACTTGTATGGACTTGAGTTTGTTTGAACTTGATTTAAAATTTATGATAGTGATGTATTTTATTTTATTTTATTTGAATTTATGATTAAATATTTATTTTTTAAATAATTTTGTAAATACCCGCGGGTACCGTGGATACCCGCGGATATGAAAAAAATAGACGGGTACTCGCATAATGGATACCCGACGGATATGGGTATGAGTACGAGACGAATATTTATCCAACAGGTAGGGTACGGGGGAGCTATTACCTGTACCCTACCCGCCCCGTTGACATCCCTATCTATAACTATTGATAATGAGGATTACTTTTCATAATGGTTAAGATTAAAAATTAACTTAACTAATAATAGTATAATAATTAATTATCTATAACTATTGATAATGAGATTACTTTTCATAATGGTTGGTTAAGTCACTGATTTTTAGTGTACAAATTTTACTATTATCCTTACAAATTTTTTCCTTATCAATATAAGCTATTTTATTAATAATTTTATGATTTAGATTTTATAACTATTTTTTCATAATTATTTTCTCAAAATATTATTTTTATAAATTTATTTTTATAATTAGTTTTTGAAAATATATTATTTTTATAATATTTTTTATTTATTATCTTAAGGTAAAAGTGGACACATGCATGTGTTTTGGAGTTTATATAATACAAATAAATGAAATTAAAAATAACGAATAAGTGTATTAAAATACAAGAGACACTAGTGAAACAAAATTCAATAAATTATAAACTACAAACTCTTAAAGTTTAAAGCACTTCATGGTCAATTTTATATTGGAAAAATTAACTTAGTAGTTTAATTATTGAATTTATCAAACACTCTTAATATTCTATTGTGATTTGATGTGGTCTAAAATAGAATATAGAGAATTACTAGTACATCTAATATATGTTTATAGTATTGCAGGCTAGGTTTTGCATAACACTATATATATATATATATAATGATGTATAGATTTGCGTGCTTAAAACTTTTTTAATTTCATTTATATATAACTTACATTTATATTTAATTTTATCAAAATATTAATATTGAAATATTTTTTAATAAAATTTGATATTGTTAGTTGTTTTTTAAGAATGAGCTTAATAGATGTATATAACTTATTTATATATTATTTGCTTTAGTTTGTTTTGGTTGACAAAGAAAAACATAACAGAAAGTTAAAAGGACACAGCAAAACGGTGAGGTTTGTGTTTTCAGTTTCATCAAGAAGAGCGCATTTATCTTTCAAATTTGGTTCATGTCTCTTACTTGAAACTCATTGACGTGCTTCCCTCATCCTTCAATTTTCGCTCTTTACAAATCCAACACAATTTCCTCTTTGTTTCATTCTCTCTCTCAACTCTTTCCTGTGATCCACGCAGCTTCAATTTCCTTCCCATTTCATTAAGGTCTTTCTTCTCTATCTGCACTTTCATCTTTTGTTTATATGTTTTCTTCAGACTATACAAGTAGTAGGAGAAGCGTTATGAATTATGCCCCATTTGAGTTCTCATAAAATGGGTATTGCTTGTTTTCCTCTTAGCGTTGAACCATTTTTGTTTTGAGTCGAAAACCTTAGTTGTTGCAACTGTCTATGCATTGGTTTGATGTCAATCTGTGTTTGAGAGGAAGTTTCTTGCAATGGATATTGGCTGGGACAGGAGGAAAGTTCTTAGCCATGTTGAAAGTTTCAAACTTTAAGTCATGGGATTTGGTGGTTTCTGCTTTTAAATGTTGAGTTACTCTGTCATCTAATCACAGTTATCTTGTATTGTAATTTTGTTGAGTTTTACCGTAATTACCTTAAGAGTCATACCTATGTACGATTTCTGTATAGATTTTTTACAGTAACAATACAGAAATTAAACTCCTAAATGTTTAAAAATTAATAACAAGAATTGGTGATCTGATATTGAATAAACTTAGTGATTTCTCTGGTGTTGTTGTTAATTTTCTTTCGGTTGATTTGTTTTTCAATTGGAAGATTTGATTTTGAATTGCCGATGACTTGAAATTGATGATTCTCGAAACTGATGATTAGGCTAAATGGGGAGGATCAAACCTCATGTTCTGCTACAGCAAAGCAAAAGGAAGAAGGGGCCTTCTCGCATAAGTACCACAACTATTATAGTCTGTGCATCGATTATTGTCATGCTTATGTATTTCCTGTTTTATAGACACTGGTCCAACAGGTTAGTAAAAGTAAGAAAAGGCCTTCTCGCATAGGTGCCACAACTATTATATTTTATACATTGATTCTTGTCGTGCTTATGTATTTTTCACTATTTTATAGACATTGGAGAAGGCAGATTTATATTGCTACAAATGATACACGATACTTGTTTTCTGAATAAAAAGTTACTCACGAATTGATTGAATTGAGCCTTATGCGTGCTGGTGACACTTCAGTTTTGGCTTTATTGTTCTGTCAATATTTGTTTGTCAACATGTACAAAAGCTTTGTCCATTTTTCTCCTACATTTGTTGAGTGATTCAAACTCATTAAAAAATGAATTTAAATGCAACATCTATTTGTAATATGGTTTCCGACTGAGAAGGTGATAATAAAGAAATGGAGATTAGCATTAAACAGTACGTGTTTCATTTTCTCATACAAAATGAACTTCAAAAGTGCATTTCTGTTATCTAATAATTCATTATATTACCTGCTGCATTCAGGATAAGACTTCAACCAGAGAGCTACATATCAGTCTCTGAGGTACGGACTTAATATTACATTGTAAAGGGTTCGATAACTTTGTATCCATTTAAATTTATTTGCTGTCTAGTATCTTGCGTCGTGTTTTCTTAACTTTATAATTCAAACATGTATATTACTTTTCTTTTTTTCTTTGGGATAAGGATGCTGGAAAGTCAAGGTTTTTCCCTCCTAATCAGTGAATACTGAATATTCCGTAGATCCTTGATTATTCTAATCATTTCTAGTAACTAATTTGCTGCAGGATGAAAATAAGCTTGTGGAATCCAAAAAATCTGATCTACCGGGATATGCAGTAAGTTTCCATTCCCCATGCTACTGTGATCATGTTAGCTTGTTTTTTCCAAGTTCTAGGTGCTTGTCAATTGAAATTATTAATTTTTACTTACAAAATGATACTCATCTCTTCCTTATCATAGGTTGTAATTACCTCTAAAGGTTCTATTATTGTAGAACTTTATAAGGAAAGTGCCCCTGAAGTTGTTGATGAATTCATAGATTTATGGTGAGTACTTGGTTCTCCCCTAATCATGTTTATATTTCCATAAATTAAAATGATCGCTGATGAATGTTTTAGGGCCTTCATAGTACAAACTCATTTTTCAGTGTCATTCATTAATTTTTACTTGGCTGTGATTCAAATTGGGGAGAGTATTAAAGGAAAAGAGGAAGAATTTATACTTTATGGTAATTAGATTATTGGAAATCTAAAATAGTTAAGCCTAAAAGACTAAATAGATGGAAGTAGATGGTTGTAGTTAGATCATATGGATTTAAGGTTCACGGATTCGGAATGCTTCTCATCTTTTGGGGCATATAGTTTACGCTACAAGCTAGTCTTATGGGATGTTGGAGTGGCTTCAAAAGTTGGTTGATGAGATTTTCTTGGCCTTGGTATTAAGGAAGAGAACAATGGTGGTTCATTTCAGTCTACAGTTTCACTAAACCTATTAGAGATTTCATATTGACTTGATATATGATTAAACTATAGAATATATAAGTACGTAAACACCACTCCTTATTAGTTGGCTTTGTGAAAGTTGAATTAGGATTTAAAGTCTACTTTTAGAGATGGTATCACAGCATGTTCTAGCAAGTTTTGTTGGGTCTATTTGGACTATCCACAAATATCTAATCTTCACTCTAGATGTCTACAAATGTGTGTATAAATCTTATCTTATAAGTTGATTTTATGAAATTAGGTTATGTCTAAAATCTACTTTCTAAAAAATCCTAATTTATACTTTGGGTTTATTTGGATAATCTCTTAAAATACGTGAAACACAAATAAGAAAGAAAAATTGAAAAATTTCTCCATTTACTTATGCATTAATTAAACATATAAGCTTTTGGATACACTAATATGAGAAAACTTCTATAAATTAGCTTATAGATAAGTAAATATTTATTTATAGAATAATTATTTCCATCTTTCCTTTATATTTCCTTCTTCTAAAAGTTTTTTGAAATTTTTTATCTAAACAAGGGTTTCATCTTCTGTTTGGCATTCAGTTTTATGTTTGAATTGTGCTTCTTTTTGGCGTGTTGAGGATTAACCTCAGTGCTGAGATTCCTTAATGAAAAGCAAGAAGATGGTCAGGATACTTCTAATGCAAGTAGTTTCGATGACTATATTTTAAGATTGTCCTATTAGGTTCCTGCGCATACCCTAATGCCTATACCAATGTACTTGGTCAGCTACTGAAGAAATACTGATGTATCTTGTCTGGAAAAATATTCAGTTGCTAGAACTTCAAAGACTTGTTTGTGCACGAAACCTTTCCTATTTTTTTATTTTAATGTCAATATCTCATTGCTTTAGTTTGAAGCTCCTCTTTTCCTCTTATGAAACTCCTTTGAATGTATCATCTTTATGCTTCCAACCAAACTTCAATTTTTTGTTTTCCAGTCAAAAAGGGCACTTCAAGGGGATGCTTTTTCACCAAGTAATTAAGCACTATGTAATTCAGGCAGGTCATAACAAAGGGCCTGGAGCTACTGAAGATTGGAACTTGTTAGGAAAGAAATATGCAAGGTTTATTTTTTGTTCTGTTTATTTGCAATTTGATGTTTATGATATCATAGACCATTGCTAATCTACCTGTGAGCTGCATAATTTTTTCTAGTTACTAAAATTGTGTTGTGATGATTAACTAGTATGAGACATGAAGCATTCATGCTTGGAACTTCGAAGGGTAATTACTTCAACAAAGGATTTGATCTTTTCATCACAACTGCACCAATACCAGATCTAAGTGAAAAGCTTATTGTGTTTGGCCGAGTCATCAAGGGAGAGGATATTGTTCAGGTGGCTGAATTTGCTTAATTCTCATTATCACGTCTGATATTCTATGCTGAGTTTTTGCTTTTCCTTTTCTATTGTCTCTGGTTATATCTTACCTACTCCTATTGGTTAAGGTGGTGTACAACATTTTAAATAATTTATTCTGTTATAGTTATTATTTGATTCATCAATTTGCATGTATATTAAGAGTTTCACAATCCTATGCCAGGAAATTGAAGAAGTGGATACAGATGAACATTACCAACCGAAAATTTCTATTGGGATACTTGATGTGGCTCTTAAAGAGATGGTGTGAAGGCTCTCTGCCTGAATCAAAATCGTAAATAGTACTTTGTTGATAACAGGTTTGGTAAAATCCTCTCTACACAGATGAAGAACCTCAAGGATTTTCACTTTAGGTTTGTCCATGCAACTTTTGATCTTTGATGCAGTTTTAGCTACATGTTTCAGTTGCTCATTCAAGGATTATGAAATCTTTTTTTCCCTTTTCTGTCATATTGTTCGGTCTTCTTTTGGTGTGGCAGGATGAATGTAAGGTCTTTTGCCACTTGCCAGTTTGGTGATATCACCTCATATATTTTGGCATTAAACTTCATTTGTAACCTCAAAGGAGGCACATTGAGATAACAGTATTTTTTTTCCTACCTATGGAGTTCATGTATAGTGTTTCAATCAATGATCATTTTCCTACCTATTGGCTCTGTAATCTATTTTATAAATGATGCTTAATTTATATTTTTATTCAGTTATGACAGCAATAAGTGCAGAAAATAGGCTAAGCATTATTTATTATCAAGCCTGTCAATGGAATGGTTATAATATTAATAGCAAGAAAAAAAAAAGGGG
>Ga0209589_1005846_pt1 | contig 20702 bp, 17 predicted proteins | sample CowpeawhiteBW_FD_187525 | JGI IMG/M metagenome (GOLD analysis project Ga0209589, IMG submission 187525) | Root nodule microbial communities of legume samples collected from California USA - Cow pea white BW (SPAdes) (version 2) | ecosystem: Host-associated > Plants > Roots > Nodule | place: USA... | reverse complement strand
ATATATATATATATATATATATAAAAGAAAAAAATTTCGGAGGACCATGGCCCCCTATCAATAGTCTAAGGTCCCTGCTTTTAAGGTTTATGTTACCCGAATACGGACAATGATAGTGATACAAATATGACACAAACATATAGATACAACTAAATTAAAAAAGTATAGAATACGAGACACAACATTAATATACATATTAATTTAAAATTATCAACTAATACATTGTCGACTAACATAGAAATAAATTTAATTTATGTATCTAATATCCAAAAAGCAAAATGTAGTAATCACATAAAATTTATTCCTTATTTTAATCATCTAATAGAAACTTATGTAATAAATTTAAAAATTTATGATTTTTTAGAAAATCATTAAATTTGTAATTATTAATATTGTGTTGGAATTATGTCAAAATCATGTCAAAGACAAATATTTTTTTTTCAGTCTTTCATAACTCTATTTTTAACACAAAAACATCATAAACAAAATTTACCTCGGTTCTAAAGTTGACCATTTTCGTCACAGTAGAAGAGAACCCATACTCAACCATTCTCCCATCTATGTCCCAACACATATCCCTCCATCACAAGTCATGTTTTGACCAATCTGAATTGTAACTTTTCATAACTGAAGTCGAACTTTTAAAACGGCTTAAAAATAAACTGAACCTAAACTTTTCCTTAAAATCACTATTAAATAACCCAAGAGTGTAAAACAATAGTATAACGTTAATGGAAACAAGCTTGTCATTTGCTTTTTATTTTAGTCTAATTGAGAAGCATATATGTTTTTTATTTTTTTAATATGAATACTACATCATATATTGATAAGAGTCATCATTATTATTTATTTCTAGGTAACACATTTCAACATTTTCAAAAATGTGTATTATTGTTTATTAACTCGAGTTAAATGTTTGAAGTTTTCAATGATCAATCTTCAATTTTGTAGGATAACATGTAACATATAAACAATGGATAATATTTCTTCAACATAGATAATATAATTAGGTTTATTTTCTTCTTCAACTCATTTTTTTAGTCCAATTAGACTTTTTTTTTATTGAAATTTTAACACTAAGTGTTTGGGTTGTATTGTATATTTATACGGACTGTTTTTTGTGTGCATTTCAGGTTTTGGTATTAAACCAAAACCAGTTGACTTTTAGAAAAAGACAATAATGTTGTTTAATATAAATTTACGTTGGATAATAAATAATTCTTTATAATTAATCTTTGTTTAATATCCACTTACGTGTTGTAATTTAGTGTGATGTAAATTTACTTTTCTTACATCTATGTCAAATTGTTACATAATGTAATTAGTCCTAAAAATATATATAACACAAAGAGTTTCTTTTTGTATCAGTGAAATCATGTTAGATCCACCAGTCTCTATATTTTCATTTAACTTTTTTACTTCTAAATGAACTCATTTGATTTGTAATATGAAATTTGAGTAAGAGTGCAATAAAAACTCTAACTCCATCAAATAATGTTTATAAATGTGAAGTAATATAACTGTTAGATGATTCAGATGACAACATTAGTAGATGATTTACAAAGTTCGGAACACTAAAATTTATAAATTTATGAATTTCCTTCTACATTTAGTTTTTATAGTTTTTATAGTTGAACTCATTATTTTGACTTATTATATATGAACTGTGAATAAGTGTTTGATAACAATTCTAACAACTATTTCAATTTCAAATCTAAAACGCTAACTTTAAACTTGAGGTCTTTCAACTTTTTATCAGCAACTTAAAAAAAGATAAACTAATATGTAGCAAAGCAAATAATGTGACAAGTAATATTAAACAAATTTATAAAAAATATGTTTTCATCCAATATTTTAAATTAATATGCACTAAGTTGTAATAATGTGGTGGACCTTTTCTTGGAGATATGTGAAGACTACACATTGCACCAAAGTATATTGCCCCCATGTTATTCAGATTACGATATTAAAATTCAAAATCCAAAACAAGATATACAATTTAAAATAAAAGGAACGTTTGGTGTTTCCTAAGCTTCTAATATGAGAAATTCTTATACATTTATAAGAGTTTAGTTGTGTTTATACATATTCTAATGTATTGTACTGCACATTATATATTATCACGCAGTACATCTTCTCCGCATTTACTTCCTGGATTACAAATATCATTTCTCTTTTCTTTTTCTTTTTTGTTGAAATAAAATACCATTCTTCATGGAAGCATGCTTCCTATGCAAATTGATATTATTTCCATTCTTTCCCACATAATATTTAATTAGTAATGATAAACCTAAAAATAAGCTATGAATATATACTTTTGTATCGTCTAATGTGATAATTAGAGCATAGCATATTATTGGATACGTATAAGTCATGAGAAGAAAAAATATTAACAAGAGGTATTTGATAAAAACATCCTAGTGAGAGCTTGTTTACTGATTTATTGTAACTTTATTCAATATATAGAGTACAATGTCTCATCATATAAAGAGAAAAGTAAAACCTAATAAAACAGAATATTTGATAATAATAAAAGAGAATCAAATATATGATATCTCTATAAATATAAATAATAGCAGAACATATATAATATCTTTATCACATATTGAAGCCCTAACATCTTCATCTTTCTTTCAAGTACAATATGGGAGAAGGAAACTCTCTTTGTAGTTGAGGAGAGTTACTTGGAAGATGCAAGGGAAAAACTCATGAGAAGGAAAGGAAGAGAAGGACAAGAGAAGAGAAGAGGTAAAACTATATCTTTCAATATTATTTCACTATGTTGTAAAAACCTACTACAATGAGAGAGTTATATCTTAAATAGGCTTTGTTATACAAGGGGAAAACTAATTGTAACAAAAAATCCTAATAATAGGGTTCCAATTCTCTCCCCTCAAGTCAGATGATGTTTACTCATCATTTTGAGCTAGGGAAAAGGACGTGCAATTGAGAACTTTAGTGAAGATGTAGGTGGGTTTTTCGGAGGAGCGAATCAACAATAAATGGAAGAGGTTACTTTGAAGTTTTTTTAAAACCACATGCCAGTCCAAGTTTGTGTTTTGTTTGTTCATAGAAAGTGGGATTGTGGGCAATATGCTTATTAGATTGGCTATCATAATAGAGAACAACTTGATCAGTAGGTTGAACATGTAGGTGGTGTAAGAGGTAACTGAGCCATATAGTTCACAAGTGGTGCTAGTTAAGGCTCAATACTCAACTTCGAAGAATATCTAGAAACAATGCTTTGTTTCTTTGATTTCTAGGAAATCAAAGATGTCCTTAAGAAAACACAATACCTAGTAAAACTACGTCTTGGTGGGACATACAACACAATTAGAGTCGCTGAATGCCTTGACTTGAATGTCATTGGTAGCAACAAAGAAGAGACCACTACTGAATTTGTTTTGAAGTATCTTAGGTGAAAAATGGTAGGTGCCTAGACAAATTGACTTAGTAAGAGCACAAAATAGCTAATATCAAGTCCAAAATTAGTCAAATAGAGCAACTTCTCTATTAGGCGTTTGTAAGAATCAGGATCGTTGATGAGATCAACTTTCTCAAAAAGGACTTCAGTGTATTTCAAAAGAGGAGTTTGGCAAGGCTTGCAATCTAGCATTCCGGTTTCAGATAAAATATCCAGGGCATACTTACATTGGCATAAGTGAATCCCTTTATTGGATCTAGCAACCTCAAAACCTAAAAAGTTATTTAGTAGCCCTAAGCCCTTAATTCTGAAAGCATTATGTAATGAAATCTTTATTCTGCCAAATTCAATCATGGAGTCACCTACAAGAATCACATCATATACATAGACAACAAGAGTTGTGAAACTATTTGAACATGCTTTTGTAAATAAAGAATAATCTAATTTGGATTGTGTAAAGCCAATAGAAATAAGAAAAGGAGGATAGTTTAACATAGAGGGATTTGGTTAATCTATATGTACTTGTCCTGGTTTGGGAATTTAAAGCCTTGGTGGGGGAGTCATGTATACTTCTTCATCAAGGTTCCCATGAAAAAAGGTGTTGTCAACATCCAATTGGTGTAAGCATCAATTCTTAGTGATTGGAATAGTTAACAGAAGTCTCACTATTGTAAGCTTAGCAAGAGAAAAAGTGTCTAGCCTTCTGTCTTTCTATTGTCCCATCAGAATTGTATTTAATCTTAAAAATTGATAAATCCTATGGGTTTCTTTCTCGTAAGAAGATTAGTAAAAAACCAAGTTTTATTATCTTCATGAACCTTTATTTCCTTATTAATAACATCAACCCATTTTGTTTCTTCAAAACCTTTTGTTTAGGTCTGAGGTTCATGACAAGCAGTTGTAGCAAGAGTGTAATTAAGATGCTCTTTAGAAAGAGAATTATAGGAAATAACAAAACCAATAGGATAATTGGTTTTCTGAATAGACTTGTTGTGACTAAACTTTTTAGAATTTATGGAACTATTCACTTGATGGAGATAATCCTTGAGGTAAAAAGGAGGTAAACTTTGTCTCTCTGAACATTGTGTCAATTGAATCTTTATCATCGGTGTGTAGTTGTTTAGTGTTTATGCTACTGGTAGTCTCAACATTGATGGTGTCAGGGGCAAATTTAGTCTATGCACCATTAGTGGTTCCTTTGATAGGGAGAGATGTCTCGTACATAAATTTGTCATCCTTGTTATAACAAGTTATGTCTTCTAGCAAAAAATAAAGATCTTCATTGTTATCATCATTAGGTTTAGTGCACTAATTGAAGGTTTTGTAAGGGAAAAAGTTTTCATAAAATATCACATTCGTAGATCCAAAAATTTATCTACTAGTAATGTTAAGAAGAACATATCCTTTAACACCAGCTTTAAAACCCAAGAAAACACAATTTCTAGCTTTAGGATACAATTTGATTCTTGTTAAGGGATTGACAAGTGTACCAAATCATACAAGTAATATAGTGGAAAGTCCAATTATTATTTTCCAAGAGACTTATGTAACACTTGAAAACTCTTGCAATTTAGAACTTAATAGACAAAAAATTTCACAAAAATAAAAACAAAAGTCTTTTTGTATTTTTATCAAACATATAAGGTATGCAACAACATATGATAAAGTTCATTGGGATTAGGTTTCATGATTCAATTTAAAGTAAAAACACCAAACAATATACTTCTAATTCCTTCCCTAGCATTCACGCTTTTTGTATCAAGTCGTAATGTCTAGCGATTTTTATTTTAAGTTTGCATTAATGATCAAGATTTTGATGTTACGAATGACTAAATGTTGTAGGTTTAAAATGACTTTCTTAGACAAGAAGGGAGGGGTTGAATTGACTATGTACTCAAATTTATGTTTAATTAAAAGTTGTAAAAACTCTTTTAAATTGAATTAAATTGATCAACAAAACATAAATTAATTGTTGCAGGACCACACATTTTAGTCGATTGAAAGAAAAAAACAAGTTTATTTGATTAAACAGTAAACACTCTAACAGACCAATATGATTCAACAGATTAAAATATAAAATCAATAGACTGATATACTGGGAAATTCTACAGAAAAATGCAAATCACAAAAATTACTCAAACAACATGCATTACCAAACAAGATTGATTCCAATTGATATATCAAACTTAGTTGCACCACCAGATTACATCAAATCACATGAAAACCTTAAAAATATTGATTAGACCAATTTTCTTGAAGTTTAAACGAAGAACAAGGCAAGGGAAAAAGAATCACACAAATGTTTTTATACTGGTTCACTCGAATATGAGCTACATCCAGTTTGTCAAGACAACCTAAGCTTGACAGTGTACTATTTTAAAAGAATTAGACTAGCATACAAAGGTTACACTTTTGAATCAAACAAAAACACCAAGGTTTTTTAATCCTACAAGAATCTCAAACCCAACACAACAAGATCTGACTTGTAAACCTGAAATCACACAAGGAAACACCCAAAAGCAAAGGAAATACCAAACCTTGGTGGTGGCTTTCCTTAGCCAAACAAAACATGTCCTTTAATGCTTCAAAACTAAGCAAAAATTTCTAAAGATGTTCAATAATGAGTTGCATACTATGTAATCCAGAGAGAGTTTTCCAAATTAGTTTCACTATTTTCGCACTAAAAAAGTCACATAACTCCTCCCATTCTCTGGAAAAACTAGCTTATATAATCTGCATATAAGTGAATTCAACAAGTTGATTTATCCGTATAATCTATTAATTCACTTGACTTAAGTGAAATCAGTCGATTACATAGCAATTCAACTGATTGAATACATTCATACCAGAACTATATGCAGTAAGCATTTTAACCTATTAAAATTATTTTTAACAAATTGAAAAGTCAGACAAAAGAAAAAGGACATCTACATTGTCATAAAGTCTATAAATTGAGTCCAATCTTCAATCTTTGTGATCTTCATGTCAATTTAAGATTCAATAAACCCCAAGCTTGATCAACTACCAATCACTTCAATTCTTCAATAAGTCTTCATCAATCTCAAATGATCACATGCACTAGCTTCATCAAATCCATGCACTAAGGTCACTTGTGCTAACAAATGTTCCATGTTTATGTCTAACATGGGAAATCTATTAGTTGTTTTATCCTAATCAGGTTTCCCAAACTATCTTTCAATCACTAGGTACTCCAACATATGCAATCAATCTAGAATATGCAGTTAAAACAAGAATAGAATACAAGAGTGATGGAAAAAAATTATATTGAATAGTGGAACTCACAAAGAGTTAAGAATAGATTACACCCATGAATAAGGGAGTTGGCTACTCTTTGACATTCTAAATACTAGAATAAGAATAAAGATGAATGCCCAAAGCCTTCATAATGCGTCTCTACCTTATCTCCTTATAGATCAAGTGTCCTTCTCCCTAAAAGAATTATTTTTCCCTCTCCCTCAAAAGGGTTGTTGTTTTTCACCCCTGTCAAGCCCCTTATTTATACTTTTATTTTTAATTTGACTAGGCCTACAACTTTATACTTGATTTTGTATTGGAGTAATCAACTTTATCAATATTTCCTCTTGCTGATAACTTTGATAATCAAATTATGTTGATATTCTTCTTAATTTCTTTAATATTTCCATTTATTTGTAAAATATTAAATACATAAACCAAATACTTATTTTTTCCAATTTTATTAAATAATACCTAAAATATCTAAAAAGATAATAATAAAATAACGATAAAAAATAAAAAATAAAATAAAATATGATAATGGCAATTATCAGTTATATTGTTTCCAAGAGTGCTAGCAAATCAAAGAGTTCCAAAAATTTTCATATTAAGATATGTGAGAGGTTTCTGATACATTATTTCATAAGGACATTTATTGCACAAAATAGCAGTAGGCATTGTGTTTATGAGACGAACAACATAAGTAACAACATAACACCAATAAGCTTTAGGTAAACTAGATTGAAACAATAAACTTCTTGTCACATTAAGAATGTGTTGATGATTTCGCTCCACAATAGAATTCTGCTATGAAGTTTCCACGCAACGCCTTTTGATGATTTATCCCATAGGCATTATACATATCAACATAATTAAATTTAGTCTTATTATCAGTTCTAAAGCATTTGATAATCTTTCCAAATTGATTTTTAATATGGATAATAAAGTTCTGCACAAGGTTTCTGTTTTTAGATTTAGTATGTTCAAGAAAAAGTCATGTATGCCTAGAGTGATCATCAACCACAATAAAAAAATATCTATGGCCAAATATAAAGGTGAACAAGGTCAAAATAAACATTAGAAATATTATCATTTTGAGTAAAAGGAAGCTTGTGCTACTTAGAAAAATAACAGATACCACAAACATTAGTAGATATAGATTGAATATAAGGAAAAGTTTTACAAATTCGTTTAATCACTTTACGGGTTAGTTGCCCAAGTCTATAATGTCAAATGTCTACATCATATTTGGAACAATTTAGCATTGTTATTATCAACAGGAAAGTCATCTAGGTAGTATAGACCCTTGGTGAAATTAGCTTGCTCAATCATTCGAGAGGTAGTAGTGTTATGTATATGACAACACTTAGAGTAAAATATCAGTTTATAGTTCAAGTGTTTGATTAAAGTTTAAACTGAAATCAAATTGAAAGAAAATTATGGAACATATAAAATGTTGAAGAGGATAAATTTCTTAGAAAATTGAATTGTCCCAACAAAATAGGCAGTAACATCATCATTATTAGGGAATTTTATTTTTATAGGTTTTATTTTATAAAAGGTAACAAAAAGATCTTTACTTTGTGCAACATGATCTGTTGCACCAGTGTCAAGAATCCAGATATCATTACCTAATTAACTTTTGTCTATAATATTGGTTTGTTTCCACATGGTTGACATCATCACTTTTATGACATGGAATGAAATGGGTCATCTTGGAAAATCTGTCAACTACAACAAAAACATAATCTTTTCCTCATTTGGACCTAAGTAAACCTAGAACAAAATTCATATAAATGTCGGTTCAAGGAGAGTTAGGAACAACGAATGGCATAAATATTCCATGATGTATAGATTTATATTTAGCACACTTACAAGTAATGCATCTATCACAAAAAAAGTACTTCATGTTTCATGTGAGACCAAAAGAATTGTCCATGTAATATATCTAATATCTTTTGAATTCTGAAATGTCCCATTAATCCCCCTTCATGAGATTCTTTAACAAATAATTCTCACATTGGACTTTTTGGTACACACATTTTAATTCCTTTAAACAGAAAATCATTATGTCTATAAAAATATTTAAAAATGGCATTTTCACAATCCTTGTAAATTTGACAAAAATCATGATCATGCATACAATTCTTTAAGCAATTCAAAACTAAGCATTTTTTTTGTTTCTACTGGTGACAATAATGTATGTCTCCTAGATAATGCATCAGCTACTATATTTGACATGCCTTGTTTATGCTTAATGACATAAGGAAATTGTTCTATGAATACCCATTTGGCATCCATCTTTATTGCTTCTCTCTCTCTCTCTCTCTCTTTTTCTCTTTCTTCTTTCTCTTTTCTTTCTCCCTTTTCTCTTCTCTTTCTCTGTTTAAACCATTCAAGAATCTAGTCATTGTAGCCATAGGTGTTTCCTTTAGTTTAACTTTGTTCAATGTTACCTCCATGTCTCAGACATATTCTTTAACACTTCGACTTCCTTGTGTAATTCTATGCAATTTGTTGAATAACTCATTCATGGTGCCCTTCAATCGCTCCCAGGTAGCCACTAGTTGCCTTCTTCTCTTGTTTATAGGAGTAACCAAAAGAAACTAAAGAGATACAAAAGCAAGTAGAGCAACTTATGGAAAAAATGATGAGTTCGGGATAGTATAAGTCCTTGTGCTATGCAAGTAATTCTGGTACCTAAGCAAGATGGATCATGGAGGATGTGTAGTAACTATAGATCCAATAATATCACTATAAAGTTCTCAAAGATGGCCCACTTCATTCCTTGCCACAAGAACGATGATGCTAATCATGTGGCCAATTTATTTTTAAAAGAGGTGATAAGATTACATGGCATTCTAAGGAGCATTGTATCAAATAGGGATGTCAAATTTTTTAACTATTTTTGGAATCCCTTATAGGGTAAGTTAGGTACAAATCTTCTCTTCTCTACAACTTATCATCCTCAAACAGATGGACAAACAAAAGTGGTAAATAGACCACTTTTGCAACTCCTTAGATGTGTTGTAAACACAAACTTTAAAATTTGGGAGGAGTGGTTACCTCATGTAGAGTTTGGTTATAATAGGTTAGTTTATTCTACTTCTCAAATGTCTCCTTTTGAGGTAGTATATGGTTGTAAGCGGATCTTTAAGAAAAAGTATCATCTTGATGAACCCATATAGAAGTATAAGGCAAGATTAGTAACGAAAGGCTTTACCCAAGATAGATTACTTTGATACCTTTGCCCTTATGACTAGGATTTCCTCTATTCGAGTTTTGTTGGCTCTAGCAGCTATTCAAAATACACTAGATGGATGTCAAAATTGCTTTTTTGGAATGATGATTTAGAGGAGGAAATTTATATGACTCAACCATAAGGGTGTGTCATACCTGGTCAAGAGAACAAAATGTGCAAACTTTTAAAATCTTTGTATGGGTTGAAGCAAGCACCAAAACAATGGCATGAAAAACTTGATAATGTGTTGCTTTGTGATGCTTTTTCACCTAATGATGCTGATAAATATGTGTACTCTAAACTTGAAAATGGTGAATGTGTCATTATATGCTTATATGTGGATGACATATTAATCTTTGGTACTTGCAATGAGATTGTCTCTATTACTAAATTGTTTCTAGGTTTTAAATTTGAAATGAAAGACGTGGGTAAAGCCAATTTGATTTTAGGTGTTGGAATCATAAGAAAAGGAGATATTATATTACTATCCCAAGAACAATACATTGAGAAACTTCTTAGGAAGTTTGGGCATTATGAATTCAAACTAGTGAGTACCCCTTATGATGCAAACTCTAAATTAATGAAAAATAGAGGAAAATATATTTCTCAATCTCAGTATGCCAAGATAATTGGGAGCTTACTGCATTTTATGAGCTTTTCTAGACCTGATATTGCTTATGCAGTAGGTAGACTGAGTTAGTACACTCAATGTCCTAATCAGGAACTTTGGATGCACTTGCAAAAATTATGTGATACCTAAAAGGTTAAATGGAAAATACCATTAAATATAGTGGATTTTCCACTGTACTATAATATCACAATGATGCTAACATGATCTCTGATTTAGACGAGACAAAATCCACTAGTAGTAATGTATTCACACTTGATGGTGGGCGATTACATGGAGATCAGCTAGGAAAACAATTATTGCAAGATCAACAATGGAATCTAAATTTGTTGCTCTCAAAATGGCTAGTAGTGAAGGTGAATGGTTGAAAAATATCTTAGCAAACATTCCACTAGGAATGAAACCAACCCATTTTGTGTCAATACATTGTGATTGCCAGTCGGAAATAATTGTAACTAAAAAAAGAATTACAATGGAAAGAGTAGACATATACAATTGAGAAACAATTTGGTGAAGCAATTGCTAAAGAGTGCAACTATTTCCATTGATTATATGAAGTTAGAACGAAATCTAGTAGATCCTCTAACTAAACCCTTAGGAAAAAAAATATGATTTTAGAAACATTAAGGGGAATGAGACTTAAGCCACTTGCAAACAAACAAGTGATGGTAACCCAACCTTTGTAATTGGAGATCCCATGAATAAGGTTCATATGGGTAAAAACAAGTCACTTGTTAGGTTTTATAGCACTAAATTGATTTTAAATAAATTGTGTCCATTCTTATGGTATGTGTTAAAGTGCTAGAGACTACAATATTGAGAGGTTAAACTATGTGATTATTCTCTATAGTTTAAGAATTTTAGTTGAAACCAATTTTTTAATCATTTTCATATCCCTTATGGGTGGTGTATGATTTGTAGCATACACTTGATGAAATCACCTATATGGGATCGATTGTATGAGATCTTGACATGACTTCTAGAGCACTCATGAATACCAATGACGAGCATGGCCTAGTAAGCGCAACACAACGATAACAGTAAGGATTGCGGAGGTGTATTGTTGTTGATAAACTGCTAACACACATCAAGTGTCTTTGGTTCATATAATTTTCTATACCAACTACACTATGTGTTAAGTTTTTCAGTCTAAGATCAGTTCATATAGCTTGTTATACCATCTTTGATGCATTACATCTTATATGAGACCCAAGATTTTCTTCCTTCATTCTTTCATTTGATTTTGTGATATATGGAGGATTGTTATAAATAATAAAACATTAGTATCACAAAAATCTTCTACACGAGATTTTCTCAAGCTTTTGCACACATATTTGTTGCCTCCCCTAAATGCCTTTTGATCAAAGCTCATGCAATTTCGTTGCAACTTTCGAGTGGCTCCGCATGATGTAGGTTTGATCCTCATCCGTGTTGATCATTAGAGGTTTGTTACCTCGCCTGCAAGCCAAGGGAAATGGTTAAGCTTGGTAGCATGCGAAACAAGCCACCTCATCTCTCTATAAATAACCCTTTTGCTTCCTCGAGAAACGCACAACACAACTCACATTTCTTCTCTTCTCTCTCATTCTCCTTTTTTCTCTCCTTGTTTAATCGTCATGGGTTTAAGTTATTTACTCTTTTTAGAGTTCTTTGCTAGTTTTGATATCCTCAAAAAAATCAAGAAGTTCTTGATGTATCTTGGAGGACTTATGCAATACACCAGGATAAGTCCTTCAGGACAATGAATTACATGCTTCAAGAAGTCCATAGTTCGTGTTTTTGTCATCTTTACAACTATAAATTGAAACTTCTATACTTTCTATCTAAGAACATTTATCTAAAAGTTATCTATTGTAATAATGTTTACAGTCGTAAAAGTAAAATTTAATTTCTATTTAATTATATTTCTAAAAAAAAGTTCATTCATTAAATTATTTCCGGACTTTTATCTATTTTTGGTTCAGTTTATTTGAATAAGTAGTTTGCAACAGTTTAATAAAGGATCATGTTACTTTTGACACTTAATTTTTTTTTACAATCACTTGACATTTATTATTTTACTCATGAATTTTTTTTAATACAAAAATTTACTCTTTTAATAACTATTTTTCTATACAGGTGAGTTGTCAGGTTCTTTTAGTGTAACATCCCATTTTAAATAGATAATTCCAATTTAATAAAACGCCACATATATAAATATCCAAAGAGTACAAAAATTGGTATATGAAGGTACACAGTACCCCAAACCTATTCATAACAAAGAAAAGAGGCACCACATTGCCTATCATCAATACAATAAGTCAAAAACAGCATAAGGTTTTGTCCAGACCAAGAGAAATTCTAACTAAATAAACTCCTTCAGCCGCGGGCCCCATAGTGAGCTCAATACCCGTCCATAACCATCAAGCTGCAGCATCTCTACTATCATTACCACTGCCAAGGGTTCTCACATCTGCTCACATCAATAAAATTGATGATCATCGCAATGGAGAAAGCCACACACAACATACAAGCAAGCGAAAGGGTAAGCTAGTGTAACAGATCCTTATATTATAACACTCAGCAGGTAAGTTCAAAACCAAACATAATTAACAACTATCCACACATGATATACCCAAACCACTTAGGGCTTTTAGACTTGACTATCCGGATACATACTATGAGACACCACTACCAAACTGTGGAATTACGTCCTAGCAGTGAGGCATCACCACGAGGCCTTCGCGGAATTACATCCTTACATGAGGTACCACCACGAGACCTCCATGGAATTACGTCTTGGCCTTGAGGTGCCACCACGATACCCCTCGTGGAATTACGTCCTTATGTTGAGGAACCACCATGAACCCTCACCCCGAGGTTCCTGGAATTAAGTCCATTAGATGAGGCACCACCAGGGACTCCTAATAGGAAGGCCCATGGGATTACGTCCATTAGGTGAGGCACCACCATGAACTCTCACTACAAGAGTCATGGAATTACATCCTTCTCAGACTTTGTATATGTGTCACCAACCAATCAGAGAGTTCCCACAAATACTAATATCATATTGACATGCATATGTATATAAACAGCCAATCATACAACTCACAGTTCCCAATTCATACACAATAAAGCATCATCTTATTTCCATCTCAACCTCATACTGTAACTATGGCATCATCCCTCAACCCTTCTAGTAAAGCATTTAGATCAGACAAACAAGCAACACATCAGTGAATCACTCAACGATAGTACCAAAACCTGCCCCCAATCTCGCTCAGGCTAAAAGGTCTCGCTCCGGCGAGGGAGATCCTCTTGCTCAAGCGAGCCCCTTCTCGCCTAGGCGAGGGCTCGAGGGGTGGGACAACAACTTATGCGATCTCTCGCTCAGGCGAGTCCTTTCTCGCCTAAGTGAGATCACCCTCGCTCAAAAATAAACTCCACTCGCCTGGGCGACAGTTTGCACGTGAAAGCCTGGGCGAGCTCTGTTAGTCTCGCCTGGGCGAGACACGCTCGCTTGGGCGAGAAAGACAGTGTCCACCATTGTACACTTCGCAGAAACACAGTACGCACGCCAAAAGAAATCAAGTTCTCACTTCTATCATATAATCAACCATGAGCATACATCACACATACGATTCAGACCTAGAAGCGTACAAAAATTGTAGACAACTATAAGCTCAACTTCCCTTACCTAGAATGAGCTAATATAAGGCCTTGACACCAAAAGCGGAGCACCACAGCTCAAGGAACAAACTTAGAAGATGCAGTGGAAAATGAGATCGAGCTTGAGTAACCTTGACTAAGATTGAGGGGTTAAATCCTAGCAGAGAGTTCGTAGCTGCTCTAGGAGGGAATAAGGGAACTGTTTTTTGAAAAAGAGACGAATAAGTGAGGTTAGGGCAGATTAGGGTCCTTGGCTCCCTATGGGCCAGCCTTAGGCCCAATTGATTTGGGCAACCCTTTTAAAATTAGGGTAGAATAAAAGTGGGCCTTACATTCTCCCCAACAACAAAAATTTTCGTCCTAAAAAATTCATCGATGAGGTAGGAAGAAACTACGTTCTCCTTATCTCCTTTGAGAACCACCACTCAAACACGACTGATATAACGACTCCAATGCCTGTAGCCATAGAAACTTTGCATGCAACATGTGTTCAAAAATGTTGATTGATTTAGTCACTACACTTGAAATGGCTTCGAACTTGCAACCTTAAAACTTGAATGCTCCCTCAATACTTGTCCAACTAACTTGTATCTGACATACTGACTTACTTCCCATATGCTCCCCATTACCTCTTGTAGGTTGTATCAAAGTCTCAGACGACTTTACATCTCAAACTAAAGCATGTTCGTTATCACTTCCCATCACCTTGTTCACTCCTTTATGCCTCACTTCAGTGACTTGATCACCATGGAGCTTTGGCCTACCGCCCTACCATCAACACTCTTGACCACTTTTATGCGTAACGACACTCATAACATCTTGCCTCCTTTACTGACTTCAACCAAAGGTAACAAAGCCCACAACCAAGTCATTTCATTTCCAAATTAAACTTTTCTTTATTACAACCACCCAATTTATTTCGGCATCTCCCCTTCATTTATGATCTGCTAACCTTTAACTATCCTTCGACAAAAGCCTAAGAACTAGGTCTTTCCTTGGCTTATAATTTTTAGCTTGATTTATACCTATCAACTCTAAGATACTTCCCAAACTAAGATTTTTGCTGAATTACTTCTTCCCCAACCTTGTCGAGAGACTCACTAGTCCTAGTCAGATGACTAGGCTAATGAAATCTCCTCACACATTCTCTTTCCAACCCAAACACTTATGTTTCTTAACCAACTCTTACTCTCACCTCGTCAACTCGAGGATCTTGAATTTCCTTCTCTGGCCAAACGTTTACGCCCACTTTCTCACTTCCACGTTGACATCCTAATTTGAAATCATAACTCAAACCATCTCCTACTCCTCTTGATACTCATAACTCCAATTCTAAATGATCATTGAACATCCTTACTTGATACTCATAAGAACGACACTTTCGCTGTTTATGAAGAACTGGGTGTCGTAGTAATCACAAAGTTATGAGTAAGATAGTTCTTTCCACACACCTCTTACCCTTCATAGGTATCACTTACCATCATTTCACTGCGCTACTCTGACCACACACACAAGTCACTCATTTGTTCACTCAAAACGATGTTCCTCCCACGTCTTCCATGACAAGGAAACAATCATCGCTGAGAAACCTTCCTCCAAAACCTCTACGGAACCTGCAAAACTCTTTGGACTCACCTTTTTTTTTATAGTCTTAACGTCCCATTTTCTCAACATCGTATCCACCCCTTTCTAAACCATATCTCCTACTAGACACTACAACCTTTGTCAATCCCCTTTCTTGCCCATTCTAAAGACTTTGTTCGCACTTGAAAACTTGCCGCTAGACCTTGACGGTACAACTAACATGTTTGAGATTGCCTTACCTTCATCATGTTTCCACTCTTTACAACCATAGGCCCGAAAAGCCAATCCTCTATTATCCAACGCTTTCCCTTGAACAATTTATTCCACCACTACCTTTCCTCTAATGTCCACCAAACTTGCAATCATCCTTGTGATTATAATTAGTATAAGCCACTATTTCTCTAACATCTCCTCCACTTCCGTATTTACTTCAAATTCACAGTAGTAACCATTTCATTAGGAACTATTGTCACAGGTTCTTCCTTAGACACCAACGCAGAAGTGAACTCCATCACACCAAGGTCAAAACTCTAGTACTTGTTTCATAACACGTCTATAATCCTTTTACCATTTAGATCCCTTTCGTCTATTATTCACATGGAGCGCTGCCCCCCATTATTTAGCTTGATCCATACTTCATACGCAACCACTAGCTCTTCTCTTTTTAATCTAAGAACACCATCTCATTGGTTGTCCCAGCTCATCGGAGCGAGATTGAGAAAGCAACTGATTCACCCTTGAGACTATGTTCCAACCTTGCAAATGGAATAATTCGAATTGGGTTTGAATTTAAATACTTTGATCACCACGAAGGCACCACACACCCGAGTGGGTCTCCACTTGGTCACAATTGTAGCAAAAACCATCGTCTCAATCTCAGTCCCCTCTTAAAGACAACCATGACTCCTTTATCATACAGGCGACATCAAGGAGTACACGATCCCAAGAAAACCGACCCTTAGTCCAAGCATCTCTTCGTAAGGTGCATCTTTATATGGGATTTATTCGTGCTAACCACTTTAGCATCAACCATCATAGACACCATGTCACCCACTCAAAACTTCTCTTTTCATTTTCCCCATCATTGTGTTATGACATCAGTTGGGTTGTCCTTCCGTACGAGAATAACCTTTAAAGGTGTGCCCCTCTTTCTGGTACGTGAAACCTTCCACTTTATACCCAGGGTTAGATGTCCTACTCATGGCAACTACTTCCCCTTGGAAGCATCCCACTAATAAATTTGAAAAGACCCATCATCACCTGTTGACTATTAATCCTAGTATGAATCTCTTATGCCACTTCTTTCCTATCCATAAATTGTTCTTTCCCTTACTTAGGAACATCATCTTTCCCAACTGATCAGTAAACCCTTATCCATCTCAGCCTCTCACTAGAGGTTTGCCATCTTTTTGCACTTCATGGTCTCCTCCTTTCTCACCTTTCTCGTCGCTAAGCAATCCCTCCACTTTCTGCAACCTAAGGTTTGCCAATTGTCCCTCTTCCACCACTCCAAGAAGCATTAGATGTGACCATATGACTATATTCAATGACACTTCTCCTAACACTGTATGCATTTTCCATGACTCTGAACTTCAACATTGTCGAAATGTAGAATCAATTTGACTTTCCCCAAACGATGTGGCATTTGCATGCACTGCTACCTTTCAATATTCTAAATCTTTGAATTCAACTTCTTTTAGAAAACTTGTAGTATTCTGTGAACTCTAGCATCTTCTCCGGTTTATTAACCCAAAACTTAGCTTTCCTTGCTCAATTATATACACCATACATCAACTTCCTATCTCTGAGGCAAGACATTGTCTCAAAAACCCCATCAAACACTTGTAAAGGTGAGCAAACCAAGTTGAAATTCAATCTGCTTTCCCTTATCTCCGTAGACACTAGCCACAAAGCACAAAGGCGCAACAAGGCAAACTACTTCATCCAAGGCAATACTATATCACTTACAGACAACCAACCCTTTTGTCTGTCACCTTTCTTTCCCCCAAACAAATAGAATTAAGAAAGGAAAACAACCTTTAATCTAGTCATGAGTGTGCACCCTCATTACTTTATCAAGGCGTTTTCTGCTCTTCAAATTTTTAGTTTCACTGACAAACTCGACTAGACATGACTACTTACGCCTACGAGGCATGACAAACCCACAACCTCAGGTCATCTTAAGGACGAACTGCTCTGATACCATTAATGTAACATCTCATTTTAAATAGATGATTCCAATTTAATAAAACACCACATATATAAATATCCAAAGAGTACAAAAATTGGTATATGAAGGTACACAGTACCCCAAACCTATTCATAACAAAGAAAAGAGGCACACACTGCCTATCATCAATACAATAAGTCAAAAACAGCACAAGGTTTTGTCCAGAACAAGAGAAATTCTAACTAAATAAACTCCTTCAGCCGCAGGCCCCACAATGAGCTCAATACCCGTCCATAACCATCAAGCTGCAGCATCTCTACTATCATTACCACTGCCAAGGGTTCTCACATCTGCTCACATCAATAAAATTGATGATCATCGCAATGGAGAAAGCCACACACAACATACAAGCAAGAGAAAGGGTAAGCTAGTGTAACAGATCCTTATATTATAACACTCAGCAGGTAAGTTCAAAACCAAACATAATTAACAACTATCCACACATGATATACCCAAATCACTTAGGGCTTTTAGACTTGACTATCCAGATACATACGATGAGACACCACTACCAAACTGTGGAATTACGTCCTAGCAGTGAGGCATCACCACGAGGCCTTTGCAGAATTACATCCTTACATGAGGCACCACCACGAGACCTCTGTGGAATTACGTCTTGGCCTTGAGGCGCCACCAAGATACCCCCCATGGAATTACGTCCTTATGTTGAGGCACCACCATGAACCCTTATCCCGTGGTTCCTGTAATTAAGTCCATTAGATGAGGCACCACCAGGGACTCCCAATAGGAAGGCCCATGGGATTACGTCCATTAGGTGAAGTACCACCATGAACTCTCACTACAAGAGTCATGGAATTACGTCCTTCTCAGACTTTGTATATGTGTCACCAACCAATCAGAGAGTTCCCATAAATACTAATATCATGTTGACATGCATATGTATATAAACAGCGAATCATACAACTCAGAGTTCCCAATTCATACACAATAAAGCATCATCTTATTTCCATCTCAACCTCATACTGTAACTATGGCATCATCCCTCAACCCTTCTAGTAAAGCATTTAGATCAGACAAGCAAGCAACACATCAGTGAATCACTCAACGATAGTACCAAAACTTGCCCCCAATCTCGCTCAGGCTCAAAGGTCTCGCTCCGGCGAGGGAGATCCTCTCGCTCAGGCGAGCCCCTTCTCACCCAGGCGAGGGCTCGAAGGGTGGGACAACAACTTCTGCGATCTCTCGCTCAGGCGATTCCTTTCTCGCCTAAGCGAGATCACCCTCGCTCAAAAATAAACTCCACTCGCCTGGGCGACAGTTTGCACGTGAAAGCCTGGGCGAGCTTTGTTAGTCTCGCCTGGGCGAGACACGCTCGCTTGGGCGAGAAAGACAGTGTCCACCATTGTACACTTCGCAAAAACACAGTACGCACGCCAAAAGAAATCAAGTTCTCACTTCTATCATATAATCAACCATGAGCATACATCACACATACGATTCAGACCTAGAAGCATACGAAAATTATAGACATCTATAAGCTCAAGCTTCCCTTACCTAGAATGAGCTAATATAAGGCCTCGACACCAACAGCGGAGCACCACAACTCAAGGAACAAACTTAGAAGATGGAGTGGAAAATGAGATCGAGCTTGAGTAACCTTGATTAAGATTGAGGGGTTAAACCCTAGCAGAGAGTTCGCAGCTGCTCTAGGAGGGAATAAGGGAACTGTTTTCTGAAAAAGAGACAAATGAGTGAGGTTAGGGCAGATTAGGGTCCTTGGCTCCCTATGGGTCAGCCTTAGGCCCAATTGATTTGGGCAACCCTTTTAAAATTAGGGCAGAATAAAAGTGGGCCTTACATTTAGTGTCAACAAATCATTTTCTTTTGTCAAATAATCAGGTTTCAACTCATTTTAAGTCTATAATTATAAAAAGATAGAAAGAAAGATACATGCTTACTTGAAAAGTGTTCTTAGTCAAACGGGTCAGCTTAATCTAAGGTGAACTAATCCAGAGCAAGTGTGAGCTTTAATCTACCACAATGGGGGAAGTCCACCTGCAAGGACTCTAACGCTTAAATAAGTGAAGAATATTTTGTGAGTATGAGAGTAAAGTATAAGTATTGTATTAGTATACTACCTATATCATCCTTTATTTATAAGCTTTCTTGGACCGATTAATATAATAATAAATAAGATAAGCTCGAGATATACTAAAAGATTAATAGATATAATAACTGGACTCGATTCATTATAATTTGGATTTTATTTATATTATCATAAATATCATCTTTATCTGATTTTAGGTGTGTTAATATTTCATACAAATCTCACACTTAAATCTTATGCTTAGTGGACCATTTTGGCCTACCAACAATAATAATAAGGGTCCTACTTATCACGTATTGGTTAAGAAAATTAATAAATATTGAATTTTACCAAATTTAATAGTTAATTGTGGCATTATATGAACTCTAACATCAATAATCATTAATGTAGTTTTATTTTATATAGAAGACAAAAATGTCCAAGTGTTGTATAAGTGTAATTAATAATTTATTTTGATGCACACACAAAAGATTTAACAATAATTAAATAATAAAATAATTTTAACGATGGTGTATCATTTCTCTTTCTTTTAAACAATTCATTTTTTATTTTAATGTTGCTAAAAATTAAAATAATTAAACATAAAAAAATTTAAATTAATAGAGAAAGAAAAAAAAAACCTAG
>Ga0209589_1005843_pt1 | contig 20712 bp, 19 predicted proteins | sample CowpeawhiteBW_FD_187525 | JGI IMG/M metagenome (GOLD analysis project Ga0209589, IMG submission 187525) | Root nodule microbial communities of legume samples collected from California USA - Cow pea white BW (SPAdes) (version 2) | ecosystem: Host-associated > Plants > Roots > Nodule | place: USA... | reverse complement strand
TCCATTTCCTTTTCATTTTGAATCAATCCATCATCTTCTTCTCTTGAGCTTTGTGAAAGGAACCTTCACATCTAGATAGCTTGCTATCTTAATGTCCAGTGGGGATTTCACTTAACTTTCTTAATCAACTCTCACCATATTCAATAATCTTAAAAAGGAACAAGATAATACTTCATCAAAAACCCAAAAAATGAACTAGAAATTTGCCAAAATGAGCTAAGACTACCAAATTAGCAAAGGAATTGTTAAGCAATGATGCAAGCACATTCTAATTAGTATAAGAATGATGAAAACTAAGGCCAAAGTGAGGAATAACATGGAAAACGAAAATTCATATGTGGTGGCTAACTTGTGTGACTTAGTTTATGTATAAGTAGTCTACACTCATAACATAAGCAATTCAAAATACATGCATCTATATAGAGATGATGTTGCTTTTCAAATGGTTCCACTAACTCATGTGGGGTAGTGAAGGCAAGTAAATGTGAACATATCAGCATTTGTTTATGAGTTGTGAAAATGAACATGGTTGTTTTGTTGGGAAAACAAAAGGGTGAAGGTGAGTAAGAGTGATAATGGATAAGAGAGAGTGGGTGGGGCCAACATGAAAAGTTCCACGTAAACACAAGACATGAGAATCCTATATAGGACTAAAATAAAATTTGGAAACTGCATAGGTCGTTTTCTGCAGCAAATTATTATTGGTGTGTGCAAAAGAAAACCAAAACGTAAAACACTAGAAAGTGATCTTTCTGTCCAAATCAACCACATGCCATGATAAGAGTTAAACCTTATTAGGCTAATGCAGCAATAATGAAAACAAGCCAAAGTTGGTGTCTCCAAGTCAAGTACAACTACACTTTTTTGTTTTCCTTTCCATTTATATTATTTCAATCTCATCTGCTTCACATCCTTATTATTATAGTTATTTAATTTTTAGGTTTAAGAGGCATGTTTTTGGTACAAATAATTATCATAAAATTAAGCTTCTAATCACAGCAGCAACATGCTTTATCACATTCAATTCAATTCAGATGCTTCAAATCACAACAACAACATGCTCTATCACATTCAATTCAATTCAGATGCTTCAAATCACAACAACAACATGCTCTATCACATTCAATTCAGATGCACTGCAGTAGGAAGACAAATTAAAGGAAAACAGGTACCTTCACGATAGCCAGCAGCACCAAACCCCCACGGTTAGAGCGTCTTGACGGCCAGAGCGCCTCAACGGCCGAAGCAGCACCAAACACAGCACCCTCCTTCCACAGCAACCCCTTCTCCGCAAAAACCCCCACTCACGCGGAAGCCCAATTCGAATTCTTCTCGCCACAAAAATGGAAGCAACTATCAAGACAAAAATGATTGGTAAGGATGAATTAAAAGGTTGGATGATTGCTCAAATAACAAAACCCTTACCTGAACAGCGTTACCGGAAACTAAATTTTGAGTTTTGCAATGTGAGGAATGGGTTCAATCTGATTTTTTTAAGTTTAATCCGCGAACTTACCAACGGATCAATCCATCGACCAACCGTCAGTAATTGTCTGGTCACCTTACCGATGAATAAATCCATCGCCAAATCTCCCTTGTGGTATTACTAACGGATAAGTCTGTCGCTAGATGTTTCTTGTGTTATTACCGACGGAAATATCCATCGGTATTTTTCCCACTCTAGATTCTTCGTTAAATCCGTCGGTAAATCATAATTACCGATGGCTCTTTGTCCATCGGTATTAGTCCGTCGGTAATTAGCAGATTTCTTGTAGTGATTAGCAGCTTAAATCTAATAAACTAGGATTGTTTCACTATAGTAGTCAAAACAAAAGATCTAATATATAAAGTATATTAATACAGTCCTAGAATTGATATGACTATAAAAGTATAATGTTTATTCAAACCAACTAAAAACCAATTTTAATTCAAAGCACAGACTACTCACTTACAACAGGTCCCATTGAAACATTCTATTAACCTAAAAGATAGCTCCTCATCATCTAGAGGTGCCTAAGCAACTACAACCACATTTGCTCCTACCGAATAGGTGGTCATCGCAAAAGAAAGACAAACAACACAAAACAGAAACACAGAAGAAGGGTAAGCTAATGTAAACAAGGAAATATTGATATGAAAACTTAACTCAATTTACAAAAAGTAACACACATATACATACATATTGTAACATGTCAATTTTAACAGCTTAAAACTAATAAAATAGGATGTTTCATCATAATGATCAAAATAGATAGTCCAGTGTACAAAGTATGTTAATGCAGTCTTAAAAACGATAGGACTATAAAAATATATCATTTATACACTTAAACTAATCTAATAAGCTTTATACATAAACTGACCCATGCAAAAGCTCCCATTGTAAACTTCCCTCAACCTAAAAGATGGTTCTTCATCCTCTAGAGATGCCCTCAGAAACTATAACCACATCTGCTCCCACCAAAAAGGTGATCATCGCAAAAGAAAGACAAACAACGCAAGACATAAACACAGAAGAAAGATAAGCTAATGCGCATAAGAGATATTCATACACACGCACACACACACACACACACACACACATATATATATATATATATATGTTATATAAATCATGTCAAATACTTACAAACATGGTATAACATATCTCTGATTTATAATTAACTCAAACACTTGACACTAGACTTAATTGTTCGGATCATGCACATGATATAGAATTATAAGGAAGTCTGCACGTGTGATGGTTTCTAAACCCTGTAGAGTTTTAGACAAAATAGGTTATCACCCAACCACTCAGAAGGTTAATCCCATTATGTCTTATGTAACACCAGAGAAATTTAAATAATTAAATAAATAATTATTTAATAAATACTTATAGTGGGAGCTTTTATGACATTAAATGCTAACTTTCATGACATGGAATAGTATTGGCTCAAATGGTTGAGAGTACTTGGTTATTATGAAAGGACTTGGGTTTGAGTCGTATGTGTGTTGGTGGTGTGATTATTTTGATTGTATTATTTTATGATATGCTTGAGCATGATAAGTGATTATAAATTCCTAGATTTATAGGAATTATCAGGAAACATGAATTGGTTGATTGGTTATGCATTGACTTGACAATTGGGTGGTGGTGTGTTTGAGTCCTCTAACGCGAAATAAGTTCCTTTTTACCCAAATTCTTTTTGGCACGGTTGGGAAAGGTAAGAAACCCTAGCCGTCCAAGGAGGTTGGAAAAACACCAATAACGGTCTTTGAATGGCAACTATTTCCATGAATTATTGAAATTCGTTTTTTCACATTAACCACAATTAAGGATTAGTTAATTGGGTAATTAAGGGGGAGAGAATGTGGTTTTGGAGGCTGCAATTGTTGAGTGCTGTGAGGAGAGGTTTACAGAACAACAATCATGTTTGTTGACTGTGAAGAATGGAGGAATTAAGGAGGAGCTAAGGAAACTATTGGTGATCAAGGAAGGAGCTCTAAGAACCATTAAGTTAAGCAAGGAATCCAGGTTAGGGGAGTTCTCCTTCGTCTTTTAACTTTAACTATATGATCGTGCTTTATAATTGATGATTGGATTGTATTATACTGCCATTATTGTCTTGAATTCTCGCGTTTCTAGAATTTTCCAGAAATCGTCTAGTAGATTGGAAGACCTGCCAGATGATGTATGCTTTCAGAACCCATTTTCTGGGTACCTCATATGAACCGGCTGACAGTCATGTGGCTTTCGCCAGGCGATATGAATTGGGTGGTTCAGTTTGATGATTTCCTATGTTTTCTGGCTGTATTGGGAAGTCTAAATTAAGCTTTTATATATATTGGTGTTAACATTGGTATGATTGAGTACCTGTGCGTGAAATTCTGGTTGATCATGATATGTATTTTTCCATGAATTTGGGATTAGGGTTCATGTTGGTATTGGGGATGACAAGATATGATTTTCTACCGATGACTAGAGTGTTGTTTCATGAGAATGATATTAATTTAAGTAAGCACAAATTTTATAAGTTTAATTGAACACTAAAGGAGTGCCAAAATGCATGAAAAAATTGATGATTGGGGGATTTGGGGTTCGTATCGGTGTAGGAAAAATCTGGGCAGAACCCATAATTGTATACACTGGTTGGCAGCGCATAAACTGTCGCCAGGCAACACATCAGGACAGTAGGATATCCAGATTTTTGTTTGTGATTCGCGTTGTTGGGTGTTTATTGGGTAAATTTGTATGTATGATATGGATTAGTTGGGAAAAGGCGGTGGAAAAAAAAACTCATGCATGTGAGATGAAATGAATTATGTATGATCAGGTGATAATTGGGCTATGTGCGCATAACAAAATAAAGTTTCTATGCTGACTATGATATGGACTGTGCCTATTTGGAGACTATAATTATGTGTAATGTATGTTGTTGATTTAAGTAATTAGGGTATGTTTAATTGGTAAAATGATGAGTGCATAGTGGATTGTATCATAGTTAATTAAGGGTGTGACCGCAATTGTGAAACCGTGAATAAGTTGCATTGTGATTTAGTGATAGGGTTATGACTAGATAAGTGTAAGTGTGCTATGAATTGTGTGTTATGTGATTGGGGTTCATTAGAACCTATTCAAAATGCCAAAAACCAGTAGCATTGCACTACTGGTATGGCGCTTGGCGACGTTGGACGAGCGTGTGGCGCTTGGCGACAAGGATCGTTCCGCTAGGCGGAATTGGGCTGGCAGAGGCACTAGGAGGTGCTTCTCGCTTGGCGACGTGAGGAGGCCACCCGGTGGTTTGGAACCGATTTCTGCCTAGCGATGCGAATGATGCACCAAGCGGTTTTAAATGCAGAGCTGGATCGCGTGGACGATTTTACACAACTTTGGATAAAGGTCTTGATGTGATGCCTTGTTGAGGGTGCAGTTACGAGTGCAACTTGTATTGGGGCAACACGTGGCCACTCGAGGTTTTAGCCTGGTGGTTTTGAAAGTCCAATGGAGTGTGCGAGATCATGGCTCATACGATTGGGTTCCAGAAGATTGCCTTCCTCAGTGATATCTGTAAGACCCGAGAAAATTAAATAGTTAATTAAATAATTATGGAAAAGTACTAGCTCAAGTTAATTTAATAAAGGCGGGTAATAGAAACCTTTAAACCATTTAATGTGGTATGCTATGATATGGAAAAGTACTAGCTCAAATGGTTGAGAGTACTTAGTTATTGTGAAAGGACTTGGGTTCAAGTCCTATGTATGCCAATTGTGTGTTATTTTAATTTATGCATTATTTTGGTGATATACTTGAATGCTAGGCGTGATAATAAAATCCTAAAATTGTAGGAATTATCACAAATATGAATTGGTTGATTTGGGTGTGTATTTGACTTGGTAATTATTGAGTTGTGGGTTCAAACTTTGATAAGAACAAAACTAATTTTCTTTTTGGCAAATTTCTTTTGCATGGTATTGAAGAGACGTAGAAACCCTAGCTGCATAGGGAGGAAGCCTAATGAGCTGGAAACAATCAAATAATGGTTCATGATTAGTTATTAACATGATACTTAAGGTAATTTTCGTTTTAGCATTAAGCACACTTAATTAGGGTAGTAAGTAAGAGAGAGAAGGCTAATTGGAGAGGCAAAGGGTATTGCACTTTCGTGTAAGGGCTGGACACGGAATTTCATGAAGAGTAATACCGATTGCAAGGAGTGGGGGAGACTGAAAAACGTTGTTGGACAGCAAGAGAAGGCTAAGAAAGCTTTTGGGTTAGAGACACATCAAGAATTCGATTTTTAGAGCAAGGATTCCTAGTAAGGGGAGTTGCTTTCATGTGTTTTCATTGTAAATAATGTACATTGTATTGTGCGACTCTTGTATGCAAATTTCCCTGGTCTGTGCTGTTTTGCACAAGTTTCTGGAATTTCGCCAGAAACCGCTTGGCGGGTAGGTATATACCGCCAGGCGACGCATCAGATCCAACCCAGAATATGGGTTCTGTCACGAGCTGCCTGGCGGCGAGGGGAAAACTGCTAGGCGATGTCTGATGTTTGTGGCTGGTTCGCTGTGTTTTGTGAATTTTATGATATAATGATATTGTTGTACTAATTTGTATGGTTTTTTTATCGTTTATGCTATGACATTCCGAGTACTGGGTGTTTGTGATTATGGGTCGAGAGGTGAACATGGGGAGTTCATGCTAGAATTAATAACTCAATTGAATGGAAGGATTCAATGATTTGTCGATATTTGATTGTATATATATGATATTAGTAGGTCTGTAATCGTACAAACATTGAACTGAAAGTTTGTGTATTCCAAATGGGTGAGACAACCAAACGATGAGAAGTAGGAAGGGATACTCGCGGGTGCAGAAAAACCTAGGTTTGTACCCAAGAACTGATGTGCCGCCTGGCGGAATCATAACGGCCGCCAGGCGATAGCGTGAAACCAGTCTTGTTCTGGATATGGGTCAGTTGTGTACGAGAGAGATGGGTCGCGCATTGAGTTTTAAAATTGGTGTGAAGAATGAAAAGAAAATAGAGGTGTAAGGGTTGTTAAAGATAGAGACAATGTAGTAATGGTGGGGGTACACGAGACACATTTATATTAAATAGATATAGGACTCCTAGTGGTGAATCTTCATCTAATATAATGGAAATCAGGGAGGGAAGAGAGTAATTAAATGTTATAATGGATGAGGTGACTATTGGTTTTGGCATGCAAATTGATAATAATTGAATAAGGAGAGTGTATAGCAACCAAAATAAGTATAAAGGTGAAAAAGGGTAGATTATAATGCAAGGAGATATGATAAATGCTAATTGAGAGAGGACTTCTAGAAAGAGGTTTAGTTACTTAGGCATGTGCTGTAATGGCAGAAAGAATACGGGATAGTGGTTAGAGATATGAATTTCATGATGTTGTGTATGTGAACTAAGGTAAAGTGAGAGGGAGGTGCAGGTATGCTCAAATGTGTATCAGAAGTGTGTGTGTGATGATGATAACCAAGCCTAGAGTGTAAGTGTATGAGCCACTTATGTCAAACAGAGTTGGTAAGAATATTGATAAAGCACACATTGCAAAATGGGGGAAATGGTGAGTAAATATTGTAAGCCATTGAGTTATTGTAATGTGATAATTAGACATGAGGTACAGTACGTGAGGGTGCAACGATGACTTAGAACATTTAGGGTCTAAGCCAGATGGTATTGAGTGCATAAACCAGCAGGTTTCTGCTACTATCATGGCGCCTGGCGGCACAAGTAGGTGCGTTAGGCAATAGACCCAGCGTGAGAGAGCCCTGCACTGCGTGGCGCCTGGCAGTAGGGTGTGCTCTGCCAGGTGGTGACGATAAAATAGGGGGGTCTGGGAGCGCGTTGGTGCCTGGCGGTGGGGAGGTCGTGCTAGGCGGTATGGACTTTTTTTGCCTGGCGGCGCTTGGTGTTGCGTCGGGCGGAAATCCTACGACACTAACTTGTCTTGTGTTGCGTTTAAGCAATGATGCCATACTTGGATCGGGAGATGCTGTGCCATGAGCGGGTAGGTTCATGGATGGTGGATTACATGTGATGATATGAGCGGGGAGGTTCATATCCAATTACTCTCGCGTGGGGATACGAGCGAGGTAGGTTCGTATGTTCCGTGCTCACGCTTGAGAGATGCCACATGCGAGGAGGTATGGGGCTGGTGGATCATATGTGTTGGACTACGGGCGGGCAAGTCCGTAGAGCAGGACTACGAGCGAGGAGGTTCGTAGAGCAGGACTACGAGCAGGGAGGTTCGTAGAGGCAGGCCCACGAGCGGGCAGGTTCGTGTGAGCATCATATTCCCGAGTCCAAGGCTAACCATTTTGTGTGATTTTAAGACTGTGAAGTCTTAGGGTTAAGGTCTTGGCCAAGAACTAAGTAGGTTGAATAAGATGGGTGTATGACTTATCTTACATATTTTATATATGTTATTTTTTTATTTTCTCAGCTCACCCTTTTTGTTTGTGTATGGTGATGATCGTGTGATTCGTTACACGGGAGTAGATGTTGATACATGTGATGCTGAGGACGCTCAGGCAACGGAGTGAGGGCTAGCTTGGGGATTAGAGCTAGGAGATTTTCATATATATTTTATTATGTTTTCGTTTATGAATAAGAATTTTGGAACTTGTAACACTTTTGTTATTTATGTTATAAGTTTTGGCGCGTGTTTTCATATTTTAAATTTTTCCCACGTTTGGGAATAATAATATTGCGACTTTTGATATTCAATATTTTCTTTTATTATTTATTTAAGTAATATTCCTTAGGGATGTTACAATATCCGACGAGTTTGGTAGTCTTGGGACAAATACGGACTATGGTTCGTATTGGAGAACTTCACTTGGTGTTGTAGATTGTGGCTGTGACAAAGTTATTCCCGCGTGTGAACTATAGGTGGTGGTCTGTAGCCGGAGGGGCGAGTAGACACTCGTGGCAGCAAGGATCGACCAATGTAACCATCAAAGGGTGTAGAATCAAGAGGAATCCAGCAGAGGATTTGAAAGTCGAGGTTTAAGGATTGAGGTTTTAAACAAGGGTCATGGTTTGAAATTATATTTGTTAATTTATATTGTATTTCCTTTTACTTGAGCTCACCCTATCTGTGTGTGCTTGGCAATGATCATGTCGTTGCAAGGGAGCAGATGTTGATGCAGGTGAGCACGTGGATACTTAGAGTCAGAGTGGGTCCAACATAGGAGTTTTACTTGGGATTAGCTTTATGGATTTTATAAGACTATAATTGTAATTTCTTATTATGAATTTTTTTATAATTGTAAACGTTGAACACATTTATGGATTTTGAATTTTGGCGCATATGAACTAAAGTTTTAAATTTCCCGCGTTTTGGGAAAGTATTTTATTAATAAATGTTGTTTATTAATATTTTTATAAATTTTAATTTTAAATAAGTAATTTCTGGCTATGACATTACACCTTAGCCTCAATACGTCCCAAGACTAGGATCTCCTACCACTCTCACCATATAATTCATTCTACTCTATATGAGTGTGAATGATTATTAGAGTTCAGAATATTTTCCTATCTAGACATCTCTTATATAAAGGCATACACTAAAAACACCATCACCAAGAATTTCCCTTGAAACTCTTTAAACATCACCACCTCATGTTCTCACAAATCAATCCATAGCATATACCAATAATTCATAGAAAACTTTCAAAACACCCAAATTAAATCAATTAACATCCAATCAGGTATTGATCCACTCTCTCATCAAACATGTCATCTCGCTGGTTTAAAAGTACATTCTCGCCCAACGCCAGACTGCTCGCCTAACGAGTTTATCACTAGAGTTTCAAAGGAAGGTTTTTCCAAATAATTCGCCCAACGAGTATTTCCTCGCCCAACGAGTTATAAGTCAGGGAACCCCTAACTTGAAACAGACCCAACGAGTAAATGCTCGCCCAACGAGTCTTCATAATTCTGTAGAATATGATTTCTGCATAATTTTGCAGCCCCAAATCATTTCTAAACACCACCAAGGACCTTTACAGATTTTATATACATACTAAACACAAATTTATCACAACTATCAATGTCAATTGATCTCAAATACAATACCAAACATCAAGCATTTTAAGACAAGCAGAATAAAACCTAACTTTTATAGCTTTCACATATCATTTTCACAATTTAGATACAACATCGAATTTTCATTACAGTCATACAATATATCAGATTCTCATCATACAACCAATTGTGCCAGCAAATCACAGAGCAACCATATAGTTTATAATTTATAACTTAAAAATAATGCAATTAGCTTCCCTTACCTATTATCCTGCTTAAAAAACTTATTAAACGTCAAGCACCCTATAAACGTCAAACGCCTTTAACTCCACAGGATGCTCTATCTACACATAGAAACATCACAAGAATGATCAGAACATATCATTATGATCACTGATCAATAGAGACTTATAATAATGATTAAAACGTCGTATGCAAGTAGAAGAGATCTCACATGCAATAGGAAACAAAAAAAGACTAAAAAGAGGGTGAAAATTTAACTTACGCAAACGAAGAAACTGATTAGTCCAACTTGGAGAGCTCGCCAAGAGGATCTATCCTACGGTCTCTCTTCTTCAATCAAATGACTGGAGAGACAAAACTCCTAAAGAGAAGTCAAAGAACTCTACAAAAATAGTTTCTAGAGAGATAATGTGTTTTAAAATAATAAAACTCATTTATAACAATTCTATTTATACTAAAACCATTTAATATTAAAATAATTGAGTCTCACTATTTTTAAACCATTATCCTTGCATACACTAAAATTTCCACATAGAATTTCCCTTCAAATTCTAGAAATCATATCACCTTCCACGCTTACACACACAGATATATATTTGTGTGTGTGTGTGTGTATATATATATATATATATATATATATATATATATATATGCAATTCAAATACCGTTAATATTTAGATATAGAAAACATACAAACTTTGTAAATTCAATTAATTGATATCTGTTTTCAGGATTTGACATACTCGCCTAGCGGACGTATCCTTTCGCTTTGTTCGCCAAGCGAGTATTTCATTGGGAGTCTAGAGGAAATGTCCCTCAATAATTCGCCTAGGGAGCTCCTGTTCGCCCAACGAGCTACTAATCAATGAACCCCTAATTTGTAACTCGTCCAATGAACTTATATTCGCCCAATAAATCTGCAAATCTGCATAATTCCACAAATTAGCATTCTGAATAATTATGTATATCAACATTCTACATGATTCTACATAATTATGAGGCGAATAACGAGAACATATTCTAAATGTATAATTCAATTTTTGTTTCTAAATGTGAAACTAAAATTATATTTAAGTCGGTGTATATTGTACGATGGCAAGGTGAGATTACAATATAAGTATAGTCTCTCATCCCACCCAAAATCAAGCGGATTGGATTGGCGCTTCATTTTAGGTCAATTCTAAAATAAAAGTTAATTAAAAAAACTAATTTTTTTATATCATAAATATATAATAATATTATAATTTATATTATTAATATTTACAAATTAATTTTAAATTATTAATCATAATAAAATAATTTAACATATAAATATAATTATTATTTTTATTCAACAAATAAAAAATATTAATTAATCAATTAAAAATTTAGGATATATTAAAATGTATTTATTTGATTAATGTAAAGCCTATTTATTTCTCTGTCCTAATAGCTAAGGGACTGCCCCAATCTGTTGGGCCTAAGGCCAGCCCAGGGAGTGCCCAAAATACCTAAACCTAACCCTAACGCCTCATTCTGCTAACTTTCAGAGAAGATTCTTCCCCTACCCCTTGCAGCTGAACGTAGAGCTCTATTAGGGCATCCTCCAAGCAACCGTTGTTTCACTCTAAGGTCTCATCCGGGTAAGTTGAACTTAGACTTTACCCTTCCCTTTCCTTTCCTGTGCCTTGGTCTCGGTTTGGGTTGAATCTAATACAGTAGGCTTAGTAATACGTTGGTTTTGCGAGTCACCGTACTTTCCCCTCTTCTCAGAGAACTTCAATGCTTCCACTCAAGGTAAGGGAAGCTAGCGTTTGTTGTTCTTTTAGTACTTCGTTGCTTGTTTTATTGTTGTTTCATGAGTTGTATGTGTGTATATTGTTTGGGTTCGCATGGAAATGGATTGAATAATGTATTGGTTGGGTGTGCTACCATGTGTTCGTGAACAGGGGGCGAGAGTTGATATTTTTGCCCAAGCGAGCCCATCTCGCCTAGGCAAGAATAGCAGAAGCTCACCTAGACTTTTCTGCTCGAACCTTCGCCCAGGCGAGGGGCTGCATTTTGAGCGATGGACTGTCTCGCTCAGGCGAGACAGCCTCGCCTAAGTGAGAATCCGTGAAGTTGCCCAGAGTCACTGTTGTAGTCTCGCCTAAGTGAGAGTATGCAGCTTGAGTGAGAGCGCCTCTCTCGCCTGAGCGAGGACTCCCAGCTTGAGCGAGACCTAGCTTGAGTTTTGGCTATGCTTCGTTTCATGAATGTTGTTGGTTGTTTGATTGGCTGGTTCATTGATTTATTGTATAAAGGGGATGGATATGCATGTGCTATGTATGTTATGGGTGGGAGCTAATGATATAGTGATGAGCTTGGCATGATATATATATATATATATGACTGATGGTTGGTCATGAATACTAAATGACATGTTAATGGTATGCATAGGAACTTCATGATTGGTTGGTTATGTATGAGTAAGGTTTGTGTAAGACGTAATCCCATGACCCTTGTAGTGGGGCTCATGGTGGTACCTCATCATACAGACATAATTTTGTGGGCCCATATAGGGGGAGTTCACGGTGGTGCCTCAGTTATTGGACCTAATTCCATGAACCTCGAGGTGAGAGTTCACAATGGTGCCTTAAGGCTAGGACGTAATTCTACGAAGGCCACGTGGTGGTGCCTCTTGTAAGGGTGTAATTCCGCGAAGGCCTCGTGGTGACGCCTCACTGCTAGGACGTAATTCCATCGTCTCGTGGTGGTGCCTCATTAAACGTATCCGGATAGTCAAGTCTTGGTGTCTTATATGGTTTGGTGCCTCATATGTGGATGTATGCCATTTATACTTGAATATGAAACTGTATGTTGAGTGTATGATATGAGAACTTTTCCACTAGCTTACCCTTTGCTTGTTTGTATGATTGTGTGGTTTCTTCCTTTGTGATGATCATCAACCTTGTTGATGTGAGCAGATGTGAGAACCTCTGGCAGTGGTAATAATAATAGAGATGCTGCGGTTTGATGATATCTTGGACGACTATCAGGCTCACTATGGGGGCCTCAACTTTTGGAGTTTAGTAGTAGTAGTTTCTCTCGCTCTTGGCGAGTTTTTGTACCTCGTTTAGGCCTGTGGAGCCTTTTCCTTTTGTTATAGACATGTTGGGGTATTGTGTACGTCATATTCCGTTTTTTCGCACTCTCTGAATATTTAATATATGTGGCATTTATTAAATTAATTTTATCTATTTAATTGGGACGTTACATTTATGGTATCAGAGCGGTCGTTCCTTAGGATCTATGGTCTAGTGTGCCTGCTTAGTTACCGTTGTGGCTTATGTGTTACTAGCTAAGCTCTCATCTAACCTAACTCTTGCTTTTCCTGTGTGCCAGTGACATGGCACCTCAGCGTAGGAACTCTCAGTCTTCTCAGATGGAGGCTGCTAGAGTGGCTGCTGAGGACGCTCACAGACAACACATGGAAGCCCTCCGCCAGCTGGAGGAGAACAGGGTAGCCGCCCCTGCATTTGGTCTTGAGCCACGACCTACTGCCAGGGAGTGGAGCCTGGAGGATATTCTCAAACACCGCCAGTGAAGTTTAGGGGCAAGACTAGTCCGGACGCAACAGACTAGTGGCTGAAAGATCTAGAGATAATATTTGATGCTAAGATGTGCCTCGAGGAGAGTAGGCTGGCTTTCGCAGTGTATATGCTCACGGGTGAGGCTAAGCACCGGTGGATCAGCACAAAATACATCATGGAGGAGAGACAAGAACAAATCACTTGGGACGTCTTCAGAAGAAAATTCCTTTCCGAGTACTTCCTCGACAACGTCAAATATGCTAAAGAGGTAGAGTTCTTGTAGTTGACCCAAGGAAGCAAGTCTGTGGCTGAGTATGCAGAAAAGTTTAAGCACCTTAGTCGTTTCTACACCATGCCACTGGATGAGGAGTGGCGATGCAGGAAATTTAAGAATGGCCTCCGCGGAGATCTTCGTCTGATGGTGGCCCTGCTTTCCATCAAGGACTTTGCAGCCTTGGTGGAGAAGGCTAGGGTCATGGAGAAGATGAAGGTGGAGGTGGAGACTCAGCATCTACACCAGTAGAGAGTGGGAGGACCATCAGGATCCAGGCATAGGCACGAAGAGAGGAGGAAACCCTACACTAGGCCCCATTTCCAGCCTTAGGGGTCTAAGGAGTCTTCTCTGCAGCAGAGCAGGATTCAGTGCTACCAGTGTGAGGGACCACAAAAGAGGAATGTTTGCCAACAGCTTGCAGGCTTCAAGAGGTGCAACAACTGTGGCAAGGAGGACCACTTTGGGAGGGATTGTCCCACCCTTGCTAGGGCAGTGACGCGACCTCCAGTACAGACTCCTACGCAGAACCAACAGAGGAGGGGAGGCACCAGGCCTCAGGCGTCGGGCAAAGTTTATGCCATGTCAGGAGCGGAAGCAACGGGTTCAGGTAACCTTGTTATAGGCCATTGTTTGATAGCTGGGAAAGCTTGTTGTGTGCTATATGACTCTGGAGCGACACACTCATTTGTGTCAGATGCATGTGTGAAAAAGTTGAGTTAACCGGTGTGTGAGCTGCAGTGTGAACTTGTGGTGTCTACTCCAGCATCGGGTTTGGTCAGGACGTCGTCCTTGTGCGCTAGGTGTCCGGTGGAGGAAGAAGGACTGATGTACAAAGTGAATCTGATTTACCTACCTCTACAAGAGTTGGAAGTGATCTTAGGGATGGATTGGTTCTTTGCCAATTGCATCGTTATAGACTGCCAAGAGAAGAGGTTGTTGTTTCCCAACTCAGAGGAGCCTGAGTTGATATCATCCCAGGGAGTCGTGAAGGAGATTCAGAGGGGCGCGCAGTCCTTCATAATTTTCACTCGTCTGGAAGTGGAGAAGGAGGAAGAGGCATCAATCATACCAGTAGTACACGAGTTTGAGGATGTATTCCCAGAGGAGGTACCAGGGTTGCCTCCTAATAGAGAGGTGGAGTTCTCTATAGACCTAGTACCAGGAACCGGGCCAGTGTCGATGGCTCCATACCGTATGGCTCCGGCAGAGTTGGTGGAACTCAAGAAGCAGATAGAGGATTTACTGGGGAAGTAGTCCATCTGACCTAGTAACTCGCCTTGGGGAGCACCGGTACTGTTAGTGAAGAAGAAGGATGAGGGTTCACGAGTGTGTGCAGACTACAGACAACTAAACAAGATGACCATCAAGAACAAGTACCCCCTCCCGAGAATAGATTACTTGATGGATCAGCTGCATGGGTCAGCGGTATTCTCGAAGATTGACTTGCGGTCGGGTTATCATCAAATATTGGTGAAGGCGGATGATGTGCAGAAGACGACCTTCAGGTCCCGGTATGGACACTATGAGTATGTGGTCATGCCTTTTGGTGTGACCAATGCTCCAGCAGTGTTCATGGACTACATGAACCGGATATTCAGACCGTTCCTAGATAAGTTTGTCGTAGTCTTCATAGACGACATCCTTATCTATTCCAGGACTCAGGAAGAGCATGTCGAGCACCTGAGGCTAGTGCTAGGTATTCTGAGGGAGAAGCAACTATATGTTAAACTGTCCAAGTGTGAATTTTGGATGGATGAAGTGCAATTCTTAGGACATGTGATATCCGCCCAGGGGATAGTAGTTGATCCAGCGAAGGTCGATGTAGTAGTTAAGTGGGAAAGTCCCAAGTCAGCAACCGAAATCAGAAGTTTCGTGGGATTGGCTGGCTACTATAGGAGATTCATAGAGGGATTCTCCAAAATAGTGGCACCTTTGACACAACTCACATGGAAGGACCAACCTTTCACCTAGACAGATAAGTGTGAGGAAAGCTTCCAAGAGCTTAAGCGGAGGTTGACGAGTGCTCCAATCCTAGTAATCCCCGATGTTGGAAAACCCTTTGAAGTTTACTGTGATGCCTCTCATCTAGGGTTGGGTTGTGTGTTGATGCAGGAGAAGAAGGCAGTGGCCTACGCTTCGAGACAACTCAAGGTGCATGAGAGAAACTACCCCACTCATGACTTGGAGTTGGCGGTTATTGTGTTTTCCTTGAAGATCTGGAGGCACTATCTCTACGGTGCCCAGTTCCGTGTATTCAGTGACCACAAGAGCCTCAAGTATCTATTTGATCAGAAGGAGTTGAATATGAGGCAGAGAAGATGGATGGAATTCTTGAAGGATTATGATTTTGAACTCTCGTACAATCCGGGGAAGGTAAATGTGGTAGCAAGCGCCTTGAGTAGGAAGACAGTGCACGTCGTTCATCTTATGATAAAGGAGGTGGAACTACTGGAGCAGTTCAGAGATATGATGTCGAAGTGAAAAAGGTAATCCTTAAGGAAGGGCATAAGAGTCGTCTTAGCTTGCATCCGGGCATGACTAAAATGTATCAAGACCTCAAGGAAGCTTTCTGGTGGCAAGGGATGAAGAAGGATGTGGCACAATTCGTGTCTGCCTGTCTGACCTATCAGAAGGCAAAGGTGGAGCATCAGAGACCCGGCGGGATTATGCAGCCCTTAGAGATACTAGTGTGGAAATGGGATAGGAACTTCATGATTGGTTGGTTATGTATGAGTAAGGTTTGTGTAGGACGTAATCCCATGACCCTTGTAGTGGGGCTCATGGTGGTGCCTCATCATACAGACATAATTCCCTTGGCCCTTCTAGGGGGATTTCACGGTGGTGCCTTAGTTATTTGACCTAATTCCATGAACCTCGAGGTGAGAGTTCACGGTGGTGCCTCAAGGCCAGGACGTAATTCCACGAAGGCCACGTGGTGGTGCCTCTTGTAAGGGTGTAATTCCGCGAAGGCCTCGTGGTGACGCCTTACCGCTAGGACGTAATTCCACCATCTCGTGGTGGTGCCTCATTAAACATATCCAAATAGTCAAGTCTTGGTGTCTTATATGGTTTGGTGCCTCATATTTGGATGTATGCCATTTATACTTGAATATGAAACTGTATGTTGAGTGTATGATATGAGAACTTTTTCACTAGCTTACCCTTTGCTTGTTTGTATGATTGTGTGTGGTTTCTTCCTTTGCGATGATCATCAACCTTATTGATGTGAGCAGATGTGAGAACCTCTGGCAGTGCTAATAATAATAGAGATGTTGCGGTTTGATGATATCTTGGACGACTATCAGGCTCACTATGGGGGTCTCAGCTTTTGGAGTTTAGTAGTGGTAGTAGTTTCTCTCACTCTTGGCGAGATTTTGTACCTCGTTTAGGCCTGTGGAGCCTTTTCCTTTTGTTATGGACATGTTGGGGTACTATGTACGTCATATTCCGTTTTTCCGCACTCTCTGAATATTTAATATATGTGATGTTTATTTAAATTGATTTTATCTATTTAATTGGGACGTTACAATTAACATTTTATATATATATATATATATATATATATATATATATATATATATATATATATATATATATATATATATATATATATATATAAAAAGATAAAAATAAAATAAAATAAAAGACAGATCAAGTCACCATGCTTTAATAAATAAAGTGATCACAAATGTTAACCTATTTTTTTATGACAAGCCAACCCCAACCAATTTTATTTTATAAATTAAGAAGAGACCGAACCAAAATAAATCAAACATGTTTTACACCTTTCTCTTGATAAAGGTCGCAGATATTTAATTCATAATAATTTAAATTTATATTATATTACGTTCATTTAAATGGATATATCATACTTTTTATTTAAAATTCAATCCATTTAATTGGTTTTAGATTATATAATTTTTTTTTAATTTAAAAAATTTTAATTTTAATCCATTTAATTATATTTCTAAATATCAGTCCAACTAATTGGATTTGAATTGAATTTATATTGGAAAACTTTTTGAATTTTAAAATCCAAGGTGCGTTTAAGATTGTCTGTGGGTAAGTTCGAGTTGTCCCTAATAAAAGGTTGACTGATCTTTCCTGTCTGAAATTCGACCAAGTCGGACCCCAAGAAATTTAGCCATATCGATTTGAACTGAAATTCAATTGAGTCGGTCCTGATCAAAATTGGGTCGAGTTAGCCCCGACCAAAACTTGGTCGAGTCGGCCTTGGTCGGAATTCATAAGAATTAGGCCCGACCGAAATCAGTCAAGTAAAAGAATATCAAAATTCGGCTAAGTTGGTTCCAACCCAAGTTTGACCAAGTCAACCCATGCCGAAATTCAACCGAGTCGGATTCAACCAAAATTTGGCTGAGTTGGGCCCGACCAAAAATTCGACCATGTCAGCCTTGAAAGAAACCCAACCGAGTTGGTCCCAACCAAAATTCGGGTGAGTTGGTCTTAATTAGAATTTAACCGAGTCCACCTCGATCAGAATTTGATCGAATTGGGTCCAACCGAAATTTACCCGAGCTGCCCCCCTTTGAAATTGGCCGAGTTGATCTCGATAGAAATCGGTAGAATTAGCCCAAGTTAAAGTTGGACCGAGTCGGCCTAGGCCAAAATTTGAATGCATCAAGCTTGACCAAAATTCAGTCCAATCGAACTGAGTCAAAATTTGACCGCGTTGAACCGACCCAAATATGACTTTCTCGATTCTGGCCAAAATTTTATTGAGTCAGCCCGACCAAAATTCGTCTAAGTCGAGCTAACAAAAATTCAGTCGCATCAGCCTCGACCAAAATTCAACCAAGTTGGCCCCGACCTAAATTTGGTTAAGTTGGGCCCTGGGCAGAACTCAAATGAGTTGGGCTCGACTAAAATTAGGCCCAGTCGAACTCAGCCAAAATTTGACCATGTTGAACCCGACCCGAATTCACTCGTTTTGATCCTGGCAAAAATTTTATCGAGTTAGCTCAAACAAAATTTGTCCTAGTGGACCCAAGAAATTTGGTCGATTTGGCCTCAATCAAAATCGGCAGAGTTAGCCCAAGCTAAAGTTGGATCGAGTTGGCCTAGGCCGGAATTCGAATGATTTGAGCTCGACCAAAATTCAGCCAAATCTAACTCAATCGAAATTTGACCGCATTAGACGCGACCCAAATTCGACTATCTCCATCTTGGCCAAAACTTTTTTGAGTCGGCCCGACCAAAATTTGTCCAAGTCAACCCAATAAAAATTTTGTTGCGTCCGCCCCGACCAAAATTCAACCAAGTCAGTCCCAAACGAAATTTGACTGGAGTCAACTATGTCTAAAAGTTGACTGAGTCGATTCTAGGCTATGGTCGAGCGAGTCGACCCTAGGCAAAGGTTGGTCAAGTTGGCCCTAAGCAAAGGTTGGTTGAGTCGACCTTGGGCGAAGGTTGGCTGAGTCAGCGTCGAGCGAAGGTTAGTCGAGTCGACACTAGTTGAACTTGAAGGTCGACCAAGTTAGTCCCGTGCGAAGGTTAACTGAGTCATTCCTGGGCAAAGGTTGGTCAAGTTATCCCAGTTCGAAGGTTTGTTGAGTTTTTCTCTAATGAAGATCAAGATGAGACAACCTAGACTTAAGGTCGAGCCAAGTTGCCCTAAGTCAAAAGATCTAACTGAGTCGACATAAATTGAAGGGTTGAGTCGAGTCAGTCAACCCATATCTAATGGATCTAAAAGTCGAGTATATTTAATTGATCTCATTAACAAAGTGGATTAAATCTTGTTTTAATCCAATTTAAATTAAATTGAAAATAAATCCAAATTTAATTGCTTTACTTAAAATGGAACTGAATTTGAATCATATCCATTTTAACTAGATCAACTAATTTTAAACCGTAGATTCAATGCATCTTCTTGGATCTAAATTGGATATTGAAAAATCCAATCCATTTCCATCCTCAGTTCTCGAATTAACATGAGCAATATTATTATCGTGCTTACTACCCTCACAATTGCAATTCTACATAATGTGTAATGCCCTCACTTAGCGCCACGGCCAGAGCCCTTACAATTATGTGTTAGTGCATAATTCGAACTAAAAGAAGCATAACAATGGCAAGAAACGAGTGGCAAATAAAAAAAAAAAGGTGTTTTAAAAGTAGGGTGTAGGAAAAAGATATAGAGTGTAGAAAGTAAGTGTCTAATTGTGAACATGTAATATCACACTCCTTCTTCTGGGGTTTTGTTTCCTGCGTCCTCATAATTACTACTTGAACTCCCATAGAACCAGTAAAAGACTAAAATATCTTGAAGTTATAATTTAATCTCTAAGTCCAATTCTATCTCACCTCCCATCCACATTTTCTCTCTTCTCTCTTTCATCCTTAATCTAAATTTAAAATATGTTTTTAGAATATATAGTAAAAAACTTGTTTCAAAACATTTCCAGGATAGGTATTCTGAAATTCTGAAATACCTTTGATTGTCTAATTAGAACTTATTTCTGCATTACTAATTTTCAGAATAAGTATTTCAGAACAATGTTTTGTTCGATTGGATGAAATAAACCATTAATTATTGGGTACAAAGTAATTATGTGGGTGAAAAAAAAATCCACTTTTTTTCTGAGCAATATTTATTAAATAGGCCCAAATTAAAAAAATTGAGAAGATAACTTTATAATATGCACTATATTATTGTGTAATAAATAAATAGGCATTCTATTATTTTATAATGAATAAACACGCATTATATTGTTTTATAATAAATTATACTGTTCTGTAATAAATGATATTTATTTAAATATAAGTTATATTTTGAATTGATAATCAATTATTTAAATTACAATATACATTTTCCAACTATATAATTTTTAAATTGGAATTTATTTATAAAGAAAAGATAAATTATAGATCGAAGGGGATAGATAGAGAATTAAAAGTTTAAACATAAAAACGAAAATTAAAAAAGTATTGATATAACCTTTTTATCAGAGTGTAGTGTAGACAAAAATGTGTAATATATATTGAATGATTATTATTGTAATATATATATATATATATATATATATATATATATATATATATATATATATATATATATATTATATTAATTTATGTATAT
>Ga0209589_1005842_pt1 | contig 20713 bp, 9 predicted proteins | sample CowpeawhiteBW_FD_187525 | JGI IMG/M metagenome (GOLD analysis project Ga0209589, IMG submission 187525) | Root nodule microbial communities of legume samples collected from California USA - Cow pea white BW (SPAdes) (version 2) | ecosystem: Host-associated > Plants > Roots > Nodule | place: USA... | reverse complement strand
TATATATTTATATATTTTTTAAAATTATATTATATATTATTTATATTAAGATTATATTATGGAAAATTATAATAAAAGATAAAATAAATTTTTTTAATAGAGACATTAATTTATAAAAGAGATTAGGGGTTTTTTTTTTTCTGACTATAAGATCTTTCCACCATGTAAATTATCATAAAAGTGTGTGAAGAGGGATAAATACAAAGAGATAGATAGGAAAATAGAGGTTAGAAACACATAGATTGAGATTCATGTATACATTCTTGCATGATCTCTCACAAATCAAGATTAGTATCTTATTATGATTTATGTATGTTAGTTAGTTTATGATTCTTTTTAGGATGTTTCTTCCAAATTAAGTTTATCCCAAATTAATATAAACTCTAATTATGATTTTTGGGATTCTTTTATGAAATTGGTATGAACCCTAGTTATAATTTTTCCTAAATTATTATAACCCTTAATTATGAAATATAGGGATTTTGTGTTTTTCACTACCTATGGTAATTTTTTTTTATGTTTTGAATTTATACAGTATTGTTTATTTAATTAAAGTAGTATGAGTTTTGTTATGTTTTGCATTGTAATAATTGTGATTTATGAATATAAATTTTATTTTTTCTAAATAGGTGAGAGGTGATAAATTTATATTAGAAAGATTATGATAAAAAGTAAAAAAATTGATTCCTTTTTTCAAAGAGGAAGGTTTGTGATGAAGATGAAAAAGAAATGCATTTACATTAACTAAACTTTAATAAAAACCAAGAATTTAAGACAATATAAAACAAATCTCTAAAGTTCTCAGAGTTACATATAATGAATTTAAAAATTCATTGGGAAAAACGACATCAAATTTGACAATACCACCAAATCAAATTGATGAGATACGAATGACTTATCTAAAATGGTATTCATGAATTGGTATCATGATATAATAGAGAATGATAGTAATATTGTTTTGAATTCTACTATTACGTGTGTTTGTTTTAAGGAGAGGAAATGAAGAGAAAAAAATGAATAGTTTTTTTTTAAAGAAAAATTATATATAACAAATCTAATTTGGCCCCCCTACAATTTTAGTCCAAGTTCCGCTACTAGGGACAGGAATATAAGGGGGAAGGGTATTATGACACGGGGGAACATGACGGATTTGTACATCTCCATACCCATCGTCATACTCAGTTGAAAAAGTCAGAAAATCTTCATACCTATACTCAACCAATGTGAGGATTCTAGTCAAAACGAGAACGAGTTCAAAAAATATCTACCGAAACAGATTGATTTGTCCTAGATGGGTATGTACCACGAGACCCCTTTTTCAATTGTTACAGTGAAGATACTTTATTTTTTAATTCATATACCAAAATACAAGAATTTATTCTAATATCTTTTGTTGTGCTAAGTATTAACAAATTTGCAAATTTTACCATTGTAATTGTTTTTCAAAACTAAGATTAACTATTTCCGTTTATTTATCATCCTCCTATCTTATTTTTAAATGCAACATTATTGTCTTAATCTAATCAACGACAACAGTTAAATTAAATTATTAAAATAAAATCACAACATAAATTTGGATTTGGATAAAAAAAAATTAGATGGGAAAATTAATCAATAAATCAAATTACTGTATATATTTTTAATCACTCAACAAAGAAAAAGATAAAATCAATTACAGAAAAATAATTGAAAAATATTTGACTGGTTTAATTTATTATTTATACACATGTTGTCATAATAATTTAAACTTTTAATTATTATCACAGAAAATAATTCAGTTCCCAACTTTACAAAAAGTTGTAACAATTAAGTTTAATGAATTGAATATTTATGTTTAATTGTAGTAGTATAAGAACTATCAGCAATAGAAAGTTTATGGTTATACACCTTTTCAAACTTTAGAATTTAGAAAACAATGGTTAAAAATATCTATAAAAAGTTATTTCATCTTTTAATAATAACTTGAACATTACGTACTCTTTCAAGCAATTAAGTGCTGGAAGAAGACGCAGCTTGTAGCCGAATCACACGTCACAAATACTCCACTTTTTACTAGTATAAGATTCTGTTCTGGTTTAATCTTTTATGCAACTATTGTTCTTTCAACAAATACAGTGATATTTCCTTCTTCAACACCGAAAAACCAGCCACCTTAATGGTTCAAAATACATTCTATCATAAGAGAAATTCATTATCTTTCTCACGTTAGACTAAACATAGTTATATATTCTGCAACTCCATCTAATTATTATTACAACCATATATATATATATAAATATATCAAAAAGATAACATTACATCATCTCTAAGCCATCAAAAAAAGGCTAAACTAGACCTGCATGAGTTAAGTTAGCCTTATTATTACATACATAACTCTATACTACTATATAATAACAGCATATGCATATGCATGGATATATAGTTTCTTCATTACACATATATATCCTCTCCCTACCTATATGTAATGGCATGATCATATATATATATATAGCGAAAAGATGTTTATTAGAGTGTGCGTGATGAAGATTAGGGTGAAGATCAATGGTATAATAGTGTTGATCAAACCCAAAGAGCTCCAGCTTTTTTGAGCATTGGAATCAAGGAGCGATCAAGGTGAAGACTCATGACTTCATTGGCTCCACCAACAAGCTCACCACCGATGAACACAGCAGGAACAGAGGGACTGCAACCAAGCCTTGAAAGAGCTTGCTCAATGTCTCTGCCTCTTGGTATCTCATCAAGCTCATGAACCAATGGATTCACGCCAAAGTCACAGAACAGGGTCTTGATGGTGTGGCTCATGCAGCAAGAGCTCTTGCTGAAGATCACCACTGGTCTCTCTGAAACCATCTTGTTCACCCGATCCATATTAGATCCTTGTAATGCCAAATGGGTTCAATGCAGAAAGGGAAAAGAAACCAAAGATGTTGTATTACTGATGAGGTTTTTGATGTGAGATTGAGCCAAGTGTGGCATTCTTATATAGTGGTTTGAAAGGTTTTGGATTGGCATCGCTAAGCAAAGAAAAAGATAGGGTGGCAATGGAGAAAAGTGGAGAATCATCGATGAGATATTTGGGTCGGTTTCGAAATTTTCTTTGATCATTTGTTGAAAGTGATTGATCCAACTCTTCCTTTTACTACAAACGAATCTCTCTATCCATGCATGCATACGGAAAAACAAGGACGAGTCCTTCGCATGCTTTCAAAAGTAAGAAAATTAAAATTATGCTTATATCATATATCACTTCATTCGCAATTCTATTTCTATGTTTCATGCACACACTTATTTGATTCTTGGGACATAATCAACAGTTTTCGTGTTTTGTTTTTTCACGATTGCATATATACGTACGACTCCTGTTTGGGAAATGAAGAATTTATTTATTTATTTATTTTTAAGTACTTATGATTTAAGTTGTGTTGCTAATGGTGAAGTTTCTGCCTTATCTATCTTTGAGGCATCTGCTGCGTTGGAAGAAAAGTTGAATTTATCCAATTGGGACCTCTTTTTGTGCTATTTAGATTCGCATCCAATTCTAGAAAGGGAAAGATCATTGAGGCTGTATTGGAGTTATTGGAAAATAAATATTTCTGACATAATATTATTCATCACCTTCTGCTGTTCTTTTCTTTATGTCATTTTATTTGTTTTCAACATAATTTTTATGATTATATTTATACATGTTTTTTGTTGCCATGAACCATTATTTTAAAACTCTTTCTTTATACTGTGATTGTCAAGCCTCTAATCTTTTCGGGATTAATATGCAAAATTTTTGGGGCAATTGTAAAACTATAAATAATATTCAACTTTGTCGTGAGAACTAGATATAGAAAATAATAATAATAATAATAAATGTTTTAATCGAATCGAATATTTATAATTCAACTAGAAGGTTATGGAGACAGAGAGATCATTCAAGGATTGAGGTTCTGGGTCATTTATTTATATTAATTAGATAGCTTCAAAATTACATTTGCTTCAATAAATATGGGATTTTCATAGTGATTTATTTGGTTTTGTCAGCTATAATTTTCAATCCTTAAAACTAGTTCTTTGGTAAGTGAACTTGCAATTTAAATTTTTTAACTAGTGAAATTAATTTTAAATGTACCTATTATATAAAATATTTTCATTTTTTATATACTTTACCATTTGAATCCAATTTATTATCATATATATAATAAACTGACAGACATATATATAGTTTTTAAACCATTAAATATCTTAGATAAAATCTCCAAAATGAATTATCAAAACATAAATCAAATGAAACTTTTCTTGGTCTTTCTAGCACCTTCAGTCCCATGTTATGAAGGCCAATATATTATGAGATTTTGATGAGTAAACTCTTTGAATAAAAAGACTTAACTTATATTTGTTTAAATATGTTTTATTGTAAATTTTTTATTAAATCATGTTTAAAAACCGGGTTGCAGATTTTCAAAATAAAAAATGAAAATAATTATTCTTAAAAGATAATTTAAAATATATACCTATTTATAAAGAGGATTTTTTTTTTTGTATAAATTTCATAATTATAATTTTACCCTTTATAATATTATATATTAACTTCTTAATAATAATCGTTATATTGAATTATTTTTAAAAAAGCTGTCATGTGTTTTTTTTCCATCATATTTATAATTTTTACACTAATATTCATATTCATGTACATTTTACTATTATTTCCAAACTCTATTTTCTCTAAACTTCAAAAAAAAAAAATACAGAAAGATCACCGTATGTTTCTGCTAGTTAATTATAAAAACTTTCTAGTTTTTCTAAATGTGTCTTTCAAGGTTTGAATTCCTTTATTGTTTTTAATATTTTAAAACTTTCTTATCCCAAAATTTTTGATTTGAAACATTATGGGACGATTTCTTTTCTTCCCCGAAACAAATTAAATATCACTTGCAACTTCAATATCGACAGTTAAAAAGGAATGTGCATGTCCTGTTGGGTTATGTTTGATATATTATGGTGAGAGATTGTAGTTAAAAAGGAATGTGCATGTCCTGTTGGGTTATGTTTGATATATTATGGTGAGAGATTGTGATTTGATATGGTTATATTTCATTAGTCTTACACATATAAGAGCTTATACACCACTTTAACCCAAAACCTTAAGACAATATTGTTATGGGTCTTTATTCTTATATAGTGTTTAATTTTGTCTTTTTTATCCAATGTGGGACTTTGACTCACACTTGGACTATTCCCAACACTTCTCGTAATCAAGATCAAGAAAACTGATAGTCATATACTTTTTTTTTCATGTATAATTTCTCTTACTTTATATACATCTTTTAGCAACTTTTAACAATTTTTTTTCGTATAGCAGCTAGCATACAATAGCATTTCAATTACATGCATTAAAAAAAATGAATAATTACATACATGCATGGTTATGTTAGAACCACAAAGATTTGAGATGATTGTGAATCACAATTATTGGTGGCAGTGACGTAGATTTACAACGACCTTACAGTATGGGAAAGAAAGTTGCAATAAATATTAAAGAAATTCTTTTTGCAGCAATTCGATAGAGAACTATTTTTGAAGTTGTAGGTGGTACATAATAAGGACGAAAAATATTCTGAAAAAATTTCTAGATAATGCATGCATGCAACATGCTTGGTTCTCACTAAAGGAATCTTGCTGTGTTACTGTCTTTCTCTCTTTTACATATACCCTTCTCTGCTTCTCTATTCTAACATGGCGCCACGTTTTCTTTCGATACCGACACTAAAAAACAAAATAATATATTACATCTTGGGGCATGGTTTAGGGTTCCTCCCTACGATTTAAGGTACTTTTGGCTCTACTAAGAACCCAAAGGCCATTTCTTCTTGTTCGTTCATTTCAAAGTACGTCACGTGCATTTTCATGTACTTATATAACATACACTACCCAAGAGTTAAATTTCGCATCAATTTTAAGTTTTATTTCAAACAATTATTCTATTTCATTTTATCTTTAAAAAACTTCATATAACTTAAGAAAGATTATATAAATATGTTAATATACGTATATATAATTAAATAGAGATGGACATATACGACAAAAGATATCGAACAGAAAAAAAGAAGAAAGAATGTTGACTTTATAGTTGGAAAAAGATTGATAGAGAGAAGGCAGTGACACAAAATTGTGATTTTGAGAGTTTGAAGTACACAACTGTACATATTGTTATTTTATTAACATAATCGTATATATGAGATATACATTCTGTAGAGAAGAAAAAGAGAAGGATCAAATCAAGAGCCATGTTACAAAAAATAAATAAAAAATGAAAGAGCCATGTTTAAGTGATATAATATATATATATACCTTTTTGGCTTGGCTATTGCTTTTTAAGATACGAGACAAAGAGAATTGAATAGCTTAGCCTCTCGCGAAGCATCGAAAACCCCTCCAAAAAGCACAATCCAAAAGGAAAATTCTCTTGTTTTCTCTCTTTTTTTTCGCATGCCGAATAAAATAATCGAAGAGTATATATATATATATATTTACACACAGAAATACTCATATGGGTGATGAACTTTTGCAATTTATAACACTTATTTATTCCATAGTTATAAGAAAAAATATTCGGAGATTTTAACAAGATTGTCTGACTATGATTCCCACCAGCATTATGGTTTGTCTTGGATTGTGGCAGAGCATCTTTCTTAATCCACAAGCATGCAATTGCAATGTTTTAACACATGCAATGCAGAATAATGAAATGAAATTTGGTGTTAAGAACACGGAGTCCACACAAGATGATGCAGTGGAGAAGGACCGAAGCAAGTAATATATTCTGATTTTGTGAGCGTGGACATGCTGTGCTATGCTAACTGATAAGATAGGGTTTTGATTGCAGACTCTTAGACCAATTGAAGCTAATCTTTTAAATGGGATGTGATATGATATGATATGATACTGATATATTGTATAGGATTTCAATTTCACACATCTTATTACCTTTTTCTTTTCTTTTTCCTTCATGTTTTTCTTCACAGAAACGTGTGTGCTATAATTTCATTTCATTCTCTTCTAACCACATAAAATTCCCAGGTTGTGATTTAAATGTTTCTACAAAATACTCTTCAAACCTTCAGTATTGAATTCTAACTTGTCTAAACTTTTAATTAATAGAATGCATGGAGAGAACTCCGATAAAAGTAGATAAAATAAAGTATGTGCTTAATTTCAAAAAATATGTGATACTTTTTTGTTCTTATATATTTGATGTATTGAGAATCGACGTAGTTAACTTCAAAGATTAGAGTGCCTACTGGCGGATTTTGATAGTGTTGGAGAGTCAAAATAATACATCCAAAATTTATACATTTAATTATTGTCACTAATACAATGAATATATAATTTAGTATAATGATAACTAAAAACAAAATTACACATATATAAAATATTGCTGAAAGAAAATTCGATGATAATTAAACCATACTTAAAATCCAATGATAAAAAACATACAGTACAATAATTTTTTTCTATGTTCATAAAATAAAAAATTCAAATACAAGAGACTCATTAAATAAATTATTAAACTAATATTTCACTATCAAATGAGACAACAGAAAATTAACTTTTTCTTTATTTCTTCGAGAATGGAAGAGAGCGATGAGAGCAAAATTAATAGATCTTTTTCTCTTCAAAAACAAAAGAAAATAGGTGAGAATGGAAGATGAGAACAATTTGTGAGAAACTCAAGACATATAATGGAACCACAATTAAAATCCGGTTATTAAAAACACACAGTACAATACTTTTTCTTCTATGTTCATGAAATAAAAAATTAATATAAAAGAGGCTCATTAAATAAATTATTAAACTAATATTTCATTATCAATTGAGACGAAAGAATTATCTTCTTCTTTTCTTCCTCGAGAATGGAAGAGAACAAAGAAGAAATAAGAGCAAAAATAATAGATTTTTTTTCTCTTCAAGAACAAAACAAAACATGTGAGAATGAGAGACTAGACCAATTTGTAAAAAACTCAAGCCATAATGGAAACAAATAACAAAAATATATTGATAAATTTTTTATTTTTTATTATGTTTAATTTTATATTTTATTATTTATTAACATTAATTATTATGTTTATAAAAGAAATAAAATATTTGATTTAATCATCATTAATTTGTAATATATTTTATAATATAAGTCATGTTAAACAGGTTGGCATACGGGCTCACTTAATTAAAAAAATATATTTTTTTTATTTTTTTCAGTCAAAACTAGATTATAATTCTAATTAAAATCTAAATAAACTTTAATACAATTTAAATACAAACCAAAATCACGAAAATACAAATTATCTATGTGTTTGCTAAAAAAAACAACCTAACATGACCCAAATACAAAGCCCAACTTAACAAAAAATACTTGTATGACCCTTTATTTGCGGGTTGGTGAGTCGAGGAGTCAACTCGACTCACCACGGGTTCAACCCGGGTGAGTCGGGTCAAAAATCAACCCGTATTGAAATTTGTAAAAAAATTTTAACCCAACCCGACCCAAATCCGTGATGAGCCGGATTGACTCACGGGTTGTAACCCATTTTGATCTATCTGAAACGGTCTCAATCACGTATAATACACTTGTTATATTTATATATGAATATTAATTAAAGAATAAAACATACATGATAAATATATGCATTAAATACACTAGTGAAAATAAAGACTCTTAAGTTACTTACTTAAATTTTTTCCAAAAAATATTTGATGTGCATGACATTTTTGTAAATAAAAGTAAAAATATTTATGTTAGACGTCTAAGGGTTTAGGTAAATGTCAAAATTTATGTTGGAGTATACCACAAGTTAGCATAAATTTTGACATGTATATCGTACACTAAGGCTTTTAATGTAATTTTTGAAGGTTTTTTTTTCGTGTAGTTTCTTCTTTCTTGCTTTTCTTCTGTTATTTATGGTTTTTTTCTTCTTTTTGTTTCTTCTTTGATAGTGGTTGTGACGACCTCGTTTGTCACTGCATTAGTGATCCAAGAGCCTTGTTCTTTTGTCTGTGAGTGATGCAATGTTTGAGAGCTTTCTGTTTGATTAAATTATGATTTAGAGTTCTTCATTGAGGTTAGTGATCTAACTACCTCCATTATGCTTTTGAAATTGATAACATGATTTTTTGGGATCTATTAATCACGATAATTTATGAATGTATCCATTTAATTGTTGTTGTTTATCCTTTATATTCTATCATTTTATTTAGATGTTTAAATTTAATTATTGAATGTTTGAAACTAAAGTTTAAATATATAAGAACAGTAAAATTTAAAATTTATAGGGAGTATTGATTATTTTAGTACGTAGGAGAGACTTAATAATTAAGTCATTGTTTATAATTTTATAGATTAAATTTTAGGTAATTAGTACAATATATTTTTAAATAAGTATAAGAAAAATTATAGTTGAGATTTTTATTTTTTATGTATGGTAGACTCAATATTTGGAAGTAGCAAGAGGAGATGAGGTAGATTTGTGTCACTAAGTTGCTTCAAGTAACTACGTCTACGAGACAAATTACTAAGGAGAGGACGTGGGTTGAACATATTTTTTGGATAAGATGTGAGACTTAAATGTTACTAAGTTTAGTAGCTATTCAAGTATGTGAACACCATATTAGTTAATTTCATAATTAATCTATTTATACCAAATTGGTTAATATTATTTCCCGTAAAAACTCTAAGAAAAGAATAACTTCAATTCAATAAATCAATAAATCATACATAAAATTGTAACAAAAAATTGTGATGAACTCCTTTTTTAATTTTTTTTATCTTTTTTTTTTTTTTATATATATATATATATATATATATATATATATATATTTTTGTTTCTTTTTGACTTTGATTCACAATTTTTTATTTTAGATTTTACAGTTCAACATACAAACAAACTAAAAAAATTATCCTTTAAACCCCTAGACTCATGAAAATCAATGTAAATGCACTTGTAAATCCCAAAACACAAAAAATAAATGATTTCCACAAATAAAATGTAGAAATACACAATTTAAACAGAAAACGGGAAAAAAAATACGACAAATTAGAATTTCAACCAAATTGGAAAAATCCTTACAAAATTATAAGAATAATGAGACAAACAAAATTTCAAAAAAAAAACATAGAACACACAAACATTCAAAAATTTTAGTTTTTTTTATATGATAGAAAAATAAGATAGAAGAGGACATTCAAACCAGAATCTTGCTCTACCTTGCTTTAGATACAAGATGATATGATCCTATCCAGGAAAAAGTATGATTGTTTTTAAAATTGAATAAAGGTACAATGAAAATAAATCAGAGAAGAATACAGAATAAGACAAAGATGGAGGACGCCATAATCTAACTGATTGATAAGTCAAATGAAGATTCGTCACAAAGATGTAATCTTTGATAAGAACCAAATGCCTAAGCCAAGAAAAAAGAGAATGAACTCTTTAATGAAATCAAATTCAATATATGACTAAAAGTGTCTACATCAGTTTTTGGTACCTCTATATATAAGCATATAAGTTTAAGAAAACCTAGGAACCCTACAAGAAGGCCCGAGCTCAAAAACATAAACTAATGTGTAAAAGAAAGTCCAAAGCCTAAAAACATAAACTAATTTTCCTAAAAAAGTATCCTTCAAATCTGATTCAAGCCATGATCTTCATATCTTTTGAATTTAAGAATTACTTGTAGTATCAAGAGCCTTTGAATAGATTTGATTTTCCAATCTCTTGCTCCTTACCCTTGTCATAGGTCCTTGAATTGTAAAGGTTCATTCAAGTTCTTTATTTATGGAATCTATGAATAATTCTCTATCATACTCTCGGAGGCTTAAGGCACATTTTTAGGTTGACTTAAACATCTGGTCATACGAGTCTTAACAAAAACATGTATTACATTTTTTTTTTTATGATTATAATATATATGTTAAATTAACACTTTGTCTTTATTTAGGATTTTGTTTATCGTAATAAGCTAGTTTTAGTAAAACCTATTGATGATGGTGATGGCATGGCAAAAGCATATGATAATCTCATATCAAAGCTTTTTGACCATATTACTCAGATCAAGAAGAAAATCCATGTATTTATGATTGGAATTTAAAGTATTTGGAGTCGATAGTACTGATATTTTATTGTACATTTTCTTACCTTATGCATCGGTGGTTGTTGAAGAACTTTCATGTTAAATATTTTAGTCCTTAAGTTATGAGTTATATAAGTCGTATTATATATGTTGTATATTTACCAAATTCATTTAACTTCTAATTTATTGTGTTGAGTACATGGAGAAACTGAGTTTAGATTCAAAATATAAGATTTATTGACCAATCCTTGTAGAGTTCTGAAATACAAAAGTCCTTATTCAATAATATTTACAAATATGATGAGTGTGACTTTTAGACAAATATTTATCTAATTTCATACATTGAATTAATAATTAATTTGAATGATTGTGTATTCTTTTAATTACGGAAAGTATTGAACTAACCGTTTTTGAGGGATTATACCGCAGTGTGTAACCCAACCAAAAAATGAAAATCTTATACATTTTTCACACATTTTTATTTTATTACATTAGACAAGTATTACTAACGTTCGTGTTTACTGAAGATCAATTGCATAATATTTTATGAAACTGAAACAGCTCCTGCATAATACTAACGAGCAATGAAGAGAACAGAAAAAGAATATTGTAGAGTTGAAAAAACTTGGTCAATGTCTGTGTCTTGGCCCCAAGGTTAAAGAACAAGCTCTTGCTGCTGAACATCACCGTTGGACTCTCTAAAATCATCTTTGTATCCTATCCCTTCTTCTGATTTCCCAAGAACCCATTGCTTCTTCTGCAACAATGCAGAAATGGGGAAGTAAAAGAAAGTTCGTGAATGAGCTACCTCTTAAACAGAACAAGCAACAAAGATGTGGTTTTGAGCCAAATCTAGCATCCTTATATAGTGGTAATGGAGAAAAGTGGGGAATCATCCATCAGATATTTGGGTCGGTTTCTTCGTATGGCTTCGAAAGAAAGATTAAAAAGTTATGCTTATATCACTTCATTCACAATTGTATTTGTATGTTTAATGCACACATAACCAAGATTTCGTGTTTTGTTTTTGCATGATTGCAAGTATACATATATTAAGAATTTAAGTGTGAGTCTAAGTCTCACATTAGTTAGAAATGAGAAGGTAGAGTATTATATAAATACAAAGACTTATGAATTCATTGTCTTAAAATTATAGGTTGAGAATGGTGTCAATGTCTTATGTGGTTGAACTCAACTCTCATTAATATTATATTTTCACGATGAAATTCCCTCTATATAACCATCAACATGGAATACGAATTGTTAATTTGGAGCCACTAGATTAGCTAATTAGTTAATTAAGTTATTTGAATGATTAAATTAATAATTTCCTAGTGATGGTAAACATATATATATATATATATATATATATATATATATATATATATATATATTTGGAGTACTTACATTTAAATTTGTGTTGCTAATGGTGAAGTTTCCGCCTTATCTCGATCTTTGAGGCATCTGCTCCGTTTATCCAATTGGGACCTCTTTTTGTGATATTTTAGATTCGCATCCAATTCCAGAAAGGGATAGAGAAGTGGTGTTAATGGAAAATAAATACTTTTTTACATAATATTCATGATCTTCTGCATGGACATGCAAAATTGTGATTTTGAGACTTGAAAGATCAAATCAAGAGCCATGTTACAAAAAATAAATAAAAAATGATATAATATATATACCTTTTGCCTTCACTGTTGCTTTTTAAGATACGAGACACAGAGAATTGAATAGCTTAGCCACAAGCAAAATTCTCTTGTTTCTCTCTTTTTCTTCCCATGCCGAATAAAATATACCCAAGAGTATATTTATATTTACACACACAAATACTCATATGGATGATGAACTTTTGCAATTTATATCACTTATTTATTCCATAGTTATGAGAAAAAATATTCGGAGATTTTAACAAGATTGCCTGACTATGATTCCCACCAGCATTATGATTTGTCTTTGATTGCGGCAGAGCATCTATCTTAATCAACAACCATGCAATTGCATTGTTTTACCACATGCAAAATTATCTTATGATTTCTTTTTATTTTAATCTACAATTAACCTAAAATCTTGAGATAATAAATCTATTAATTTATTTTATTCATTTTAATTTAACGTGAGATGTAAATTTATAATTCCTAACACATTAATATTTTTTTTTTAGATAATAATGTTAGAAGTGAGTTTTAAGTTTAATTCAATCCCACAAAATCGACTTATAAGGTGAGGATTGTACTTTCTCATGCGTGGGACTAGAAATTAGTGAGTGGTCCGCTAGCAGTCCAATAGCAGGTGAAACAGAATGTCCAAAAATCTCGTTAAGATAGACTCTAACCTAGCTCTGATATCATGTTAGAAGTGAGTTTTAAGTTTAACTAAATCCCACAAAATCGATTTGTAAAGTGAGGATTATTGCATCCACTTATACATTGTAAAATGGTTTTATCTATAGTCAATGACTTCCAACAAATAAAACTAACATTTTAACTAGTACAATAGAATCAATATACATGTATTAATTCAACCTTTGAACCTAAGATTAGGATTGCAATTCAGAGATGAAGAAATGGCTTAAACTATTGTAGAGTAATAAATTTGGTAACAGTGACATTTGTGGTGTTAAAAACGCGAATTCCACACAAGATGATGCAGCAGAGAAGGATCCTGATGTTTTTTGAGAGTGGACATGCTCTGCTAAGCTAATCATCGATCGGAAGTCTCGTTGGAGCTGCTCACTCACTAATTATCTGATTTTTTTTAACCGACTAAATTACTATTTTTTAATTAACAATAATAATTAACACTTAATAAAACCATAGCTTTTCAAACAACTAAAAATATTTTACATTACTCATTTACAAACCAGTATTTTAAGAAAAATATCATATTAAAAATTACTTAAAATATGGGTTTTTATTTATTTATTATGGGTATAAAAATTTAAAAATCATGTTTTGACAATTTTTTCTTTTACAAATTTGACAAAGTTTTTATAAATAAAATTAAAATAGATTAATTCTTTATTTTTTAACCAAAATAAAGTAATAAAATAATATTTTTTTTATCTAAATAGATAGTTTGTTAAAATTTATTAAAATTAACTTTGTTAAACTATTATTTTTCATAAAAATTCCTACGTGGGTGGCAAATAGAAAAAGTAATATATAGTTAAAGGACAGGGGAACCTTCGTCCAATCCTAATCCAAGATAAAAAAATATTTTGTAACTGATTAGGGATCAATTTAAATATTTTTTTTAGTCAAAATTTTAATAGTTAATGTTATTGATTAATTTAGAATTAATTTATAAAATAATTATAATTTTTTATTTATAATAGAGATTATTTTCACTACAAGAAAATTCTTGATTAAAAATCAATTTTAAAAATAAAAAATAGTTAATTACTACAATGATCAATTTAGATATCAATTTATAAAACAAAAAATTATTATTTATTAAAATAGTCAATATTATGAATAAAAAATTATAATTGATTACTAAATTTGTTATTAATTAATTATAGAATAATTTAGAAGCTAATTCATTTGGTAACTAAAATCATAATAGTTATTTTTTTAGTGACCAATTTTCTTTGTTAGCCAAAATCTTGATAGCTAATTTTAAATATCAATTTAGTGACCAATTATAATATTTTATTCATAATAATATCTATTTTAGCAACCAATAATTTTTAGTTTTGTAAATTGGTATTTAAATTAATCACTAAAATGGATTAGTATTTAAGAATTTTCTTGTAGTCTTTAGATACTAATGATTTTTAATTTATAAATTGATATATAATTAATTAATAACTAATTTTTTTTGTTCTTATTTTAGGATTTTCTTGTATAGTATATGTATAAAAACATAAAAACTATCAGTAGAAACCTACAAAATATCTCCATTGTATAACTATCATATGGTTGAACACTCCAAGCATGTTATAATACACACCAAGTTTAAAAAGATATAACCTTTTTATTTAGAGATTCAATTCAAGCAAATAAAATGTTTGTTTTGAATAATTTTAGGTGTGGAAATTTGAGTAGGAGATTTGGTTATATAAATTTCTCAAAGTTAACTTTTAAGAAGATAAACATCAACTAATTAATTTGTGGGATTACAATATTTTTTTTTTACTCCATTTAAGATTGAAATACTATTTAGTTGGAAATTACCAGAGTGACAATTCATTAAAATACAAAACACTAGAAACATTTCCATGTAGATCATTTTAATCTTTGTAAACTATAAATTTATAATTATCTGTTGGAAATAGTCTAAGTGTGAGTCAAAGTCTCACATTGGATATAATAGACAAAGTTAAATACTATATAAGATAAAAGGCACATAACCTCATTGCTTTAAGGTTTTAAGTTAGAAGTAATGTCAAAATGTCTTATGTGTAAAATCATTGTCATATACATAGAACCACAATCTTTCAATGACTACAACCCCATATAATATATATATATATATATATATATATATATATATATATATATATATATATATATATATATATATATATATATATATTCCTGGTGGCCAAACTGGGCTTCCTTACGAAAGATAAGGTAAATGTATCTTATAATAATGAACAAACTCTCATTTTTTTGATTCTCATCCTTTACTCTCTTACATGACTTAGTGTGAATCATTGATTCTTTCAAAAGAAAAAATAGTGGTATATTAATCAATGGTCAACACTAAGTCACCTCAAGGAGTCAAGGATGAGAGTCAAAAAAATAAGAGTGGTAGTATCATTGTCCTCTCAATTACACATAATCTATCATAGAACAGTGGTCAGTAAATTCAAATATATAAAATTGAAGGGGCAAAATAAACCTTTTTTCAAATATTTACTAATAATTTTAACAACCAAAAGGTGCACTTGTACAACCCGATGTACATGTAGGTCCATCACTATTTCCAAGTAATCATTCCTCAAAACACCATCAATCTCTCATACAATAGGATCTTAATCCTAACTTTGTAATTTTCAATGATCTTAATCATGAGTTTGTAATTTTCAATAAATTTTAAGTAACGATGGGTACATGTTACAAAAAAGTTTGTTAAAGAGTGTATTACTATACTTCTTTATATTATAATTTTTTTTTGGAATATGTACGCACCGAGAAAAAAACTAATTTGCTTAGTAAGTGTATTCTCTCAAATTTTTTTTTAAATAACTTAGGAGTTTGATATCTATTGTCCCAACTAAAAAATAAAACCAACTCATAATATAATTATATATATATATATATAAAGATAATTTTTTTAACTAATTTTGTATATATATTATTGGATTGGTTTGATAGTCGATTTGAAAATTGAAAAAAAAAAGAGAAGAAATGGATGAGATATTAATCTTGATTTACTTTTAAAAATAAAGATATTACGTGTATATACAAAAAAAAAATATTTGACTGAAAATATTACACTATATTAAACATTATATTTTTTAAAATACATTAAAATTACTTTTGTCATTTATATTTTTTATGTCATTTTTTAAACTAAAATGACTCAAATTTTGTCTACAATTACCTATATACAGAAACATACATAGAATGAATTTGTCATTTTATATATTAAAATTGACTTGATAAAAATACTTGATTAATTATAAACTTATTAAATAAACAATTTTATAATTGACAAAAAGTAAAAAAAAAAAAAGAAATTTCCTATTAATTTAATACTTAAAATATTCATAGAAATGTAGGGCTGTCATCATCATCATCATCAATTGTATACAGATAGTAATTGTGCTCCATGTAGACACTTAAATTATTTAGATAAATATTGTTTATGAAGATTGGTATTTGATGTCATATGCGGCCATCCCACCTGAAAAAGGCATAAATGCATTGATACGATAAACCCATCATAGATAAGGTCAAAATATATTAAACAGAATTAGTTTTCTGAAATTAATTAATAACTTAATTATTTTAGATATATAATGAAAATGATTGTAAATAATAATTTAGAAAGAATAATTATTGGTATGGGATGCGAGTATTGGTATCCGCCACGTTGTGTGTTCCCATCCATAGTTGACATTCTCTTTTGGTCTCTATCTTTCGGCAGCGTTTGGCTTATCTTTATGCCCTAATTTATTCTCACACAACTAGCCCTATATGCTGCGTATATACAGCAACTAACACACCACAAAAGTCCCTATCAAATCAATGCCAAACACTGCACAACACCCATATATAAATACTACTCAACCCCTTCTTCAACCCTAAATCACTAAATCACATCACACTTCTTCTTTACACTACAAATGGATCGTGTTGCAAAATTGGCATCACAGAAGGCAGTGGTGATCTTCAGCAAGAGCTCGTGCGGGATGTGCCACGCAATAAAACGACTTTTCTACGAGCTTGGGGTGGCTCCGGCAATATACGAGGTGGACGAGGTTTCAAGAGGGAAGGAAATAGAGTGGTGTCTGATGAAACTAGGTTGTAACCCTTCTGTTCCTGCAGTCTTCATCGGAGGCAAGTTCGTGGGTGCTGCTAACACAGTCATGACCCTTCACCTCAATGGCTCACTAAAGAAAATGCTGAGAGATGCTGGAGCATTGTGGCTCTAGAAAAACTAACTGTTACATGCATGCATGCATGCAAAGCAAATAGCAATGTATTATAATATACCATATCGTGGTAGCTTTTTGGGGGTGCCAAAGATATTTGCATGTCCTTCTTTTTTTATCTTTGAGAAAAAGATAAAGTTATTAAGTGCTAAACATTCTGCATAAATCACTTTCTTTTTAGAATATACCTACTTAACCGGATAATTCTAATACTCATTATCTCAGTCATGTCATTTCCTCTATCAGGGTGAAATTTTGAGGGAAGTAAAATCAAATACTGTCTCCTAAACTTGCAAAGTCCATGCCAATCTTACTCTTCTTTTAGATAAAGGTAACTGCAAAACTATTTATATGCAATTTTAAATCTCTCTCTCTATATATATATATATATTATGAAGTAAAATAAATGTTTTTGATTAACCATGTGGGAAGTTCGATTTGTACTTTGTGTTCTCAATAAAGGCAATAAATAATTAATTTTAAAAGTCGAAAAAAAAGTGACAAATATTATGAACTTTAGTTAGGGATGACTGACACAGGTGCATGTTTTATTAACACAGGTTCAAATACATAGAAAGAAAGTTGGTTGTTGTAAAGATTATGGAGTTGGTACTTGTAAATATTAATATACCTTTTTCTTTTTAAAAGTTCATCCAGGTAATATATGTAATAATAACAAAATAAATTCCTTCTAGTGACATTGTTTAAACTCATTCATATTCCAATAAAAATTTTTACAATAACTGAGTATAAATATGGATATAGGTAATATTTGATTTTTCTAACTGAATATGGATTAGTTGAGTCCTCTCTCATACATATCTCAATACTCATCTCATCTCACTTTAAATTATTAAAGTATTCATAATTTATTAGGTAACCTAAAAAGTTATATATATTTATTAATCTTTAGATTCAAAACTTTTTTTCTATTTGGTTAAATATTGTTTCCTCTCCTCTTTTCTAATTCTTTAGCTTGTTCATAGGGTGTGTTATCAATTTTGGTGAATCAAATAGGTTTTAGGTCTCACATTCGGTTATTTCTACAACTCTAATATATTTTTTATTTTTATCTTCTTTATTCTTTCTAATCTTTAATTTTTATTTTATTTGAAAATTTTTTGTTTCGATAACAAAAATATCATTATCTTTCAATGGCTTGACTAGTGTAATATTTGTAAAGTTTTTCAAATTTTCAAAATACTTTTTATCTTATCATACTTTTAATTATATATTTGTTCATCAATTTTATGGATTCAATGGCGTATCAAATCATTTGTAAGTTACACATTTTATAAATTTACTTCTTTTTAATATTTTTTATTGTTGTTTATTGTTATCGTGTAGAATATTGTTTTTTATATAATTATTTTTATTTTCTAACTCGTACTCATAGTATCACTTTAATTATTCAAAGTCGTTTCATTTACTATATTGAAAGTTTAAAAGATGAAATATTTATGTTTAAATTCAATATTAGTTTAATGTTTTAGTTTTTGGGTGATTTTATTCAAGTTGTGTATTAGTGTATAAAAAAATCATTAGAATTTAGAAAAAGAAAGTAAAGAGACATTTGAATATGGGTCGGTCCCTCTCTCATACATATCTCAATACTCATGTCATCTCATTTTAAATTTTTAAAGTATTCATAATTTATTAGGTAACCTAAAAAATTTATATATATATATATATATATATATATATATATATATAAAAGAATAATATATATAGTGGTTTTGACAACTTACTTATTCAACTGGAAAAGTAGAGTTTCATAGCTTATTACAAAGATGCATTTACCAAATTAAAGTTTTGGCAATACGTCATTGTATTCGACTTCCTAAGTCATTTAACAATGTCAATACGTCACCACTGGTTTCTTTACTCTTTTCTTTCTCTAGTTTCACTTTTGCTGATGTGTTGGTCAAATTTAAGTTCTACTTTGATTTGTGCAGCATTTCAGAATAATTTCGCATAATTTACTACACAGAACTAACTCTACTTTTTTAGTGCTACCACTGTGCATTTTTTGTTTTTTAAATCGACCATTATTTATCTATTTTTACAGAAACGAAACATATCAAAATACGCTGACAATTTTTAAATTTAGACAAATTTTTATACTTTGTCCTAATAACCGAAGTTGAAAATGTTTTATGAATTGGTTCTAGAGGATTCAAAACCTAATACTTGTTAAAATTTTCAAAATTTTCACTATTTTAAATTTTTCGATTTGAACGAAGAAAATTCTATTTCAGTTTTCTAAAATAAAATAGATTTTTTACTTCGGTTTTGTATGTACCTAAGATAAATAAGTTTATTTAATTTAAAAAATTGAAACATTTTTAATAATTTCTCTGCACTATATAGTCTCGGGTGTCACCAAACTGAGACAAAATGTGATTTATGCCTCGATTTTCTATTTAACCGAGGCATAATAATTTCTATTTAACCGAGGCATAATAAAAGTTATCTTTGCCATAATTATTAAAGTAATTTTAATAAAATTTAATCAACTAAATACATTTAGTAACTAAAAAGTTACATTAGAAATTCACTTGATTAAAATTTTAAACAATAAATATACATATAAAAAATGTATTATTTTTTCAATTCATGCTTTTTTGTCGTAATAATAAATAGTTCAATCAAGGCCTCTCAGATTTTATGAAGAAGTGAACTTTATATCTAACTCAATCGTACAAACCAAATTATAAGATGAGATTTACATCTATTTATATGTTATAAAATTGTTTTATCTCTAGTCAAGGTGAAATTTTTAACAAATTTAGAAGTATAATAATTTTATGTTTTTTTATATAAAATAGTGTCATGATATTTTTCTTGAGTTGTGTTATGATGATATTTGATTGCCTGTGATTGTATTATAAAACCATTGTATTATAAAACCATTTGACATGATTGGTGAGATATACGATCATAATATATATATATATATATATATATATATATATATATATATATATAAAATATTTT
>Ga0209589_1005839_pt1 | contig 20719 bp, 10 predicted proteins | sample CowpeawhiteBW_FD_187525 | JGI IMG/M metagenome (GOLD analysis project Ga0209589, IMG submission 187525) | Root nodule microbial communities of legume samples collected from California USA - Cow pea white BW (SPAdes) (version 2) | ecosystem: Host-associated > Plants > Roots > Nodule | place: USA... | reverse complement strand
GGGTATTTGTTTATATATATATATATATATATATATATATATATATATATATATATATTGTGATCTTATTGCTTTTACCTTCTTTTTCAATAATTGTTCACCATTCCCAGTCAATGAATTTCTAGGATCAATAATATCCCAAAATAGTTAAAGAATAATGAAATTAGTAAAACTTACGCTCTCCAGAGACATGCATGGATGAAAATACATGGACAGATCCTCCTGAATCCTTAACAGAGTTGACCAAGTTAACAAACTTTTGTCTTGTTGTTATATCTGAATTCCTATAACCAAAAGCAAATAGTGAAGACACAACTCCATCGCAACCTCAAACAGAGAATTTTCAGGATTAAATTCGAAATCCCTAGCTAACAAATAGGATCTAAAGAAAATGCAAAGATAAAGTTATGTGATGACGCTATACGGGCTAAAAAGTAAAGACCAAAATATCTTTCTATAAAACAAAAACTGATGTAAAAGGTAGTTTGCAAAGAAGTTTGACCTAAATCAGATACACGGTTAAAATAAAACAAAAAAAAGGAGGCGGGAAGCCAAAGTATGAATCTGATAGAACAATCCACCATGTTGTCTTTCACTCAGCATATTTTACGATTATATCATGCAAACCTGAAAAGATCATCTGTAATGAGAAGAGTTTGTACAGCTAGGCGTTCATTGGCAACCTCAACATGTTTCATTCCATAGCATGCGCGGGATGGATCCTGTTCCACACCAAATACATTCAATCAGGAGTTCATATATTTCTGAAAATGCAAAATTTAGGTAAGCTGTTTCTACAGCTTTGAAGAGACAATAATTCAATGGAGAAACATGAGTACTCCTTTTATGCTAAGGTGATACTTCCTTTAGATTTTGATCCTCACTCTAAACCAGATTTTTAATGCTTGATTGTAAACAAGAAAAAGAAAAAAAAAAAAAAAAAAAAAAAAAAAAGGCACTTTTGTGGTACAGACAGAAAAATAATGGTTTCCCATGATAAATCCTCTCGAACATATTTTTTTTAACTTACCCAGCATCCACCCAGTTACATTGGTAACTCTCGATTGGGTTCAACAAAGATTATCATTATGTAAGAAGTATAATAAGGCGAAAGTATTAGTACCATATAATTGAGATAACTTTTACTTTACATAAATATATGATGTTATTTGAATTTTAAACAACTAATAAAAATATGATGTTATTTGAATTTTAAACAACTAATAGAAATATGATGTTATTTGAATTTTAAACACCTAATAAAAATATTAGAATGAAAAACAGAAAGCAAATTTGATGGAAGATGTACTTCTCTCATGCAATTCAATAAAGAAAACATCTAACTAAAAGTCATTATCAGATCAATTCATCATGCAACTGTATAAAAGATCAATACTCCTCTTTTAGACATGACTATGAGCAAATATTAGTTAACCAAAGACCTTATTGATCCACCTAAACTTAGTGTCTCTAACACTAATAATTTTAAAGTTGGACTAATTCTGAAAGAGATTAAAAAATAGGGATATGGCATTCTAATCATAAAAGTAGGCAAAGTACACAAATGCATCTCAAAATAGAACCTGACATTTGAAAGCATGTTGAAGAAATCCTTCATAACTCGAACCTGAAAGAAAACAAAGAATAAAAGCTTAATCCACACTCAATAGATAATAAGTAAACATAATACGGAATTTTTTCAGTAGTGCCAAAAGAAAAGTAAAAGATAGGTACTGATTCGGTTTTGATGGTACCTCTTGTGCTGCTTTGGTATCTTTTATCAAATTCATGACATTTGGAGCGTCCAAAACCTCCTTTAAACTATGCCTACAGAAAATAAATAATTAGGCTAAAGAGATAAGATAAAGAAAATACAACAGTGCCCACAAGCAATTGAACTTAAAAGTCAATCCTTAAAACAAGAGTCTTACTCTATGTTTGCAGCCATATTTTTTAGTCAAAACACATAAGAAAGATTACACAAGTTAAGCCGCAGTTAATTGATCAGAAAGCAGAACAAGGTTCACGTGCTCGTGTTAATTCTAATTACCTTATGAAGCTTTTCTAGCATACTAAAAAAGTAGGAAAATAGAACATGCAAATAGAGAAAGCAACCATACTTGTATCCTGAAGTTGTATGCACAAGAATGATGCGTGATTTGTTTTCAATAATTGGTCGCAACTGTCTTCGTTCTGCCTCCAAAAATAAGTGACGATGAAACTGATCCTGAAACAGAAACAGACAGAATTCCAAAATCCTGTCTTCACTTAAGCAAGCAAAACCACTAAAGATGATTTTATACTATTAATAATAATACATGCAAACGCACACTATCAAATTTGTAAATATTCACCATGAATGAAGCCCAAATAAAGCAAGCAGGAAATAATTGCTCACCTTTGTAAATCCTGGACTTGCAATTACAGCACAACGAACCACGTTGAAATCAATATGTTTCAAGAAAGCCTAAACAGATTCGTAGAATTCCAGTAAATTTGTCAATGCCCCTTTTACACTATTTTGTTGAATGTAATATATATATATATATATATATATATATATATATATATATATATATATATATGATCAAAGATAAGAAAGAAACACTAAGGCAAAAGATCATGATAATATGTCCTATTAAGCAAGAGTAAAGAAACATAGAAAATACATTCATTCATACAATAAGGGGATATTTGATAACCGGCATTCTCATCCAGGCATCTAATATTATACAACAAGATGCCCATATTTGGTACATGGGTATGATATTATTACCATGAGCATCTCATATTGCTCTGGGAAAGGAAGTGGCTATAAGTTAGTTAATGAAAGAACACCAATTCAAAACTAGCTACACATATATAACATAACAAAAATCAGGTGATAGAGCTTTGGAGGGTGTTTGAATTTGCATTATATCATTATCTTCAATTTCAGAAACACCCTTAATTGAAAAAAAAAAAAGTTTTATAAATCATAGTAAATCCATTTCTTTTTTTTATATGGAATACGTATCATTAATGAGAATAAATGCTAAAGATAAGAAATTTAAGTCCTTATTTACCTGCATAACATTCTCGAAGAACTTATCCAAAGCCTACAAAAGGGAGGGATGCTTTAGAATTGTATCACTCAAGTTATATAATCATTCACTGATATCTTACAATAGGGTGATAGATCTTACTTTCTCATAACCAGCAATTGCAGGCCCATGCTTGCGAGGAATAGATGTTTCTATCCGTGATCGAGTAACAGTCATGCTGTTTTATTGGATTAATGAGATGAATCAATTCATTGTAATGGCACAATTACATGGAAAACATAAACTAGAGTATCAACAAACAGAATGTGTATTTAATTTCCAGTGTTTGTGGTTACCTACAGAAATAAAAACAAAAATAACAGTGACCAAGTTTAATATGTGTGCTGAGCAAATTATCTTATGGATAAAATGCTATTATAAGTAATACATATAAATGAAACGTAGTAAAGTTATAGCCAACCTTCTACCAACAAGGAGGATATGAGCTAATCCTTCTTGCATCAACACCACAGCTAGATCAGCACTTGCACCAGGATCTGCAAAATATGCATGAAACTTTCATTCACATTTTCGATTACTAAGATTTACACCACAGTCACACAACAAATGACCGGATGAGGATTGTTAACCCTTTGTTTGCTTGAAAAACATGACTGGTTCTATCTGAATATTTATTTCATTCTTTCCACCATTTTTCTAAAAGAACTACTTAAAGGTGTGCAGGAGATTTAAGACATCCCATAAAGTAGCAATTCAACAATTTTATCATGTGAAAATAGGTAAAGTAATATCTTCATTCTTCAAATTAGAATATTTTGTAATTTCCACGCAAACAGATTACGCTACTAAAATTTCCATAATTATAAATATCTATAAAAGAATTGAGACATTCATATAATTTGATACGTACCAGAGGCCTGCTGTAGTACCTCCAAAGCCAAAGAATCCCAAACATCCTACAAGAAGCAGAATATAATATTCAGTAATCATGATTCAAAAGGGTGCCAGTGGGGTGCGAACTATCACAATGTGATTTTCATAAAGATTCCTCACCACTCATTTCTTAGGTTACATTTTCTATTCTAACCATAATGGCCCAGTGATATATATACAAGCAAAAGGCCTGGCTTATATGCATATGAAGCACAAGTTTAACACTGCGAAATGATTTGTAACAAGAAGCACAATAATTCAAGACACAATACCTTTCTGACCACAAACGGTCGCTGCAGCTCAAGTTCTAGAGTATGGAAAGCTCCTATCTGCAACGAGTTACAAAGATGAAAACTTAAGTTTGGCAGTAACGTTTTGGAGATAAAATCAAGATGACAGTCGCAGTTCACTACCTTGACATGTTCATTCTCTAAAATGTTCTTTCCACGAACACGCAGAATAGAACCTTCTTTGTCATAATCAGCAACCTAGTATAAAACAAAATCAAGATAATACAACCTGAAAAACCAAACAGAAATCCTACTGATAGCACAAATACCTCTTCGACTTTAATTTCCAGTTTGAGCTTAACACGCTCTGCATCTCGACCGCCATGAGCAGCTTCTCTAACAACCTTCCTATTACAGTTACAACAAGCAAGAAAGAAACATGAAAATTGAAAAATAGATTATGCGATCAAAGAAAGCGAGAATTGAGAAAAAAAAAATAGCACCTAACAGTAACGGCCATGACAGAGTCTCCGGGAGCAATCAAGTTATACGCAAACCACAGATCATCGGAATCCACCGCCACCATCTGCATAGTGCACAGAATAAACGCAAAGAAGAAATTTGACGGAACAGAGAACGAAACTGAAGTGTCAGAGAATAGGAATTGAACCTTAACGCTACCAGGTCCATTGGGAACGATGTCTCTGCGAACGATCCTCATGGTTGTGGATACCGGTACGGCGCTAAACACCAACCACACTTTCTTCCGTTTTCTTTCTCCTCGAAACGACGGTTGTCCACGCGCGTCCCCTACTCACTGTCACCCAAAGATGGCTTTGCTTCTACCCCGCCGTAATTACTGCCTGCACCTCCCTATTCCACTAAGATTTGATGACTTTACGAATCCTTACGCTACATAAATATTATAATTATATTTTTATTATAATAGATATTTTAACTAAATTAAATTTATTTAAACTCAAATTTTGTATTTGAATTTTATTTAAAATTTTATTACAAATATTTAAATTTTACATTTAAATTTTATAGTTGTTATAAAACTATTTTAAAATTTTATATTTGAACTAATAAATTTGTTTAAAAATTATTAAAACAAAAATTTTAAATAAATTTAAATAAACTTAATTTGATTAAAAATACTTATTATAATAAAAATATCATTATAATATTTATATAAATGTTAAATTTGGTCTTAGTTTAGAAGGAATGAAATAATTTCAGTTTACAAAGAAATTAGGATTAAATTGAGACAAAATAATAAATACCACCAAATTAAGATTTTTCATATGAATATTTGACACGTGACATAACCACAATTTGACATGTGATCATTTAAAAAAATATCTTAAAAAATTTAAAAATAAAAAAATAAAAAAAAACACAAGCTCACACATGACAAAATCCTAATTTAACACCTGTTTTTTAAGAAAAAAAAGTAAAAGTAAAATTAAAAAATTAAAAATTAAAAAAATAAAAAAGTTAACCTCATCAGTTATAACGGAAATGACCAAATTATAACAAAATTTCAAAAATAGAACTCAATTGGGACGACTTAGAAATTAATGGTCCAACCAAAGTTTTTTAATGAAAATGATAATCTTCTGTGTGATTAAACCTTATTTTAAACATGTAATTTTTAAAATATTTCATTTAGATAAATAAAAATTCAAATTTATTAAATTTTAATTTTTTAAAATAAAATGTTTCAAATATTACCAAATATAAAATACAAAATACAAAAATTTTATTATAACCTTGCAAACATGATTGATTGTAGACTTCAAAATTAGTTAGTTTTGCACTAAACAAGTTAGTATTTTGCTTATATTCATATAATAAAAAAAATATTTCTTATTTATCTTTTTTTTTCATTAATTCAAATAATTTTATATATTTTTACTTTCCATTTTTATTTAACTTTCTAATTTATCTTTTCTTATAAATCAATCCAAAAAGAAAAGTATAACCATAAATGCCACTGAAATAAAATAAATAAACTGTGAAACCGGTTAAGAACTTTGTCTAGAAAGAAAAAAAAAACGCTATGAGTAGGATGTTAAAAAACTTTTCATACGTGATTATCCACGGATAAAATCTACAACCAATAAAGAATGAATATCGAAAATGGATATCTGTAAATAATGGGTATCAGTATTTTTGTATACTTGCATGTTAACATGGTAGATACACATGTATCATAGTATATTTATTTGTGGATACCGTACCTGCTATACTCTAAATTAAATTTAAAAAATATTAAAATATTAACACATTGATTTTGAATGGGTTATGTTTTATGAATTAGTTTTAAAAAGTTTTCATTCATTCGTAAACTGTCATTCAACATTATTTAAATGATTTATTTTCACTATGTTTGAAATTTATAAAAGTTATGCAAGGTATTTTTATTTGAATTTATGGATAAATTTTTTTATTAAATATTATTTTTTCTTCTGTAAATAGATGTGGGTACCAGTGAATATTTGTGTATATTAAAAAAATATGCAGATACACGTATAACGGATACCTGCACAAATATAAATATATGTATGAAGCGAATATTTATGCAACAGATAAGGTATAAGTACCGTTGACATTGATTATATGGAAAATTATTTGTATTATTATCTAATTATAAATTATTATATAATAAATTTGTTTAATTACAATATAATTTTTAAAAATTATATCAGACATTTATAACTGAATACAGATATAAAGCTTGTTTTACACGGTGGGCGCATGGTTAAACTCATAAAGTATCAAATACCAGAATTACGTCGAAAAGCATGTGGAAAATAGTTCCATATTATAATACTCACTTAGATGAATAATTTACTCTATTATAATATTTACTTAGATGAATAATTGCGATAATGCTACATGCAAAAGAAACCGAGGTGGCACTCTCCTTAGCCTGCATTTGGCAACTGAACCCTCTCTTTGTAGCACGCGTCATCAACACCCACATGGAAACGATGAATCAGACACACTTTTCATTTCACCCAAATTAGTCACTGAATTTGGCCATGCTACCGAGAATCAGAAGTAGCATGTTAGGTTTAAGAGATTAGAGATTTCAAGCTTGTTTATCTTACACTCTGTTCAGGTACAACTCTGATCCACATTCTTCCCATCTCTTTTTGAATTGCATTGTTCTCTTACCGTTTTCACTCTGTTCACTATTCAATTAGTAATGTTGATGTAAGTTGTAGAGACATGCATAGAGAAAACGTCTTTAATCTGTAATATTACAAGTTTCGTTTCGACTTTCAATAGCATTAGTTGATGTATATATTATAGGATGGAATTTGAAGAAGCGGAAGATGAAGAGTGGGATACTAGAAAATACTCGTCCAAAAATAATGCTGCAAATAGTTGCATGATGAGGTGGGTGCTGGTTGGAAAGAAGATCTTAGTTGCTGGTTTCATAGCTTCAGCTACTGCTGTGGTTGTTCCACCTCTTGCGGTTGCTTCTGCCATTGGCATTGCTGTTTCTATGCCTTATGCAGTTTTCTTGGCTAGCTATGTATGTACTCAGAATTTAATGAGTAAATTGCTCCCTAGGCCTACTCTTCAGGATCCCCCATTGCTTAAAGAGATGTGTTTTCAACGGGGAGGTGGTGATGATATGCAGATATATAGAGAGGAACAAGCCCTTGTAGATGAATTAAAAAGAGACATTGAAATGGATGGTTTCCGATGTATGAAGAATGGGGGAAATGTGACATTTGAAGAAAATAATGGAGTGCAAGTGCAACCATTTAGTGAGGACTATGAAGAATTTAAGACTCCCTTTGAGGTTACATCTGTGGTTTTACAGGAATCCCAGGATCAGCCCATGGAGGGTGATATAGAGGAAGCAGAGTTACAAAGAGAAACAAAGGGGCTGTTAGAAAATATTAGAGATGAAGGTAGAACTGATATGACTAGGGAGAGAGGAGAATATGCAGAAGGAATATGTGGAGGAGCAAATGAAAGGGATCAAAAAATTGGTTCTGTTGAAGATAGGAAAGAAGCATTGGTAGAAGCACCTAGTACCATTGGGGGAACTGAAGAAGACTTGAGAAAGGAAGAAATGATGCTTCATTTAAGAATAGATGAAAGTATGGATACCATGTTAGAAGGAAAAGAATCTGACACTACAAATGATTCAAGGAAGTTGGCTGAACCTTCTGAACTACTGATTCCAGCTGAACCAGTTGAAGGTTTACCAACAGAAGCACTGGTTTATAACATTCCAATGGATGAGAACTCTTCTCAGGACTCTGAAAATCAAGAATCTCAGATGCATGAATTAAATGAAAGGATGTACTTGGAGGATGCAGAAGCTAGAGAAATTGCTAATGAAAGTGCACATGATCTGTTTGATGGAAAGCAGATAGACCCTGATGAGAACGCATACACAATTGATTTGCATGAAGGTTTGGACCATAGAATATGTCTGCCATTTACAGTGTGTAGAGGACTAACTTTGCTTTGAGCCCTGATATCTGAATTAATTTGCATGGTTGCAGAATGTTCAATTATTGGCAGGCGCACAGATTCTATGGAGGTTGTTGTTTCGTCTGTTGAACAAGAGTCTTGGCCATCTGAATGCTCCTCTGAAGAAAACATTATCTGTTCTTCTGAAGAGGTCAATGCCTAATTTATTGCATTCTATGTGGAAATAATTGACCCAGTGTATGATTAAAAGTTTATTTCAACATATTTGATTATTATGGGAGTGTTTACTGAAGCTTTTGCAGGTAGCATTGGATGATGAGAAGATGTGGAAAGAGATTAATGTGATAAGGAAGATAGTAGGATATGAAGGTAGAAAGGAAGCATCATGTGCAGATGAATTGAAGGCTCTTTACATGTTCACTGGAGTTGAGCCTCCAACATCTCTGAATGAGAACTCCATCCACCCCTTAGAAATCAAGGAGAAACTCCAATTCCTTATGTCCATCCTTGGAATTAAGTCCAATATGACTTAGAATGTGACACATTTGTGTATTGTTTTCTACTTATTTCAATCAACCTGTTCTTCATTTATAAATTGTTGTTATAATAGAAATAAAATTTTTATATACTTCATTGATCGAAGGATTCAAACTCCAATGATTAATCATCTCATAACAGAATGGATGTATTGAAATAACACAACTCTATAAGGTATTAAAATCTAAGATATTCCACAAGTACAAAATTAACGTATTCCTAGTATTGTATACTTTTATATCATCTAAAAATTTCTATTTGATTTTTTTAGTGCAGTATTTAGAAAAAGGTATTTCTTGATAATTTTATATTTACCATTATTGTTTGGTTATATGAAAATCATACCTTTTAATTGTTTGAACTAATATTACTGTTCAATTCTTTTGTGACACCCAAACTATTTATGGATTTCTTTGGTGAGAAGTGTTATCAATTTAAACGAGTTCGTTGAAATGAAGGATTTTTTTAGGATTATCTAGGTAACCTTATTATATACACACTGTTTTAACCCTAATTGTTTTTAGGATCACGGTCCTACATAATTTTTTATATCATTTTATAAATTCTTTATTATGAAGTAAGAGTCATAATTTCTAATATCAATTTATAATTTTTTTTATTTAATTAATTTGATTTTTATTTATAAAAAATAATATAATTGATTTAATGTTTTATTTTTATTTAGATTAATTTTGGTCCTTATATTTTATGGATATTGATTCGTTCTGACTTTAATATTTTTTTTTTCAATCAAGTTTCATATTCACTGTATAGCTAAGATGTTAAAATCTGTAATAATAATTAACATGAGCTTATTTTGAAGTAAGAGACTAGTAAAATTTCTTTTATAGTTTTTATATTTTTATTGTATGTTTTATAGTTTTTATATTTTTATTTTGATACAAGAATTTAGTAAGATTTATATTTTAATTAATGTTTTATTCAACTACTACAAATATATATATTTTAAATGAATAAATAAATATTTTATTATTAAAATCTAAAATTTTATTTAAGATATAGAGTTTTAAATGTTGGATTATGTCATTTAATTAGGAATCGCAAAACGAATCAGTCCGGCCCATTTTGTCCTGACCCTCGTTTACCTGCTAAGTGAAAGTCAGGTTGGCCCACCCCGCAGTTCAAAATCGAGTTCACTTTCCTGGTCGGTCTTGACCCGCGAGTTGATCCGCGAGCCTGTGGGCTAGTTCGCATTTTTGATGAGCGAAATAAAAACTTATTATGATGAACAAAAATAAAATCTTTTTTATTTTACCATAATAATTTATATTCATTTCTTATCAAAATAATTCTGATTAGTCTAACTAATCAATGATAAGAAACAATAATAATGAAAATGATAGCTAAAGTACAATAGCAACATGTTATATTACAAGATATGTACAAATTTTTTAACTTAAAAATACATAAAAAGATATTTCATATACGAGAACTAAAATCATTATATTATATAAATGATTATATATAATAATAATAATAAATAAATAAATAAACTTACAAAAACAACATCATGAATGGTGTGAGAATTGATAAAAGAGAATATTTAAGTTTGTAAACGGACCAACATGTCAGCCCACCCTGCCCCGTCCCTTCTTTAGTCCATGTGAACTACGGGCCTATACAGGCCAACAGGTTCAATATCCTAACCCGTCCTGCGTTTCTTTCTACAGACCTACGAGCCAATCCACCTAGCTCGTCCCAAATTGTTATCCATGCATCTAATCTGATTTAGAGATATTCAAATTTTAGATTTATCGTCTTTGTACGAAAGATTTTCATTTAAATAATTGTATTTTGGTTCTAAGAGGTTTTTTCTTTAACTTATTTGTGGTCATTTTTCTTATTTGTTTTAATTTCATATTTTTAACCTTTATGTTATAAACCTGTTCGAATTATTTTTTTAGAAGAAAATTTTTGTATAAATTAAATTCATTCCATCCTTGATATGGACGAGCTTTTTCATTTAATATTTTCAAAATAAAAAAAAATAGTTTATGTAGAAAAAGGTCCATTCTATGAAAAAAGTTCTTTTACTTTTTTTTCTTGAAAACTGTCTGTAGGAAAAATTACAGCAAATCCTATGTCAATGTGACCAAATGGGAACCATTTTTCTATCACATGGATATCACATTTTCTATCTTATTTCTAATTTTATTTGTTTAAATTTGGACAAATTTAAACATTTATAAAAAATAAAATAAGTTTCTGAATAAATTAAGTGTAATCTTTCCTTATTTTGATTTTTAAATTTATATGTAAATTAATTTTAACTTATATTATTTTTTCCTTCTTATTTTATATAAAATTTTCCACCGCTTTGTTTTTCTTGGATGGGTTCCTACGTCCTTTGTTATCAAACTGAATTTCAGTTTTTGACAATAACTTTTCAGGTGCGATCCCAGATTTTCTTTAATTAAATAAATAATTTTTTTCTTTAATTAAATAAAGATATCCTTATTTAGATTAAAGAAAGATATTGAACGAAAATATGAAAAAAAAAATTGAAAGTGGGTAGTTAATAAATAGAAGAAGGCATATTAATAATTAATATGGAAGAAGGCTATAACTTATATTTTTTTCACTTTAGTCTAAAAATTTTAAACAAATTAAATTATTTATCTGATTGAGCCTTAGAATGTAATATATTTATTAAAATAACTAATTATTTAAAGGGTTAAATATGTTTATAGTCTTTTTAAGACAAATGTTAAGTTTATTTTATATTTTAAACACGTTTAATGATAGTATTTTCTGAAGTATTGTCTATTTTGTAACGTGGAGTTTCGTCACGACTTTATCCTTAAAATGCGCCTTTAAGGGCAGGAAAGAGTATATAAACTGCGTTTCACCTCGACTCCTAAACGATATGGGACTTGTTGGTACTGGAACAAAATTGGTTCAAAGTTTAGAAGAGAAACTAATTTTAATTTTCACTAGAAGTTAAGAGATAAAAAATATATTTAACCCTTATTTAAAATATAAAAAATAAATGAATGAATGCAAACTAAATTTAAAGAAATCTATAGTAAATCTTGTAAAAAAAATTGAAAATTGTGAGAGCAACTTGTCGAAATCTTAAATGGGACATAAAAATTGTAATTTAATATATAGATCAATAGTTATTGTCAAGGATGAAGTTATGTTAAAAAAACACATGAAAAAAAAATATTGATAATCGGAGGCAACCTAAACAATAGGGAATTCTTAATAAATATGTGTTAAGTCTAATTCATATTACAAAATTAGTTTGTGGGATGAGATTTACGTTAATCCGACTTTATCCATAGGCGATGTAAGATTTTTAACACATCTCTTCATGTTGAGACATGTGTTAAACATCTCAAGTATGAGCAAGATAACTATGGTGGCTTGATAAAAGTCCAATGACAAGTAAAATAATAAATCCAACAAACATATAATAGGTTTAACATGACTTTAATTAGCAAGATTTGTTATTTGATGGTGTCTAGTCTTACACTTGATATATATATTTGAACCTTAAGAAAGAGCTCCTCTAATTGAACAAGTTGAATCATGCTTCAAAATAGTGAAGAAGTTGAATCTCTTGTTTTCATCTCCATGGACAACTTTTCTTTTATCACTTTTGAAAAATGAATAGTGTATTATTTTATTCTTCATTAAATATCGGTTATGAAAAGACACATAATACATAAATTTTCCTTCTATATTCATAAAAACCAAATATATAAAAAGGCTCGTGAAATAAAAAAAAATTAATTATCAAACTAATATTTCACGATCAAGTAAGACAAGAGAGAGTTATATCTTTTTTCTTCAAAAATTGAAAAGAAAATATCAGAAATGAGTAAAAATAGATACCTAATTTAACGTATATATTACATATTTAATTTTTAAGATTTCAAAAAAATTGGGGGGAGGGTAGGGGAAGGGAGGGGAGGGTAGGGGAAGGGAGGGGAGGGACATGCCCGCCTTGCTTGTTCAATGATGTACACTGCTCAACATTATAGGTGTGTTAAAAATCTTACATCGATTAGATATAAGACAAATTTACAGTATATAAATAGTTGCAAATCTTATGTAACAAATCAATTTTACAAAATTGAATTAAATTTAAAGTCTGTGTTTTAAAAAGAATCAATTATGTTTTTTATTTCAAAATTATACATAAGTATGTTTCTACTCTCATCTATGCTTGAGGATGAGACTAATGTTTCACATAGGTGGTAATGTTTCATTATATGTTTGCAAGGTGCAAAATAAGATCAAAATGATACATGGAAAGGAAGGCAGAAAGAAGATCCGGTCAACCCTTTTCATTTTATCTATGAAAATAGAACAATCGACTTTCAACTTTTGACTTTAGACAATTTGTTGAACAATGTTCAACCCTAATCCACTTTGAAGAAATGATTTGACTTTGAACACCATCATTTGCTCACAATATAAGCTCTATATGATTATGTTTACAAATTAGGAATATTGGTACACCTAAATGGAAAATAACTAAAGATAAAAAAATGCAAAATGCACATTTATATTTTACAACATATGTGCTAACATTAATTATTTGTACAAAAAATTAATAATTAAGATAAAACTGATCGGATTTCTCCTTTTTAAATTGGATAAGGCAGTTTAAAAGGTAAGGTGTACTTTAGAAAAGTTAATATTTAAAAAAACTTGATAAAATTAAATATATGGAAAATTATATCATTAATTATAATTTTAATCATTAACTTTATAACTAATGATTATAAGTGCATTTTATCAGGAAAATCAAATCTCAATTGAGTCGCACCTTAAGTATTACTTAGTAGCAAATACACAGAAAAAAAAAATTATAGAACAAATACATTGTAAACCTTGCAGTTAATTTTTCTATTATAACTTATTGAGTGAATATGAAAAATAAAAACATTTGACAGTTTTTTTAAATATCCATAAAATGAACCTTGGTTTTATCAATTTTTATGTCAAATATTAATTCTTTTAATGTCTCATATTCTCACTAAATACATTCCTAGTATGTATAATAGGAAATACTGATGTGTCTGTCAAATGATTTTATGTTTTTGGTTTTGGAATCAACCTCAATTTAATTTAATAACCCGAAAATGGTAAACGATGATGATTATATTGAATATTTGAACTCAAATTAATTTAATAACCTGAAGATGGTAATAAATGACTGTTTTACTATTTTTCTTTTTCATTTCCTTTTTATACTTGCATACCTGCATTTAATTAACAAAAAAATGTGACTACACTACATTAATTTATTTTCATCACTTTCCTTAATAGTTTAACATGTTCATGTTGTTTCTTATATAAGATTGACATCAAAGAATAGTGAGTAAAAGAACTATCATTTTTCGTACACAAGGTGATCATCTCTGATTTTTCTATAGTTTCGATTGATGAATGATGTCGATAGTGTTCTAATAACCTCTGTGTTAATTTTTTCCTTAGTTGTAGTGTCTCCAGCAGTAACAAGCTAGCTATAGCAGCTATTTCATATATATATTCTTCCAAACTGATTTTTGTTTTTCTTAATTGATGCAGGTAAAGAAACTTTCTCCCTCAGTTAAAAGATTTTCTCTGATATAAGGTCATCCAAACTTTCTTTTTTCTCTTTCAATTGTTGTCTCTCTTCGTGTATATTTTATGTCTGAGAAGAAGTATCCTAATCAAATACTGCTAAATACTGTTAATTTATAATCTTTATGCATTTGAAAATTTGATAGTGAATTATTACAATTTATATATAATGATTTCTGCATGTATATATGTTTTAGGAATTTTCAGCCGTTTCAGCTCATTATGTCAAACGAAGAAACTTGTGCGCGTGAGGTATTATCTTCTTCACTAAATGGTTAAACTGCTAGATTGATTAGTTTTACATTTTAGTCACTAATTTCACGTAAAATTTAGTTAGTTAAAATTCATTGATATGCATATGAAATTATACATGCAAGAAATAAAATCTTAAACGTTTTACTTTGATAGGAGCTGCGGGTGGATCAAGGACAAACAACTGGAATAACAACCTCCAATGGTGGAACTAGTGGTCTTGACTTTGATGAAATTGTCTCAAACTCTACTCATCTTAGTTCATCTTCCAATAAAAGGTATTCATAATGATGCAAACAAAATATATGTGGTTAGAGATCTTACACACATCCATTAACAATACAAATTTACATCGATTAATGATACAAATTTATATAAATTGATGCAAGTTTTTATATACAATTTTTATATAATTGAGTTGAACTTGAAATATACTTTTTAATATCATATCAAAATCATTTAAAAAGTGATTTAACTAGATTTATTATTTTCTGAACCTATCGTATTATTTATTATCGAATCACGTATAAAATTTACTTTCATGTCAAAGTCTGCTTCTTCTTTAAAGTATGTTGTAGTTGATGGTAACTATAGTTGATAAAAATGAATTTCAGGTCGAGACCTATGCTTGAATTTGATCTTGGTGAGCCCTTTATTAATAATAATGGTCTAAACCAACAACAAGAAAGATCTTTGTCAGCAGCAATACCCCAGAGTTTTCCTTCTTTTGTTGTGAGTATTTCCAACACATGCATACTCTTATTACGATGTTGTTGTTGTTAGTTTAATAATTTACTTTTCGATCAAAACAAGCAGGGAGAATTAGAGAGGGATTTGCAAGCCCAAGAGAGTGTGTTTCCTGTCTCTCAAAACTCTCTTCAACCTGAACTCTTTCATCAGTGAGTTATTATGCTTAGCTTCTTTAACTAAAATTTACACAAAGTTTCAAGGGTTTCCATATCAATTTTTATTTGACACAATCATGTTATATCAGTGAGTAAATTTAATGAGTTTAGCATTGAAATTAAATTCAGGCTTGGGAATGTGGAAACGGGAACAAACTATGGAAGTTTCTTTCCAATTGCTTCACCAACTGCTGCTGAAGGCACTGTAACTAGTTTGATCAATGGTAATTACCATCCAACATCAAACCTTACACCACACCTGCATGGAGGAGACTCTTCTTCAACTCTTAAACTCTCCTCAACTCAAGTATGAATCATATCCTAAGCTACCATCCTATACACGTGTGATATGTTATATTTTTGGTAATAATTATCGTAAAAGGGATACTTTTTCTTTTTTATTTGATATCATAATTAATTTTTTGTACACTGATACGAAAAGTCAGTAAAAAATGTTATCTTTGCATATGAAATCAATTTTATAAGATACTTCTTTCTGATTGTTGTCATTCAGAACCAACTGGTTGGTGCAAATGGTGCAGCAGCACCTTACTTTCCGAGGACTCAGTGGACCAGTTATCCCAATTTGCAGAAACCGCATTCTCAACTTTCCACTGGCCTAGAGTAATTCAAATTGTTCTTCGTTTTCTTGCTTCAATATTTATATGTACTTGAAGAAAATTCAGTAGTAATTAAATGTTCACTGTATATACCTAAAATTAAAGGGCAATCCCGGAGATGGTGCAGTTAGGAGGATTAAACAGCTTCTCTTATGGCAGAAGTGGAAGATCCTCCAATGAATCTCTGTTCTTAAACACTAGAAAGGTATATAAGAATAGCATTATATATATAATACTAAAAACATATAAACTGTGCTTTTATTTTTCACTTTTCTCTCTCAAATGTGTTTTTGTCAGCACTATGGACCCAGGAGCAATATTTATTCAATTCCCAACCTACGTGAAATGGGAGAGCCATCGTCAAGGAATGTGAAGGTATTGGTGACAATCACTTCTATTATCAATCCCTCATGCTTCATGTTAATAACTTTTCTTCATTGGTGTTCTTGAACATGTATATATATATATATATATATATATATATATATAGATGAAAATGACTTTGTCAGAAAACAGTCAAACATCAACGGAGCTTCATGTGGGTAGCTTGTTTAATCCAATAACTCAAAGCAATGGAAACTCTCAGCCTCCAAGGTACAGTGATCTTAATTAATTAATGAATAAATGTAAAACATGGTCATTTTTTTTGTATTATGAATTATATATATTAATGGTAGTATGTTTTGACTACCCTATAGGATTATAAGCAACTCCCTTTATGATCCAATCTATGAAAAAAGAGGCCTTCCAGTGGATCCCATTCTGAGGACGTTTTTAATGGGGCGGGAAGCGTACATGATGTAAGTTTTGATTCTAATATAACTCTTTTAGAAATGTTTCTTTTGTTTGTACTAGGGTTCATACTCATATGTACTGTCTTTATGTATTCGCAGGTAACATGAAAGCTGTCGTAAGCTATATATATGTTTGAGCCGCGAAGAAAACATAGTAGCTTCCTGAGATTTCAATATATGCTTTAGTTTTTTGTCTTGATAAGGCCATCGAACTTTATTAGACGTGGTAAAAGTTGGATGTATGTTTGGGGATTTTTTTTGTTATTACTTAAGACTCGTAGAGTTTAGTGTTATGTTTTTGCTTTTTTCTTCATGATTAAATACTTATTTGCTCGTTTTATGAAATCCAAATATTGCAACAATGATTATCTACAAATCTATATAGCTTCAAAGTTTTGAATTTGAGACAATAATTCGATCTATTGTATGAAATGTTCATATCTTGCGACAACCTAGCTATTAACTTAAAAAAACATGGGTAAAAGTGGCTAACCAGTGTTTTGGACTTTTAAGGGGTTTAGATTTTTCAGCAGAAAAGAAGGAAAATGTCTTGGAATTGCCGTTACTTTTATGAACAAACAAACAATTAAGGTTTTGAAGTTGTCTCGGATTGTTGATCCATTAAAAGTGAAGGTGAAATTGGAGACATGGCCGTTTGGGAATGATTTTGACTTGAGTAAAGAAAATTTATATGCTCTACATTTTAAAAATGATTATTTATACGTCATATATATATATATATATATATATCTTTTAATTCATTCCATGTTATTTTCTAACAAAATATATGACTATGAAAAAAAATTATATATTTTTTTAAGTACAGAAAACGTTCGATTGGCATCAATTTTTGGGTCGATATAGGTGAAGGGAAAAAATAGAAAAAAAGAGAGTAAATGATGTAAGGTGAAAAAATTATTAGGTAGTTTTACGATCACTAATACAAAAAAGTCTTTTAATGTCCGATATTTTTGACTTTTGACGTCTTTCCAAACACCGACGTCGTACTGGGTGACGTCAAAATAACGTCGGAAAACAGAACAGGCGTCACTTAACGTCGGGACAATAGGGATCCGACGTTATCCAACATCAGGACCAAAATCAGCAGACGTCAATTTTCGCGCTAAATGGAGCAAAAAAATAGAGCAGTTTGACTTTTATTGGGCTCTGACAGACATTAAATAACGTCGGCCATGGTAAGCTCAGACGTTAAATAACATCTGTCAGAGCACCACCAGACGTCAAACTGCTCTGTTTTTGTTTTAATTTGGCTCCTTTTACAACATTTCCACACCTGAAAATCTGCAAATTTCCAGAACAATTTCATAATAATTTCAGCACAATTCTAGAGTTACAATTATATCTAATAACATTTCAACATATATTCTAAACTAATATAAATAACACCAAACTAAAAGTTTCAACATGATATTTTTATACAACAAAGTTTTTGAAAGGAGTTATAATTTTTGTGGTATCAACTCCATCTTTCCAATAGATATGCTGCCCACTCCTATCTTAGTGTGTGGATAATGTCATCTGGTAAAGTTGATGGATTCTTTAAAGTTTGATATGATTTATAACATGTGAAAGATATATATATATATATATATATATATATATATATATATATATATATATATATATATATATATATATATATATATATATATATATATATATTATTACCTCTACCCATTCATCTTATTCAAGACATGACATAATATTCACATTCTCATGAATCTTCTTGTTTGTTACACTAAACATTACAAATAAAATAAACACATATCAAAGTCATAAGTTGACATACAGAAATTAATAACTTTAAACTGAATGAGTTCTAACTTTGGATATAATACTTTAAGTTGTTGGCCTCTAGGCTTACCTACAATTCTAATGAAATTTTGGAAACATAAAACATATGTTAGTTTTTATAACTAAGTAGATACATAGGTTATGATTGAAAAAAAGTAATACTTACTCTTGTAACATGTTTTTCAAAGCAGGTGGAATCTTCCTATGACATAAATAAAACCATAAAATCGTGCATTGTCTTGGAATGATGACACATAGCTGCCAATAATAACAATTCATAAAATATTACCTGGAGGAGCTCAGAATGGTGGTCGCCGGCAGAGAAGCTTCGCGAAAAATTGGTGGCGCGACGAAACAATTAGGGTTTTTGCGTTTCGCGTAGAGAAAACACAAAAATTGACATCGGGGCTGCGTGGTCAGACGTTACTTAACGTCGGTGCAGAAGGGGTCAGACGTTAAATTAAGTCGGGGCAGAGGGGGTCAGACGTTAAATTAAGTCGGGGACAGAGAGCTAAGATGTTATTTTTTACATAACGTCGGGGTACTGTGGGTCAGACGTTAAATTACGTCTGTGTTGGAATGGACAGACATTAAAAAAGTCAAATAATTTACAAAAATGCCATCGGTCATTTTTAACGTGAGACTTATTCTGGACAGACGTTATGTGGATGACGTTATAGGGTTTTTTTGTGTTAGTGAATATATGATCGAGATTAACCTTCATGTTATTATATAAATTGAAAACATACTTGTGATACAGCAACTTGAACAGGTATTGTTCCTCATTTATCTAACAATTTCTTTGTCATGACTAATATAACAGAACAAATATTAAGAAAAATGGGGCAAATTACCATAGTAGTTAACTTTCAACCCATATATTTTTTTTTTTGGAATGTCTGTCATTCTTCCTAACCATTTTATTAGTACGGATATTAAAAATTGAGATGAGGTGTATAGGAACACTTTTTTCGATATTTTAGAGGTTAATTTTTTGTATACATATGCATATTTTTTTTAAATTGTTAATGCTATTTAAATATTAAAATTTGACTATTATTTTGATGTAAAGTTTAATTTTAAAATTTTATATTTTAAAAAATATTTTTAAAATAGAAAAACTGTAAGACCCACTTTAATTTTGTCCTAAAATTTAAGGGCCTCTCTTAGTCAGTTGGGCCTAAGGCTGGCCCATAAGGCATCCCAAAATCCCTAAACCAGCCTAACCCTCTCATGTTCTGCCCATTTTGCAAAAATCAGTCATCTTACTCCTCTTTTCCCCTCAAACAGTGCTCTGTTAGGGCTCGAAGCTCATCAGATTCAAGTAAGCTCAACCTCATCCTCTGCTCCACCTCTTGAGTATGCTCCTAAAGCTGTTGGGTTCGTTGTCGTAAGTGTCTGTGCTTTCCACTAGCATCTATCCAGGTGAGGGAAGCTAGGATTTTTCATGCTTTTATAAATAATGTGTCTTTTTGTTTCTGTTGGGTGCTCTTGATAATTTGATGTGCTTTTGATGGTGTG
>Ga0209589_1005837_pt1 | contig 20722 bp, 9 predicted proteins | sample CowpeawhiteBW_FD_187525 | JGI IMG/M metagenome (GOLD analysis project Ga0209589, IMG submission 187525) | Root nodule microbial communities of legume samples collected from California USA - Cow pea white BW (SPAdes) (version 2) | ecosystem: Host-associated > Plants > Roots > Nodule | place: USA... | reverse complement strand
AGAGGTGTCTCAAAGAGAAATAGAATAGCAATAATATTGGCCCATTGTTTAGGCTTTGCTTTCTAGAATAATAAGTCAAACAATGAGTAGTTCAATTGATAAAATTGGGCTTGACTAAGCCCAATAGGAGATTTGGCCATGAACTATCAAAAGAGCCAAGGTGGACTAAGTGGAAGTCAACACTTCTTCCTACACCTCATGGATCCAAAGCATCCAAGGCTTAGGAATGCTTCCTCCTTTTCCAAGGCATCATCCAATGGCCAAGATCAAGCCTCCTTCTCCAAGCTTGATCTAAGGGCCAAGATCAAGGCTCACTCCATCCAATGGCTCTCATTTCTTATGTGTAAATGGCTTCATAAATTTCATTCATTTGTAGACACTCTTGAATTTTTGCAATAGAAGCATAGTGTTGAGAGTACTCCACCCTATTGCATTTGAGAGTCTCCTTTGCTAGAGGATTGAATCATCTCCTCTAGCCACCTTCCCTTAGCTTTCTCTTAAGCTAAACCTTCAAACACCTTAGTCCAAACCAATGCTTAGAAAGAGCCTTAAACACTTGCTTCCACTCCCTTCCATGGATCACGTCTACTTCATGGAGCTTTCATCCATTTCGCAGCAAGAGCTCCACCAACCTAGGTCTTTACATTTCTGAAGAATCTGAGGGACAAATGTACCTATCAATGTTGATACATTTTTGTCCACGTTGATCCTCTCATTGCCCTTGAGTTTCCTGCTTTGTGTGCACAATTCTTTGAGAAATTTGGCATATTTCGTAATCTACTTTATTGCATCAAGAAGTGGTATGTTCACCTCCACTTTCCTGAAGGTATCCAATATTTCTTTATCCACATCTTCCATCTTTTTGCTTGGGATACCTTTTTGCTTGGGATATAATTGTGTGCACTAAAGGTGGAAGGACCGACTACATGTTCATTATGCTTCCTCTTTGGTGCAACAAGGTCAACTTCCTTTTCAAGTGTAGGTTGAGGTGTAGGCATGGGTATGGGTGTTGGAGCTTCAATCTGCTTCCCAGACTTCAAGGTGATGACACTCACATTTTTCAGATTTTACACAATTTTTGAAGGCAACTTTTCAAAATTTTGAGCATGTGCTTGATTGAGCTAAGTGGCCATCTATCCCATCTAGTTTGTCAAACTCTGAATGGAAACCCTAGTCTCTTACTAAAACTACATATTTTGAATGGTCATAAGCCTCACCAACTCCTACAATGTACAAGAACCCAAACACACCAATAAGTTAGAGACTAATATTAATGCTCCCACCACATTCGTAAACCAACTTGCTCCAAATCTGACAGTTGCACTTTCAAAAGTTTATGGCATTTGAAATTCAGTTGATCATTTCATAGATTCTTGCCCAGCCTTGCAACAGGATATTACTTCTCCAGATTTTGATACTCCTCAAGCCTATGCAGTGAATATTTTAAACAATAATAAGTCTTAACAACAACAGCAGAACTATGATCTGTTCACAAATAGGTACAATCCTGGTTGGAGGAATCACCCCAATATAAGATGGGGCAACTAGAAGCAACAACAAAAAAACCAACAAGTTCAAAATGTGCAGCCACATCCTCAACAACAAGAAAGTGTTGTGCCTACACAAGTTACCCCTACTACACCTGCACCTACAACCGCACCAAGTCTTGCTGCATCTTCATCTTCTACTTCATTGGAGTAATTGGTGATGTTGATGACCATCCATAATATGCAATTCCAGCAAGAGATTAGGGCCTCAATTCAGAGTTTGACTAATCAAATGGGGCAGATGGTTACTAAACTCAATTAAGCACAGGCACATAATTCAAACAAGTTGCTTTTATAGAATGTGGAAAATTCGAGAAATGTGAATGTCATCACATTGAGATTTGGAAAGAAACTTTAAGTTCCAACACTTGAGCTAACACCTAAAACAAAAAAAAACATGTTTGTTTCTTTTCTATATTATTTTCTTATTATTTCGTTTCGGGGAAAATTAAACACCTTGAAAACTGCATCATCTTTGTATATCGAGTTAAAGGTACCGCCTTGGGACAGGCGTTATAGGATGCTAATACCTTCCCTACAGCGTAATCAACTCTCGAACTCAAAATCCATTTTTTGTAAACTTGTCTTATCTTTATGGTTTTCCATGATTTTCCAAAATAAACTATGGTAACGACTCCCAAAATTTTAATTATTTTAGAGTTAGCCATCCCCTCGCGATTTTGGATATGGTAGATGGCAACTTCATTAGGGACATTTAGAGAGTCAAGCCATTAATCAGATATGTGAATTTGATGTGGTGTTCTTTATGTTTTCTTTCCTCTTACCTTTTTTGTATATTCTTGTCTCTTATATGCTTTTGTATATTCTTATCTTTCTTGTATGTTTAGGATAATTATATAGTTTTTCATATTTTGTCTATTTGAAAATAATTGTTGGATATGCTTAATATTGAATCCTAGGACAAATGACATTTATATACCTGCTTGCGAAAATATTTTGGTTGTTCTATAGGCGGGGACATGGGTGTGCATGTTTTCTCCCTTCACACACGCACTATATGCATATCATGAAAGGGGTCCTATACCCAGGTTTGAGTGTACTTTAGATTAGAAAAAGGGATGTGTAGCAGTGCCATTTGAGACATATTTCTTGTTTGGCTATCGTGAGAACCCTAGCCAGATTTTCACATCTAGTTGCATCACAACTATTATGGAAATGTTATGAAAAGGGCCATAGCTCTAGTGACCTTGATCATTAGGTTTAGGGAACCATCCTTGCGAGGTTGCATATATTTTCCCTAAGATCCCAATCGCGCCGAACCTCCGCTATGACACAAATGAAGCATTGTGTGTAACATCCCGGTTGGATATTACTAATTTTTAATAAAATAAAATCAAATTTTCGCCTTTATTATAAACTCTTCCCCAAAACGCGGGAAAGTTTAAACTTTATTAAATGCCTCAAAATTCAAAAACCATAAAACACGACTTAAAGTTTTACATAATTTCAAATTGATAATAAACCATGTTTACAAAAGAGTAAACCAAAACAATTCATAAAGAAGTTCCCCTACTAGCCTCTCTCCGCCTCTAAGCATCAGCAGCTCCACCTGCAACATCATATGTTCCTGTGTAACGAATTCCACGGTCATCACCAATCACAAATAGATAAGGTGATATAACCACACAAAATATATACATAAACACAAGTCAAGTGTACACACACTCATAAGAGAAACTCTATCCTATGTTTCCCTAAAGCATGGCCACCACCATATTTATCCACCTTCTACATCTTTTGATGATGAACTTAAGACATCATTTGCTGCCACAAGCCACAACTCGTGGTTCCACCATCTACAAGCCACAACCTATAGAAACATGTGCGAGAATAACATGTTACAGACCACACTCCGTAACGCCAGATGAAGTTCTCAATACGAACCACAATTCATACTCTCGACACAAGATTGACAACATCACAACCCACAACCCGTGGCTGTTCAATCAAGTGGAGACCATTCGTACGAGCCACAACTCGCACACTCACACTGGTACCATATTCCATTTCGAGCCACAACAAAGGAATACCACGTGTTTACCCTCCATCCCGAGCCACAACTCAAGGGATGCTCTAGCAAAGTTCATCCTTAAGGTATTCATCCAAAGCCTTTGAAGATAACTTAACCCCTTATGAGGACTACAACCCTCACACCCTGACATTTATTTCTTCCATTGTCTGCCTCCTAATTCTACACCCTTTGTTGATATCCTTAAGTTGATACTTGCCGCCACGAGTGTCTACTTGCCCCTTCGACTACAAGCCACCACCTATAGTCCATACGTGGGAATGATCTTGTTACGGACTACAATTCGCAACACCAAGTGAAGTTCGTCAATACGAACCACAATTCGTATTTGTCGCAAGACTATCAAACTCGTCGGCTAATACCGAGGAGGGCAATCTTTCGGGACTCATCCGTATGGGCCACGATCTTGCACACTTTACTGGATTTCCAAAATCACCAAACTACAACCTCAAGTGGTCACGTGTTACTCCACTATAAGCTACACTCGTCATTGGGCCCCCAGTAAATCATCACCTCAAGACCTCCAACCAAAGTTGTGTAGAATCTCTTGCGCAATCCACCTTTGCACTCGGAACCTCCTAGCGCCACACTTTGTGTCACTAGGCGCACTCGTACTCTAGGCCGCCTGGCAGATCCTCTGTGTCACTTGGAGTTGTGTTCTCCCAGAGCTTACCTGCATCCAAAACACCAAAACATGTGGATACATATACCAAAACTCAATGCACATTCCACAAGTCATAAGAATCAACCACATATCTTTTTACACAAGGATTCATACATTTTTACCATGTTAATACTTGGTTAATACAAATCATTCATGTTATAAGGAACTCAAAATCATAACCCAATATGCACCAAACTAAAATTTATAAAATAACTCAAACAGTAGTGGTAACATTCCCTTGAATCTCGCATACCAATCCAATTTTAACCTTCTCACAATGGGTATAATTTCATATATATGAATCACACAATAGCAATCTATTCATTTTGCAATAATTTCACATGCATTATGCCAAGCTCACAATTTATCATCCATACATGATCATGCGCTTTAAAAACTTCCAAACCATCAATCATGCATATCATATATCTCCCACTACAAATATCTAAACAAAGATCACACCGTATAAACTAAAGAGCAACATGTTATGAACCCTTTTTCAAAATTTCCGCAAAATCTGATAATTAACGAACCGGGAAACGATTTTTTACAAAAACTGTGCAGACTAGAAAAAATATATTCGTCTAGCGACTAGTTCCTGTCGCCTAGTGAAACAAAACTAGAAACCTAGCACCTAGTAGTAGGAAACCACCGCTCGGCAGTCCCTACTACGCGAAAAATACAAAAAACAACGTAATTCCACCTACTTTGGTCAATTTAAAGGCACCCAAACATGTAGTATTCAACAAAGGTTCATCCATCATACATAAAACTACCCAAAACTAAAGGTGCAGGTTCAAACAGAAACCACAAAGTCATAGAAAAAAAACCAATCCAATTTGTATCACCTGGCGGGCCATCATTGTCGTCCGACTATTTCTAGGCAGAATCTTAGTTCAAATATCATGGGTCGCCTTGCCGGTCTTCATTGCCACCAGGTGCTTTCTGGAAAATTCCAAAAACGTGAAAAATCTATAAACTTGGCAGAAACAAAACACACAAATGCATCTCATACATTACACAATTATATAAGTAAAGGTTAAAGCATGAAGTGCAGCTCCCCAAACTAGAATTCCTTCTCCAATGTGCTTTGAGGATTCTTTCTTGCGCCAAAGGAATTGCCTCCACTTTGATACCTCTCCTGACCCTTGCAGCAAAGTCTCCCCCCACTCTCTATTTACTCATGTTCTAATGCTCTCAAGACTCTCATTTGCAGCCCACATGAATTGGTATTCTAAAAACTCACTTTCTTCTCACCATTGGCTTCTTAACTATGCCTTAACTATGCTTAATGTCACGAAAAACGAAAATTAAAAAGATAGCTTAATGGCCATTCAAGGACCATTACACTATGGTTTCTCAAACCTTCCAGGTGCTCCCTACGATGGCTAGGGTTTTCTGATCATTCTCATTCATGACCAAAAAGATTTTTGGCAAAAAGAACCTATTTCGCATAAGTTAAGGTCCAAACACACAACCACACAATTACCAAACCAATGCACAACCAAATCAACCAATTCATGTTTCGTGATAATTTCTATGCATCTAGGATTATAATATCACGCCTTATGGTCCAACATGTAACATCCCTACTGGATATTACAGATTTAAATAATATTATAAAGAAAATATAAATAACCTCATTTATTAAAACCTCATTTCTCAAAGTCACAGGTAATTTAAAACTTTAAAACGCACTTAATGAAATACCTCAATTCATAAATATAATTATAAACTCCCACACATAACCAAAATCTGATAAAGTGAAAGTTTACAAATCACTGAAAACCAAAAACATTAAAAATTGCAAATACATCTTTTATTCCCGACTAGCCCCACTTCGGCTCTAAGTCTCACCAGCTCTTGTTGTAATATCCTCTGCTCATGTGTACCGCGTACACGATCATCGCCAAACACAAGCAGATAGGGTGAGCTAATATAATAAGCACATATAAATATAAATATCATTCATATACTTATAACAAAACACATAAAAAGAATTCCCTCCCTTCACCCCACATGGCCACAACCATGTTGATATCAGCTCACATCACAAGAGACTTATCCTTTCCTTCCACATGGCCACAACCATGTTAGCAGTGTTCTACATCTTTTAGTGAGTACCTCAAGATGTCTTGCTGCCACATCTATCGGCCACAACCGATAGAGCACATGCGGGAAACCATGCTACGGATCACACACCGTAACGCCATGTGGAGTTCCCAATACGAACGTAGTCAGTAACGTCCCAAGACTACCAAACTCGTCACCTAAATACTGAGGAGGGCAATTCATCTGGACCCATTTGTACTGTCCACAACCAGCACACTCACACCAGCAACACTCGCCAACCCGAGCCACAACTCAAAAGTTCCTCGTGTTCATCCGCTATTCCAAACCATAACTCAAGGGACGTCATTCCGGGCCACAACCCATAGAATGTCACGTGCTTAACCCCTATCCCGAGCTACAACTCAAGGGATATGTTCCGAGCTACAACTCAAGGAACTCTAGCAAGCCCACCTATGAGATATCTTAGAAGCCTTGTAGACCATGCATCACAAATCGTACATAAACCAACCCGATATAGTATTATTGCTTGCCTTGAACACACAAACAACTCCACTCTTCTCAGCATAGACTAAAAGAATTCGCTCAAGCACCCACGCCTATCTCGCTTGCACGAGCACTTTGCATCATCAGTCCACGAACTCTCGCTTGAGCGAGCTCCCTCTCGTTTGGGCGAGACCATCCTTCGCCCTAGACTAATGCACCTCGCCTAGGCGGCATGCTAAACAAAACAGCCAACGCACGATGATTCCTCGCTTAGGCAAGGAATGCTTGCCTGAGCGAGAAGCTCCTTCGCTCAAAACAAAACTTCCCCGTCTGAGTGAAAGACTCAAGCAGAAAACACGAAATCCTCACGATTTCTCGCTTAGGCGAGACACACTCGCCTAAGCAAGATGGTTTGTCGCCCAAAACCAAAACTTCCCGCCCGAGCGAGATGCTTGAACAGACACAGATGCAACTCTCTGTTAATCTCGCCTAGGCAAACCTGGCTCACTTGAGTGAGAGTTGCAAACTTCTGCACTGTAACGCAAACAGGCACCAACAAAAACAAGCACAATTGGCATACCAATTCATACCAGTCATTTGGAAACAATGCACAACCAATGATCACAAGGTATAAACCCAATACAGTCCTAAAAATATCCATTTTAGAATCATCAACGACATATACAATGTAGAAACTCATCATACTCATACAATTTGTTAAGGGTTTCAATAAAATAGCACCAAAACACACAGCCCCTAATTCCCTCGTGTGCAACACAAAATTCATGGCATAGCTTCAACAAAATCATGCAATTTTTTATCAAAAGCATACAATTTCGGTTCAGCTCCCCTAACTCGAGATTTCCTTGCTTAAAACTTGAAAAGAGTATGCTCCTTCTCCTTGGCCCAAAAATAGTTTTTTAGCTTCTTCTTCTTCTCCTTGCTTAAAACATTCAAGTCACAACTAATTTTTAGCAAAAATATAGTTAAATTTGGTTCACCAAGGTTTTGAAACCATGACCAAACAATTGCCCAGTTCGTTACACAAGCACTCAACCATATCATGTTTCATGACAATCAACATAATTCTATAATCATGTCATCACTCAACATGACCATGCATAATCTTAATATTAAAATTAATAATAAATCAAACAACACATGATTAGCATATACATAGGACTCGAACCCAAGTCCTCTAACATAATCAAGTACTCTCAACCACTTGACCTAGTACTTTTTCACATCACATCAATCAATATTTAATGCCACAAAGGCTCCCATTACCCACATTTATTAATTAATTAATTTGCACGGGTCTTACACAACATATTATTAAAATAATAAAACCATTAAATTACCCTTTAATGGCATACACAAGACTTGAACCAAAGTCCTCTCATAATAGCCAAGTACTCTTAACCACTTGAGCTTGTATTGTCCCTTATCTTCTACCTCCACATTAATTAACTTAGGGACTCTCATCCTTGCATTTATAAAATAAATTTTATTTATTTATTTAATTTTTTCAGGTCTTACATTGTGTATTTGTATTCTCGTCTCATTTTTGTAAATAATGTTGTTTTGTTTTATGTTACCTTATACATGTTGTTTGATATGATACTTACATCTCCACTACTTGATAATTATAGTTTTTATTCAATTTAAATAAATTTTGATTATCGTGTTAAGTATTGCATTTGTTTGATAGTTAACTTTTCAATATATTATAGATTTTAATCATCATGTCTAGTTTTGGACTTGCTTGATGGTAATTTTTTATCATGTTGAGTCTCAGATTCACTTGATAAATATAAAAATTTATTAAAGTTTAAAAAAAAAAGATATTGATCGGATCGAAGTTTTAATTAATTGGTTTGAAAAGAGAATTACGTAACCTTGATTTATCATTTTTATGAGAATACGTAGGAGTAAGATCAAACACCTTGTCAGACCTATTTAGGGCGAACGTGTGGGGTGTCAATACCTTTCCCATGCTAATTTGACTCTCGAACCTGATCCAGTTTTGCAGACCATTTTTTTTAGGTTTTCCACAGTTTCCTAAAACTATGGTGATGACTCCCTTTCCAAAATTTGTAAGTTATTTTAAATTGATGATTTTTTTTATATTGTCGTCATCTCACTATTTTTTTAGGTTGCGACACATGGCGACTCCATTGGAGAGATATGAGAGTCGACCCTTTTAGTTGAGTGTGCAAAATATTTATTGTTTTTAAATATTTGTTTTTCTCGATTTATATATATATATATATATATATATATATATTTGTCTTTCTCGGTTTTATATTAACTTTCTTATAGAGATCTATTATGAAATAGGTGTATTATAGGTGTATTATGGATGTGAATAGATATATTGTGAAACATGTGTATTGTGATTGTGAACAAGTGTCTTCAGTCATATTCGCATTGATGCCATATTTCTTTGGCATCCTAATTATATTGTGAACAAGTGTATTATAGGTGTATTGTGATTGTGAATAGATATATTGTGAAAATTGTGTATTGTGACTGTGAACAGGTTCTTTAGTTATATTCATATTGATGCCATATTTCTTTGGCATCCTGATTATATTGTGAACAAGTGTATTATGAACATGTGTGCTCGTTTGTATTGGCATTAATGCCAAACTTTGATGGGTTCTCAAAGACGATTGAGAATATATGTTAGATATGATTCTCCCTCAATAATAAAATATCTTGAACTACCAATATGATATTTATTTGTAGTTCGACTTTTACTCTCACTTTGATGAATAAGTTTTTTCAACATTAGAGAGAGAGAAAATAATTGGAAAAGGATATTGGTTGGAAAGAATTATCATCATCTTATCATGATCCTCCTACAAATGAATGTGAATTGAAAGTTCAAAAGATAATTCATTTATAAAATTAGTCAATAAATTACCAGATGTTACTAACAGAATGGATAATCAAATCATATATATCAGTTGCTAATGCTCATAATATATTTGATATTAATTCATAACACGCCTGAAGCATGGTAGTTTTGTTGGTTCCAAATACACACTTGAAGCGTGATATTGATTCCAAAGATAAAAATTCTTAAATGAGAAAATAAGCTAAAATGGTAGATGACATAATCGAAAAGGTGGAAATCTCAAAAGATTCATTTGATATAATTAATGATTCGGTTTCAAAAGAACCTCAAGTACCTGAAATTGTTGAAAATGATGAGATCTCAATAAATGATATCATGAATCATATAATATGGAACTAAAATGAAGTCAACATTGACAAAAATTTTCTATATAATATAGCTATGAATGTTATGAATGACAATGACGATCAATAACCAATGATCATTAAAGATTATCGACAAAGAAAGGATTGGCCAACATGAAGATATGCAAAGCATAAATAGATTCGTTTGCTAAACGAATGGTTTTTGGACCTATAGTTCGCAACCTGAGGGTGTGAAACTTGTTGCGTACATATGAATTTTCGTGAAAAAATAAAATAAGAATGATGAAATTGTTAAATACAAAGCACAGTTAATTACTCAAGATTGTTCACAAAACCTAGTATTTATTTGTGAAAAGACATATTCATTGGTATGGGATGCAATAAAATTGTAATATTTGATTATCCTAGTTTCACAACAAGGTCTGCATTTACATTTAATGGATGATGTTACAACATATATGAAAATCCTTGAAGGATTTAATTTGCCCAACAAGGCAAATTCTAAATAGGGTTATTCAATAAAATTGAACAAGCCATTTTATTAATTAAAGCAATTAGGGCATGTGGTATAACCGTCTTATTGAGTACATGTTAAAGGAAGGGTATAAAAATGACCATATTTGTCCTTATATTGATATGAAAATATCTGAAAATGAATTTGCCATAATTGTTGTTTATGTAGATTACATAAACATCTTTGGAACTCCTAATGAGCTTACAAATGCAATTGATTATTTAAGGAAAGAATTTGAGGTGAAGGATCTTGGAAGGACAAAGTTTTGTTTGGAATTACAAATTGAGTATTTAAAAAAAGGTTGATGAAGCTCTTTGCATGGATTGGGAGAGGGAGAGCTTCATAGGTGCAACGAAATTTGGAGTGAAAGCAAGGTTGAAGGCTCTTAAGCAATGGAATGGTGTGGTGGAGATGAAGTTCTAGGAAGGAGAAGCTATCCTAGAGGAAAAAGACTAGAGGAGATCTAAGGAGATTTCTAGCTCTCATGACTCTCAATAAGAAAAATGTGTGGAGTGCTCTCAACATGAAGACATTTACCATTTAAATTAAGAGTAACATTTACACAATCATAGGACCTTTCTTACGTAGTCTAAGAAGAAGGAAGAATTCAACTAGGCTAAGTTTATGACACGTGTTGAATTCTTTCTAGATCTAAATCTAGATCTCTTTATTTGATTGATCAAGTGCCATGTTGCAAGTCACATCTTTCACATTTCAACATATGCTCAATGTGTTAAATACGACATACTTTCTAAACACCTATTCGGCCAAAGCTTGTTTAATTAGGTCGTGAGCCTAATTAAACAATTGTTTGGTGAATTTTTGATTCAATTATTCAAAGCTACAAATATTTACAAAGGATGGCCCAATTACATTGGTTGAATTTGCACATGCACTCAAATGTTCATCTAGATTTTAATATCTTCCTTAGCCCATTTGAAAGGTAGCTTGATTCTGTTGGGCCTTAAGATCTTGACCATCACTAGCATTTTGAATCTTTTTAAGAATTTCTCTAGTGATTAGACCTTTATTTGGGATTGGGCCTTGTTTTGGTATTGGGCCTTGAAATGGGCTTGGGTTGGATTCATCAAAGGTGTTTTTTTACATCAAGAAGCTTATATAATAAAAGTGCTTAAAAGGTTCTATATGGACAAATTATATTCATTATGTACTCCAATGGTGGTGAGGTTGTTAGATGTTGACAAAGATCTTTTTTAGACCTCAAGAAAACGATGAAGAACTTTTTGGTCCTAAAGTACCATATCTTAGTGCTATAAAAGCACTAATGTGTCTTACTAATTATATTCGACCTAATACAACATTTGTTGTAAATTTGTGAGCAAGATATAGTTCTTCACATACAAGAAGATTAGAGTAAAACATATACTTTGTTACCTTAAGGATATTATGAATATGAGCTTAGTTTATCCAAATGATTCAGAATCAGACATAATGGGTTATGCATATGCATGTTATTTTACATATCTTCACAATGTCATAATGATTTATCACAAACAGAATATTTGTTCACATATGGTATCATAATAATTTCATGATGGTATATAAAACAAATCATAGCAAGAACATCGTCTAATCATACAAAATTCTTATTATTATATAAGGTAAGTTGTGAATGTATTTAGTTAAGGTCTATAATTCAACATATGCAAGAAACTTGTGGTTATCCCCAATAAAGATGGAATCAACAACCATATATGAATAAATAGTCTATTGTTGAATTGAAAGGGTGATATAGATATCTAAAAGATTCATTCATGTGAAAATCTGACAGACTTATTTATAAAGTCTATGCCAAGAAGAATTTTTAAGCAAATGATTCATAAGTTCGGACTACGTCATCTTAATGATGTAAGTTTACATGAGGGGTAGAAATAGAATGTGATGAATTGTATTTAAGAATATAAGATATTGTACTTTTTTTCCTTCACTAGGTTTTTTTCCGAAAGGATTTTTCTTAAAGGTTTTAATAAGACACATTCTCTTATCAATGAACACACAAGAGGGAGGGTTATGAATTAATAGTTGTCCATTAATTTGATACAGTTACTCATATGATTCATTACTCTTTATGTAAATATTTATATTAACTATTTGATTTGTATCCTTTATGGATTACATGTTGTATCTATAAATAGGACTCTTTCTATTAGTAAAAAAACACAAAAAAGTTACTCCTCATTCTCTCATTGTCTATTATTCCTTTACTTCTCTTTATTATTAGCTTTATTTTATAACATTTTTTCTTATTTTTATGTGTTCAATTTATTTCTTTCCTTTATAAAAATTATTTTAACCATATTTTTTATTTTTTATTAGCCTAATTTAACTTTTAAAAAATATTTTTATATTTTTAAGTATCTTTATGTTTCGTTATTTTCTGTCCATTTTTTTCTTGCATAAATTCATTTTACTTAATTTAGTTTAAAATTTAATTATGATAATAAAATTGAGTGCAAGGAGTGTTGTTAGTTGAATATTAAATTTATTATTAGAAGTTGTTAGAAGTTGTTAGAAGGATCTAGAGATCACAAATAATTATTACTTTAACGTTTTTGTTTTCTATTTTTGTTATAAATTAAGAGTCAAGATTGTCATGTTTTCATGGAGTGTGTACTGCCAACTATATTTTGATCATTTATGGACTCAATAATTGTAAGTGGTTAAAGAATTTTTGTTCTATGATTTATCCACTATGAAATTACAAACCTAAGTCTAAAGGCAATAATCAGGGGACCTAGTTCACTCGAACATCATGGAACATGTATTTCGTTAATGGGTACAAGTTTAACATAAAGCAATGGAATGAGGGAAAAAAACCAAGACCTTGGGGTTCATATAAAAGGTGTAACATAAGGAGGAAAGGATAACTTTTATGGCATCATCCAGAACATTTTTTAGTTGGAATATGAAGGGCTAAGTAAGAAATTTTCTCTCTTCTATTGTAGATGGTTAGATCCCACACAAAAAAAGTTTACTAGGATTCATTCACAACATAACATTGTAGAAATCAACATGAATGCAGAATATGTTATACGATCCATTCATTCTTCCACAAAAAGAAGTTAGACAAGTGTACAGTGTCCCTTATCCCGCAACATATACAACTTTTCGAGGTTGGTGCATAGCATTAACTATAAAGCAAAACAATAATTTTAAAGTAGATAATTGTCAAGCTACAATAATTGAACGATTACAAGACTTAGTTGACTCTCAACTCTTGAATTAATAACTAATGATGTATCAAAATAATGGAGGATAATAATGAACATGTACATGATTCCTAGAAAGAGGATGAAGATGACAACAAAACTAAGATGTTAACAATATGGATGATTTAGGTCGATGTTATATTTATTTGCATTTGTTATATTGAATTTGTAAATAAAGAAATTTATTGCAAACATAAATTTTGTGTTCCTTTTGCAGGAAGCATGCCTAGGATGTGAGGAATAGATGGTAAAGTCATCTTGGCCGGCCAATATAGATGTGACGTGCACAGAGCCATGCATGGTCGTCTTGTCGTTGGACTTCGCAATATTCCTTTTAACTCGCAATCCCAACCAACAACCTCTACCCCTTCCGATAGCTGACAACCTCAACAACCCTACGATCTAAGATGTCTTATTCCTCTACTCTTCCATAGGTTTACATCTTAGGATAATTCCTCTATCTCGTCCCTAGGTTAATAACTTAGAATGTTTGATTTCTCTATTCCACACAACCACCCAGCCAGAGCAAGCTCAATTTGTGCAACGATTTAGGATAATGTTTGAGTCAAATGTAATATTTCTTAGTACTCTTAAAATAGTGTTATAATTTAGTTTCCTTGACATATGCATTATTATAATGTAATGTCAACGTAGTATTACTACATATCGATGAAGGGGATGTAATGTGAGTGTATTATGAGGTATACTTTCATTTGAATTGGTTGTATTAATGCTAAATTGTGAGATGTAAGTATGAATTCATTAAAAAAGTTAATGTGCATTGTGTGAAAAGTGAATGTTAATATGAATTCTCTAACCCACATCATTCTCAGGAAAGATTAGAAACGAGTACAGCGAGTTAAAAACAAAAAGAGTAAACAAAAATCAACTAATAAAAAAATATGATCGAACAAAAATAACACAAAAAACAACTTTTATACAGGTCGTGCATTTACTAGATTCTAATCATATGCTTACAATCTCGAAGTTGATTTCATGCATGAGATATTAAATCATGGTTTATTTTAATTAATCGAACAAAAGGATATATCTGACATAATATCAATTTCATTGTTATATATATATATATATATATATATATATATATATATATATATATATATATATATATTAAAAAAAAAAAAAATATATATATATATATATATATATATATATATATATATATATATATATATATATAATTAAAAAAAAGAAAATATATATATATATAGTTAAATATGTTTTTAGTCTCTGAACTTTGATTCAAAATTAAAATTAGTTCATGTCTAATACTTAATATATTTTGGTCCCTAAACTTTAAAAATGAATGAATATAGTCCTTTTAACTCAATTACGTTAACTTTTTTCTCAGGTGTTGAACGCATTTCTCAGTATATATTGAACTAGTAATGTGTCAAACAGTGTAAACAACTTCAATACTAACATAAAAAACGTTCAACACGTAAAAAACAATTAATATAATTGGGTTAACAGGACTATATTTATTCATTTCTAAAGTTTAGAGACCAAAATATATCGAAGTTTCAGACAAGAACGAATTCCAATTTTGAGTCAAAGTTTGGAGACTAAAAACATACTTAACCATATATATATATATATATATATATATATATATATATATATATATATATATATATATATATATATATGAAGTATACAAATTTGACAATCATATAACCCTCCTCTGGAATCTACTACAGAAAAGGTATTGTCTATCACAACTCATCACCAAAAACAGTGTTAAACCATGGAACAAACCCTCGTAAGAAGAAAACCTAAAACGAATAAGATTTGAAGAGCTGGAGTGTCAAGATGAGGAACTGAGCCTAGAGAAAATCTGTTGGACGTGAGATCATATTCTTGTTTAGAATGTTTTGTATTTTATTCTAGTAAGAGGAATGTTTTGTAAAGTTTTATTTATCTCTTTTTTTTCAATATTAACAATGGCATACTTGGGTATAAGATATCGTTAAATGCACGAAAGATGAGTTTAGCAACCACGTAGGAAATAGTAAAATGTTTTGAGAATTAAAATTCCCATAGATGTATGTGTAAAAGAAAAAGAATATTCTGATATACCACATCAAACATCTAAGGCTTTCCAAAATTATCTGCCAAGATATACAAGATCCAAGTTTGCTTTCAGAATAAACCAAAACAGAAATTATTTTGCATCATATTTATATATACTTCCTTTCTCTTACGGATAATCTCACTTATAATCTCTATTATTCTCCCCCTTACCTTCAAATCATGTCCAACCCATAGTTGGGTAATTTTGACAAACAAAATTTTAAAAGTTTGACAAACTATATTTTTAAATAAAAAATACTACTTTATTATCTATTTTTATTAAAAAAAATAAAAGTTAATCTATTTATTTAATTATATTTATAGAAACATTATCAAATTTGTAAAAAAATGTTAAAAATAATTTTTTTTGACAAATTTGACAAAATTTCTATAAATAAAATTAAATAGATTATTTTTTTTATTTTTTAATAAAAATAAAGTAATAAAATAGTATTATTTTTATCTAAAAAAATAGTTTGTCACACTTTGTTAAAATTTTGTTTGTCAAAATATCATTACTATTATTAAAAATTCTCATATTATAAAGAATTTTTTTTTGAAATTTTGTTAAAAAATTTTGTAAAAAAACTTTTTCCTACTATTTTTTTTAAGAATTTTAATTGATAGGTAATTCTTTCACGAAAAATTATTTCTTACAAAATTATAAAATTTGTAATTATTTCTTATAAAATTTGTTATAAAAAATATTTTATATAAAATACCTTTTAAAAGAATTGGCAGCATAAATGTTGCTAGGATTCCATAGTTTAGAAAATATATGAATAAATATAAATTATTTTACAAATTAATTTTATAGATTTAAATTAGACATACTACTAACATAAAAATACTAAAAAAATGAATATAATGTACCTGTGTAGAATTATACTTATATTCATGGTACTAAAGTTAGTATTATCAACACCACCGGCACTACCATCTATACTTTATGTTATTACTCATACTTGATAAATTACAGTAGACTTTACCGTAGCAAATATAGGATATAAAATGAGTGAAGATAAACTTACAATCAATTCATCTTGTGAAAAAAATAAAAAGAAACATGTAATGCATCATGCATTGTGTTCTACTAAAAAACATTGTGCATTTAGCTGGTTTAGAGTTAAGCAAAATGCAAATATTCACTAATGAGAAATTTTTCACAAGAGGAAAAGTATATGTAGGTGTATATCTTCACTCATTTTATATGTTGTATATGGTAAAGAGTTTAAAGTAATTTATTAAATATGAGTAGAGACAAATTGTGGATGGTAATACCACTGGTGTTGACTTATATACTAAGAATGTAAGTATAATTATAACTAGCTAGCATTATATACATTTTTTTAGTACTTTTTGTGCTAACTATTTTTGTACATTTTTGTTAGATAAATGAAGGCTTTCTTTTCAGTTTCATTAAAACAAAAATAATTTTGCATATTACCAACCGATATTAAAATTATTTTTATTTTAATTAATAATTTCATCTTTATACTATATAGTTTTTGACACAATTCAGTTTTTATTTTTTAAATAAAATTCAATTAAGTCCTTTGTTTTTTTTATAGAAGACCCAATTTTGTATATTTTGTTAAATTGATACTATCACTATTTTTATAAGATAACTCAATTTGATTTTTACAAAATTATATAAACTCAATAGATTAAAATAAAAATATAAAAACTCAATTAAATAAAAAATATATAAAAAATCAAAATTAATTACAGACTTAAATATAACAATAAAATTACTAATTAAATCAGACTAAATATAAAAACTAAATTATTAATTAAATCAAATCTTAATTATCTTTTGATATTGTTTTGTAGTCATTTTAATATAGGCTTGTTGAATATACCGTTGCATGTATTATACAGTTTTGATAGCATTTCCTTTAAAGAGTTATATTGATCTAAGTATGTATAGTCTTCTCTTGCCTTCTGTGCGAAACCAATAAAGTTTAATAGATCAATGTGAATACATTGGCAAACTCCAAAATGTCACATAACATGATTAACTATGTATGACAGAAACATACGGAAGGAACAATCTTCCCACTTATAGGAGAAACATCAACACTGATAAAAATGTCTTAACATCATTTCTGCGATAAGAAATCCATGAAAACTAAAAAGTAGAATTACACTTATCATGAGAATACATAACATGTTTTAGAGAAAAAACAATATAATTATGCAACGATTAAGAACCTCCTTCTACTGTAAGTTATCAAATGTGTTACAAAATAGGTTGATTACATAAATAAGCGTCATGTCTTTTATATTAAGCAAGATCACTCGATACAAAAGACAAAGCGCATACTTATATTAACCTAAGAATCACAAGTGATCACTTATCGCTGAAGAAGTTTGTTAATAAAATCATAATTACATTTCTTTTTTCAAACTCATGTTAACAAAATTCCTTTTTAGTTTTTACAAACTCTTTACCGCACAAATGATGCCAAATATCGTATCAGTGTTGATGGTTCTCCTGTAAGTCAAAGAATTCTTCCTCTCATGTTTTTGTCAGTAGAGTTTCACTACTTCATGTTATGAGCCAATTTTTCTTTCGACAATGTTTCTTTTTTTTACCAATTAAACCTATATATCAACTTCTTAAAGAAGACAAGTAAAGAAAAACAAATAGTATTTACCACAATATTTTTTTAATTTCCCCAAAAAAAACTAATTCTTTTCTAAAAAAAAAGCATAGATATTACCTTTTGTTCATAATCCTTTTAGGACTCTTGATGCATCTTCACCAGCATCAAGTACGGGCCCTGCACATATGTATACCCTCTTAAAACATTCTAGTATTAGAAGATCAAAATAAACTCATTTTAGTATCAGAATATCAAAATCTAGAAACATCTTTACCTCATCCAAGCAAGTCTCAATGAATAACAGTAAACAAAACCTTTCTTCATGCTGCATGCAGTTCAAACTTCTAACCACCTTCAAAGACTAGTTTTCACTCAACTTCCCCTTCTAACTGCATCAAAGTCAAAATAAAACATCTATCAAAACTTTTAACAACAAAAAGAAAAACCTTAAGCAATGGAAAAGCTGTTGTATTTTAGAACGGTTAAAACCATGACATACAATGCCGGTTTTGAAGAATGCAATGAAGAGTGAGCAAAATCTAGGGCAATTCACACAAAAACTAATTTTCTTTAAAATACTACCATAGATTTTACCTTTTCTTCACTCACCAAAACCGCTCCATCGATACATCTTGAAATGTATCGAAGAATGGAAGGCTTAAATAGAGAAGAAGTGGAATAGGTGATCGAGAAGCACCAATTAAAAGGCATGCATGCTAGGGTCCAGTCTTCCAGCCACAGTAATGAAGGGTTTTTCCCCATTTGTCTTTATGCTTCACGTGATCTGTACCCACTGCATGGAACAGTGTTTTGTACAGAAAGATTCCTTTGCACAAACAGACAAGCTTTAAGAGACGTAGGAGACTTACTTACGATGTCACTTTACAAGAGTAGGTGGGTGAATAAATTTAGAGGAGGCACCTTAATTAATTTTGTGCAAATCAAAGGTGGCGTGTGTTGGGATAATAATGGGGAAGATTGAAAAAAGGTTTTTACTACACTTACTATGGTCATTAATGCAAAAACTTTTGTCTCGGGATTACACATACATATATCTCTATACATGCGCTCCTTCCCATTTAAACATTTATTACATTTTTTTAAAATAATAAAAACACAATAATAAATATAATAATAAATAAGTTTAATTCCACTTATTTTTAAAGCTAGTACTATCGATCTATTGGTCATGCCTACTTTTATAGCTGTATTTCTCACTTTTCAAGAGTATCATTATGCTATTAGTGGCGTGTGTTGGGATAATAATGGGAAGATTGAAAAAAGGTTTTACTACACTTACTATGCTCATTAATGTAAAAACTTTTATAGCTGTATTTCTCACTTTTCAAGAGTATCATTATGTTATTAGTGGAGAACGTTTATTGAAAAAGAGAAAAAAGATTAAATTTATGTTATAAATATATTTATGAGAGAATAGACAATCAATATATTTCGTTTATATATATATATATATATATATATATATATATATATATATATATATATATATATATATATATAATAGACAATCAATAGATTTATGATAGAAGTGGTAGGACCACTTTTTTTTGGATGAAATTCAACCTTATAAATCGATATAAATATTAGGGTTTTGTTAACAAATACCCTCATAATACTGGTTAAGGATAATTAATATACATTGGATCTTACAAAAATACATAAATAAGTGTGGTATTAAATAAAATCTGATCTAATAATAATTAATGTACATTTATTTTATTTAAAGGACAAAAATACCCATAAATATTATACAAATGTGTTTAATATTCTTTTAATGTTCACAAATAAAATTTAAAAATTAATTAAATAATAAAATAACTATATTTTAATGTTGCTAAAAATTAAATATAATTAAACATAAAAAATTTTAAATTAACAGAAAAACCAAAAAAGAATAGTGTTAAACATCAGAAAATTTTACAAAAAAAAACAACATAGGAAAGTTTAAAGTAGCGTAAAAATCAACAAAAAAAGTACTGTTTGAACATCTAAAATTTTTACAAAAAGAAAATAATTAAAATGTTAATTTGATATTTCATTGAATTTTTTTTTTTTTGCTTTTTAGTAGAGATTTTAAAAATTATAAAAGAATATTTTTGTCTTTATAAAATTTGTTATGTGCATTTATATTATTTTAAATACTGTACTTAATTATTTCAGCTTTCTATGTAGAAATGATAATATCAATGCACATTAATTATTTCTTAAC
>Ga0209589_1005835_pt1 | contig 20724 bp, 10 predicted proteins | sample CowpeawhiteBW_FD_187525 | JGI IMG/M metagenome (GOLD analysis project Ga0209589, IMG submission 187525) | Root nodule microbial communities of legume samples collected from California USA - Cow pea white BW (SPAdes) (version 2) | ecosystem: Host-associated > Plants > Roots > Nodule | place: USA... | reverse complement strand
ATATAAAAATCAAATTATATATATATATATATATATATATATATATATAATATGAAATATTTAACCCGTCTAATTGTTATACATATATAATAGTTGGTTATTTCTAAAAGATTAGTATTAAGTTCAAAGTAAAAAAAGAAATTAACATTTATTACAATATCTAATTTATATGAAAATTTATCATCTAGCGTATAAATCTCATCTATAAACTTTTATCCTTTTAAATTAACCTCTTCTAAATAATGATGTTATGATATCATTTTACTTCTTTTCTTTCTTTTCTTTAACTCGTTTATATATTATTATTGATAGGAAAGTAAATTGTATCCCATTATTTTTGCTGTAAATATATAAAATTTCTTATATTATAATAGCTTAATTATAAGAGTAAGTAGCTAACTTATAAGAGAAGAATAATCAAATTAAAAATACTTATTTGTGGATATATTTTCCATATGTTTATGAATAAATTAGAATCCTATTATTCCATTTATTTTTACAATTATGCATTTATAGATGAACAAAATAGTGAAAATAAAATAATATGACTCAACAATTTATGCAAAGCAGATTATACATTAATGGATGGTCAATTAGCTCTCTGACAGCGGGTAAAATAATACATTCAACAAACAATAAACTTAGTTAGGATAGATTATAACTTATGACTATGATATCATGTTAAATAGCATACTTTTAGCGTATCTAAACCTTATAATATTTTCATCCACTTATAAACTGAAAGGTGAGATAATACATTTCTCACATTGAGACATATATATCTTAATCTTTGAACTAAATATTAATGATTGGTCCAATAATGACCTAATTAACAACAACTAACTCAACTTTATAAAACTGACTTGTAAAATGAAATAAACAAACTTTGAAATAAATATTTTTATTAGTTTCTTACTATAATATATATATATATATATATTGGAAATTTTGGTTGATCATTATTTATTTTTTATATGTCCATTAATAAAAAATTATTGAGTCTAATCGAATCGAAACACTATAATATATTAGCTAAATTTTATTAAAAATTAGAATTAATAATAAATGGAAAATGAGAGTAAAAAAGTTAAAACTAATAATAAATTTCAATGAATAATAAAAGATGATAGACAAAGTTTTATGGCTACGTTTTCTAAAATTATTTTCATGCAGGGATGGGAAAAGTTAAGCCGATTCTAGAACTTATTTATGGAATAAAGAGCATGTGCATTTGAAGTAAAGTCATGCATCAATTTATTAGTTAAGCACTGATTATAAGGCTTACAAGAGGATGACTAAAAACTGTGTATTAAGGGTTTCTTGGTTTTTTCTAAAAAACACAGAACAGCTTTCAGTGGTGAAACATTTATAGTAATATAAAACAAACACACTCCATGAGTATAATATAATATTTTTTACTACATTTTCCACAATCATTTTCTAAAGCAAGATCGTTAATACATGAATAAATTAAAGGAAAATACTTTCTTTGACATATTTTACACCTTCATAACCTACTACTTATAGAAGTATTTCGATCATTAAAAAAAAGTTAATTTTCATATTTCAAAGGTAAAAGAGAGATAGTTTAAGTTTTATAGAAAATTGTAAGGGATGAGAAGACAAGAAGATATATAAAAGGAAAGACAGAAAGCAATAGCTTGTCATATACATTATGTTTATAGTTCACCAATTACCAACGTACGCTTTTGACCCAACCAACCCTCCTCTCACGTCCATGCATTTTCTTCCATACACAAACATTATTTTTTATTTATTTTTTCTTCTTTATTATATATAATATGATTTTTGAAGATAGAAGAAAATATGCAGTATTTTCCCAGTTGGCAAATTGAATGCCTCTGCATGTTCTCAATTAAAAGTTCGTTGGGGTAGTTGTATCCACTACCCATCTCTTCTTTCCCACTTACAATCTTTAAAACCTTCTCATCCCCCACATTTTTTTGCACCACCCTCCACTTTTCTTCTACATTTTCCTCACAATAATCAATTCCATACAACAAATTCTTTTAGTCACGAACTTTCCATAAACCATTCTGTCACAAGTTTTAATTTTTTCTTCCCTTGATGGCAGATCAGAAGAATCAGAACCCGAATTCGGGAACTGTTAATGTTGTTGAATCAGCAGCAAAAGGAAGGAATAAACTCCCAAACTTTCTGCTATCTGTGAGGCTCAAGTACGTGAAGCTAGGGTACCACTATGTAATCTCCAACGCCATGTACCTTATGCTCATACCCCTTCTTGGGGTAGCCTCAGCTCATCTATCCACCCTTTCCATCAAGGACTTTCTCCAACTCTGGGAGAATCTCAAGTTCAACCTTCTCTCAGTCACTGTGTGTTCGAGCCTCATGGTGTTCCTTGCTACCCTTTACTTCATGACCCGACCAAGGGGTGTGTATCTGGTGGACTTTGCATGCTACAAGCCTCACGTGGACTGCACGTGTACGAGGGAGACTTTCGTTGAGAAGTCTGGTCTCACGGGGACATTCTCCGAGGAGAACCTGTCCTTTCAGAAGAAGATTCTAGAGAGGTCTGGTTTGGGACAGAACACATATCTGCCCCCTGCAATCTTGAGTTTGCCACCGAAACCTTGCATGGCGGAGGCTAGGAAAGAGGCTGAGGAAGTGATGTTTGGAGCCATTGACCAGCTTCTGGAAAAAACCGGGGTGAAGGCTAAGGATATTGGGATTCTGGTGGTGAATTGCAGCTTGTTCAATCCCACGCCATCGCTCTCTGCCATGATTGTGAATCACTACAACCTCAGAGGGAATATTCTAAGTTATAATCTCGGTGGCATGGGTTGCAGTGCTGGCCTTATCTCTATTGACCTTGCCAAACAGCTCCTCCAGGTTTATATACATCTCTTTCATATAATGTTTAGCAGAGACAGTTTTGTTTTGTTTTATCTGACACAATCACATGATAAATTTTAGGTTCATCCGAACTCTTATGCCTTGGTGGTGAGCATGGAGAACATAACTCTGAACTGGTATTTCGGCAACAACCGATCAATGCTGGTGTCGAACTGTCTCTTCAGAATGGGAGGGGCGGCGATCCTCCTCTCGAACCGCTCCGGCGACCGGCGGCGGGCGAAGTACCAACTGGTCCACACAGTGCGGACTCACAAGGGAGCAGATGATAAGTCCTATGGGTGTGTGTTCCAAGAAGAGGATGAAACAAAGAGAATCGGTGTGGCACTCTCAAAGGACTTGATGGCAGTGGCTGGAGAGGCTCTGAAAACCAACATCACAACACTGGGACCACTGGTTCTTCCCATGTCGGAACAGCTCCTTTTCTTTGCCACCTTGGTGGCTAGGAAGGTTTTGAAGATGAAGATAAAACCCTACATCCCTGATTTCAAGTTGGCATTTGAGCACTTTTGCATCCATGCTGGAGGTAGGGCAGTGTTGGATGAGCTGGAGAAGAACCTTGACCTAAGTGAGTGGCACATGGAACCTTCTAGAATGACCCTATACAGGTTTGGAAACACTTCTAGCAGTTCCTTGTGGTATGAGTTGGCCTACACTGAAAGCAAAGGGAGGATCAAGAAGGGTGACAGAACATGGCAGATTGCATTTGGGTCAGGGTTTAAGTGCAACAGTGCTGTTTGGAGGGCTTTGAGAACCATCAATCCAGCAAAGGAGAAGAATCCTTGGATGGATGAGATTCATGAGTTTCCTGTTCATGTGCCTAAGGTGGCACCGATTGCTTCCTGAATCAGAAAAGAAACAACCTTTTTCTTTTTCTAAATCAAACAAAATTGTTCAGTGTGAATGTTATAGGTGATGATGATCTTAATTAGGTTATGTGCAAAAACAACAGAGAAGATTATTTTACCAATGTCTTTGCTCATGTAACAGTGTGTTCAAGTTAAAGAGTTTGCATGCAGCTATTCTCTGATTGAACATATATTTTCATTGTTTTCTGATAAGGATTTCTCTAACTGAATGACCTGCATGATTATTAGCATTTGTGTTCGATATTACGTTTGTAATGTCATTTTCAAAGTTAATACTTAAAATTAGGTTCTAGTAGAAACGATAAAGTTCGACTTCATCATATGTTATAAAAAAAAAAACGATTATTCTAAGTGAATAACAGTTTCAAGGAAATATAGCATCTTGGATGTTTTAGCTGGAAATAAAGTGACGAGATTTTTTTTTCCTTTTTTGGGTGAAGCTACTCAAAGTTTCTCTTACATCATGGAGGAATCATTGTTTTAATGTAAATGTAATTCAATCAGTCAATTTAATTCTCCTAAATGCAAATAGAGACATTTAATTATTATGACATTTTTTTCATTTATGGTGGGTTTTCATTTTCAAATATGGTGTGCTTAGACTTTTCGTTGTTCATACATGTATAAAAAAGATCTTGTTATAAACGAAAATATTATATTTTTAAGAAAATTATTAATTATCTAAACAGAATTTCTGAGATCACGATGATCTCAACTAAATTTTATAAGTGTACATCCAACCACACTAATAAAGTGGGGTTTTAATTTGTAGCCATGTAGTAGAATACAGCCATATATAAACCCAGTGAACTTGTGCCATAAAATAGAGAACAAAACACTTATTTGGTGGACAAAATAACCTCAAATAAATACGTTCTTAAAACATTGCTTAAATAACATTTAATATATGTAGATAAAATCATTTGAATTGTTTAAAAAGAAACAGACGCCAAATAAATAACTGTTATGTCTTTTATTATCATCAATACTTTCTTTTTTTAATAAATATTTATATTTTTGTTAATAACTATCTGTATCATTGTATATGTAGAAATCGGAAAAATCGTGTTTTGTATTTGCAAAGAGAAGCATCCTATAGAAATATTGGATCGTCTTCTCTCATTCCAAAATGAGTATTCAAGTACGTAAACTTTTCATTTCAGAAACGAAGGGGATAAGTAAAGAATTTTATAAAAAAAAAATTCTTTTTTTCTATTTTGTCTCGATATATAGTCAGAACTCTTCATTCTATTTTTTCGTTTGCCATGTTTCATCATTCAAGAGCTACAATTTTAACTATAAAACTATTTATATAATGATAAGTGCCATGAGAGAAGATTTTTGAAACAAATTACAATTCAAATCATACAATTCTTACCGTTCTAACTACTCTGGTTGAATACAATTGGAAAGATTTGCATAGAAATCGTCATCCATGATTGTTGGTACATAAGAAAAGCAAAAGCTTATGAATTGGGCAAAGAAATGACAAAGTGATGGGTGTGGGAACTAGTTTTAGATCTATCAGTCCCTAACCTTGTTTGTCAATAAAAGGGAAGAAAGCTAAGTAGAACTAGAGATATAAATATGGATCAAAGCTTGTCACTTGGTTGATGTTTAATATTGATGGCTGGTCGGAATTTTAACTGTGTTGATGCTAAATACACTGGTGCATGTGTTGGGGACATGTGATCATGAAAGGTTTCAGTGAGACAACATTGGTTGTACACTTGTTTGTTTGCCAAATTAGCATGACAGAAAATATGAATGACATGTTGATGAGTCTGAACATCCCGAACCTTTGTTCATTTCATAACCACTTTGACTTTAATTAACAACAAATAAAATAGGTGAATGCGACACCTAATAGGAACTTGGCAACGATGTTAGGGAGAGTAGAACCCTGGCTATTTTTCTTTTTTTTCTTGTAATTGAATATTGTACTGCATGTATGATATGTGGTTAATCCCGTAGACAATAACTTAACAATTTATTAGGATGCGTGTTGATTTTTGACCTAATAAACTGATCAGATATGAACATAGATTGAAATAATTCCTAGAGACCATTTCTCATTCTACGAATTGGGCATTTTCCAGCCAATACATCTAAAATGAAATTTCTAATCTTCACAAGGGTCTTGAACTGAAGATAAATAGAAACTAAAAGGATTTCTCATCATACAACTGGAGTACATTACAACTTGAATACACACGAGGTATTGTACAATCCTAGAGAGAAGACATGTACATATAATTTGAATCTTCAAACGAACCAGTCATCCACAAAGCTGTAGAAGTAGCAAAACTATATGTAGAACTCATCACTAATGAATACCGTATCAAGGTTTGGCGTCGTTTACATACCCCATATGCCACGAGCCGTTGCCACTTTGTTATTTGGTCTAGATGTTAGTTCGTACAATATCCTTGCAAATGTATCAGAATATCTTCCATCAGTGAAAAGTATCTCAGCAAAGGCATTCTCATAGGCTAGCAGCAAACTTCTGTTCTGCGGTTCAGAAACTAGGCTTTCCAATATCATGGCAGCTTTCCGGCAAACTTCTGGAACCGGATGTGGTGTCTTTATCACTTTAAGCAATCGATCAATAGCCCTGTGTTTGAGGGATTTTCATGAGTGTTCACATAATCAAAATATGTTATAGTGTTCTAAAAAAATGGAATAAGGGGTTCACCATCGCTCGTTAGCAATCTTCAACCTGCAGTCCATATTAACTTCTGCAAGGTTATAGAGTGCACCTATAGCAGCTGCCTGTGCATCTAATGCCGGCATGCTGATGAGATCAATTAATCGCTTGTGTATCTGCAGAAATAAACCAATGTTGATTATATTTTTTCAAAACATGCAACAAACTAATAAGCAACATCACACGCATAATATAAAGTTTCACCTGCGGAAAAAATGGAAGCAAGAAAGGTTCATTGTCAGGATTAATGATCAAACGCCCAAGTAATTCAGCGGCAGCACAATGCCAGGCTTTGACTGCAGATTCCAACATCCCCATAATAGCCTGAACTGCCCGTTTCTCTCTGTAAGTAATACAACAATTTATCAATCAACAAAAGAGAATTACAATAGTACGCAATTATTCTAGATCAATCACTTACGTTATTTTAATAAATGATGGTTTGGATGAGCTAAATATTCGAAGATCCAGCAGTGGAGCTAAGTTAACAATTGTCTCCAAAGCATTTGTGACAAGTTCGTCATCCTCTATCAACATTATGAACATTAAGATTATAATAAAATAGTGAAATAAAACTTCACGTGATAGGGCAACACATAATGGTAATTAAAAGGGGGAAAAAAAATTCATCACAGATTTCCAGAGTTTCTAGAAACCTACAAAAATCAGATTCTTCTTTTTGTTTTACATAGGTCTCCTTAGAATGAAGTTCTGATAGAAGCACAGTTGGAATCTAGATGTGGACACCTCTCTTTACAGGGACAAAAAATCAACATAAGACATAAGGTGTTTGGAATACACTTAAACTTTAACGGGTAAGTTATATCGAATAGAACTTGGCATGAAACTGATTTATAAAAGTCTAATTCAAAGGTTGGTATTGTTATGAGGATAGGGAATGATAGGATTTGCTACACAATGGTGCCTTAAACTCCACACGAAACCGGTCAATGTCTTTGCTCATTGTTTAGGCAAATGGATTAGGGAAATCAAAAAGCAACATTACTGAAAAAGAATACAAGAACCAATACATAATGATAGGGACCTAAAACCAAATAAGAAAATTATCACGAACAGAAACCAAAAAAGTGGAAACTAGAGGGATAAAATATACTTTAAACCTAAAAGGATAATAGGTTGTAACAAGCAGGTATCCTCACCAACAAGATGATCTTCTATGCATTGGAAGGCCGTTTCCAAACAATGACGATGTTGGGCCATTATAACTTCATTATCTGGCATGAAAGAGAAGTTCCTAATGATATTGGAAGCAGCAACAGCACATTGCTGTTTTTCTGCTCGCCCTTCATCATCTAAATTAAACAGACCATCTTCATCAAGCCATAACTCTGTAAAACGAGATCTTGTCACACCGCTGTGCTGTGTTGATTCTGTACCAGCTGAGCCAGATCCTACACTGCACAAAGAGAATCATCTTACAATGAAATTTATTTTCTCTTACTACCCTCATCTCCAAAAGGAAAACATACAATCAATTGAAAAATTGAAAACTGAAAATCAAAGATGATATTCAAGAAGAACAAATTTACCCAGGGCGGTGGTGAGCACCAGTCGAGCCCAACGCCTCATATTCATTCCCAAATCCAGTCACAACAGAATTAGCACCTAATGTTCTGACTCTTGTTGACTTGGCTAATTCTTTTGGGAGTGCTATATCCCGCCAATCGTCTATCTGTTTTATGTTACAACAGGACCGTATAAAATATTAAAAAAGGTAATAGTTTCAACAACAACATACAGGGAGTTAAAAAAAAAAAAATCTTCTATGAACGTTTTCATAAAATTCAAAACAAGATTGGTGGCACATACAACTTGAAGGAGCGCATCAAGCAAGCCAGGAATTTTCGCAAGAGGAGTTGCATCCTTTCGCATGTCATCCTTTTCTTTAAATGAGAGCAGCGTAAGAGTATTCAGAGCCCAGGTCAGCTCACTCTTCAGACCACTTTGAATAGCCAGAACGATTCTTTTATTGTTCTGATCTGTAAGAGAAATATAAACAAAAAAGGGTTCAAAAAAGAAAAAAAAATTAAAACATTGCAATTTGCAAAAAACATTGCTCCCAGATACTTAAGAAATCAATGTTATCCTTACACGGCATACCCTAGCCACAAAGTGGACTTGCAGTGTTCTACGCCTAATATGCGAATAATTTTCTCGAATTGAAACATCAAATTAAGTGGTTATTCATGTCATTAACGATAAATAATTTGTTTATTAAAATTCACAATATGATTATTAGTGCAAAAGTGCGTGTGTTGTGTAAGTTCAGGCACATTCAAACAAAATATAATTTTTAAAGAGAAAATGTAGACCCAATTATGAGTATAAAGAGTCATGGTGTGGGAAGAAGCTGTGAACTAACCGGCAAAGGAGTTGTGAACGTGAAGGGAAGGACCAAGAAGGGTTGACGGAGCCGCCGAATCGGCAGCGGAAGCCGAGGCGGAGGCACTGCTGCTTCCGCTTCCGAATGGACGGCCCCTCTTGGCCGGTGGCGCCGCCCCGCCTCCGGCGGATCCACCGGACTTGCCCTGTTCCCTCTTCTGCATCTCTGTCACTCTAGGGATTTGCGGGTTTGCGGTGCGATTTCGAACTGCTTTGCTTGGTATCATAGTTGGGCTTCTTCTTGGATCCATGGTACAGAAAGGCCCAAGATATTTCTAAGCAATTATAATGTACACCTCCCATATTTCTAAATATAACCCCATCTATACTTTTATTCCTAAAATACCCATACTAACGGAAAGGCTCAGATTACATTTCCGTGGAGTTTTTCTTCTTTTTCGTCAGGAATTGTTCATATATTTGGATGAGAATTTCATATCGAATAACTTTAAATATTAATTAAATAACTCTTTCATAAAACATAAAAATATAGCAAAAATTTTGATATTATTAAATATTTAATTTAAAAAATATATAATTATCTAAATATCAATCAACATTGTTAAATAACAATTTTATAAGAATCAAATAGTTACATAAAAAAAAATAAAGAATGATTAAATATATATTGTTGAAAAAAATTATGAAACTATGAAAAAAAATTAATATAAAAAATAATTAAATTACCTATAAAATTAAATGTAATTTAATAATTAGAAATGAAAATACAGATGATAATGAACCAGGTATCACAATCGAAATAGGACGAAGATTGATATTGGTACTTAAATTTTTTTTTTAATATATTTTAAAATATCGAAATTAATGTCCATTGATGTATCTTATAAACACAGTAGATCAATACATAAAAAATACAATAAAGAATCCAAATTTCTATAGGTACCAAAAAAGTTTAAACTATTCAGAAGTTGGGAACGTTTAGAAATTAATGTAAATTCAGAATTTGTATTATATAATTCAAAATAAAATTCCAAATTCCATGTTTTACACTTTTATACTACCCAATATAAAAATACATTATAAATTTCCTAATCCAAAAATGTAAAAACATTGTTTTGAATTCCATAATCTAAAATTCTAAAACTTGCATAATAATTTAGACATTCCAACAACCCCATGGATGATGTATATGAAGAAACCACGGGGTGGAAGAAGAAATAACCTTACCCAAATAGGTTCCTGGGCTTCTAAGTAAATATGTCAGGCTTGGAACATTGTACAACCCTTTTGGGCTTTCTTTACCAACAGGACCATAAATAATATATAAATCTTAAAATAAATAAAGTTCCAAAAATTAAAATCTCCACTAAATTCAACATCTTCATGAGTTAATAGGACCTACCTGTAGGACATTAATCCCACCAAACTAATAATGGATAGTTCAATAATTTTTCTATTGTACATACAATAATAGTTGTATGTGTAAAATACTTTTTTTATGAAGTTTCGAGGGAGTCTTACAATAAAAAGAGGACAAAACATTTTATCATGATTTTTTATTTTTGTCTTTTTTATCATCAATAATTATCTGGTACACTTTACTACTCCACTTCTAAAATAACAGCATTTAAAATAACTTCGATTAAATTATACAATATACATTTTTACACATTATTTTAGTCTTAATCGAAAGCATGGACACAATGTTATGAAGAAAGTGAATGATGAAGAGGAATGTAAAAATTAATAAGCAAATAATAGAATTAAATATTCTACTAAGGGGTTTGGTTTGAGTTAGATATGAGTATGGGGAAATGACTCTTGTGAATTCAAAGGTTTCAAGGACTATGAAAGTGGTTCAACCAATCAAGGACTCCACATCAAGATATTTTAAGGTTTTTCTATGGTGTTTCATCATACAGGACCTACTTGGTTTGTTTTTTGCTTCATTTTAGGTACTTAAAGTTTCAACCAATTGTTGTTTTGGTTGGAAGTTGTGAATTACAAAACATTGAGCAAAACCAATAATCTTAGGTAGAAGGTTTTGGCAGGTTCTTTGGTATGAACATGTGATGCTTGAGTTTGTTATATAAGAGAATAAAATTCTTAGGTATATTTTTATGTTTTGGTGATCTTTGTTTAATGTTGTTCTCCCCAAGAGTTGGTGGTAATTTGATTTCAGTTGGTTTTGGTGAGGATCATGCATCTGCAATATCCGTTGATATGATTAAGGAGGGTTGTGCACACCATGTATTTGATTGTTTGCACAGAAACGTCAAAATGTATACACAGTCTTAATGTCTGCTAGGTTACAAGGTCAGGTGTGAGCTATAGTTGTATGAATCCAACAGAACAAAAACAGTGAATTAACATCAAATCTCTGGCTCCATGTGTAGGGCTTCTATTATGGCTATACAGTTATAGAATCCATATAATTATTCATCCAAATCATAGACCTTGTCAGTGTTTGTTCCAGTGTTACCATGATTTGTTGGTAACTCTAGGAGTAGATTAAAGATGAGGGATGAGCTTTTTTTAGGAATAATGAGGACCACTTATGTGTGCTTCTGATCACAAAATAGCTAAATACTATGTAATTGATGCATTATGGCTATGTTGTTGTTAATCATGAAACTGCCAAAATTATGCAGAACATAGTTATCTCTGCCAGCTAGTGGATGGGCCAGTTGATATACATGTATAACTTATGCTTTTCGTAGCATCTAATGTTGATTACTATTTTTCCAAAAGCTACTTTCCTTGACCCTCCATGTCTTGTAGCATTAGTTGTTCTAATAATAATGTTACTTCATACATATCCCTATACTTTTCCTATTAACAGATTTCAATTAATATTATAAGGTAGTTGACATATGTGTGGTTCTCATCTATATCTGCTTTAGGCTTTTTAGTTTGATTTGAGGGGTATCAATGTCAACAATAATTTCATGGTAATTTTTTTACTCATCTACATTTGGTTGTGTATTTCATTGTTGCACTCTAAATTTTTAAACAATTGGTGAATGGATTTTCTCTTTTTCTAAAACTAAAGAAAAAAGAATAAAAAAAAGCTGAAAGAAAACACCTTAAAGCTCAACAACGTAGAGAACATGGTATCTAAGGTTGATTCCACGTTTGTTACATCGCTTTCGGTCACAGAAACAATAATAAATGTTGATTTTAAAGTTTGAAATTTAATCTCTCTCAACTACTGGTCTTTCCAAGGAAATTCAACCCATCTAGAACTTTCTTCAATGCCAGTTTAATGTTGAATAATTGGCTCGACCAACCCACACACACAACATAGCATTATCTGATAGAGAAAAGTGAACCAATACCATTTCTGCATAGTCAAATTAAACATTTCATGCAAACAAATGCTTTTATTTCTTTATAATTTCAAGGGGGGCATAATGTTAGAACAAAAATAAAGAACCCCACCATAAGATGATGTCCAACTATGGTGACAAATAAGAACATAGGTAGCCAATTTTGTGGATTAGTTTCGATTAATAGTGTGTGAGGTGGGGCACTCAACCTTTGTAATCTTATAAAAAATCTCAGCAACACTGAACAGTGTCAGTGTCCGAAAAGGTAACCATAAAACCTAACATAATAGGAGCTGCAGAGTAATTCTACTCCATCTCTATGTCATACAACTTCTGCTTTTGCATTTTGCAGTAGCAGAAATTAGATTTCCCATCAACCAAATCAAACCAGTAAAAGGGTGATGAATAGGAATAAGACTACACCATCAAAGTGATAACAAGATAATCTCCACTTAGAACATGAATCATGATGTATTTTGTAAAATGAGAATTATCTTTCTTAGTTGATGTGAGAATATTTTAACTTAACTAACTGCTACTAGTGTTTGATTTGAGATACTGCAAGAGAAAATTGTATCCTCTGTAACAGTATTTTCTGATTCAAACAAGATTATTTGATGTAACCAGTAAGAGATATATTGTACAATCTGAGGAGAAAAGAAAGATAATGGTGATTTCATGATGGCAAACATGGTAAAGGGTAAAGGCAGTGCAAAGAGACAAGCAAAAACAGATGCACTAGCACTATGTCACACAAACACACCACACTGGTTCTTGTACAAATATGTATAAAGTAATAACTCAAAAGCAGTGAAAGGCTTTTCATTTTCTAAGATCCTTTATTTGTTTTTTCTCTCTGCTCATCTCAAAATGTCATTTACTGTATTGGGATTATGCCACAGGCTTCTAGGATTCCTCCACTGGAGGAGCAGACCATGAAATGGAAAAGCATTATATGCAGAATCTCAAGATCCAAATGATCCTAATTCCTGAGGCAAATTTCCTTTTTTTTTTGTTCTGTACTTCAATTTTATTTTTTTCCCTGGATGTTTCTGATTCCTGTGATGCATAATATATATACTTTTCCTAAAGCAGTGATGCAAGCTGTTCTGTGGTGAATAAGTTAATGAATCTTATGCTATTTTCCTCATGATGTTGATTGTACTGCTTCACCACACTAACTACACACATAAGAATATCCAATGAACCAATGGTAGCAGAGAGATAGCCATACCTCATATGGTAACAATTAAGTAAAATTTAGAGGACCCCATTTCGGCTAATTCATAATTAAATTGAAAGCAACACCTTACTTTTATTTTTCACCCTTCTATTTTTTTTCTTGTTCACTGCATGAATCTTGAAAGCAACATCTGAATCACCAGATGCTGCTTATTGGCTTAGAGTTTATATGTCAGTGGTGGTTTTCCTCATAAAACTGCTCCTTCTCTTGCCCTTTGGAATTGTGATTTAGCTTCAAAATCAATGGAAGAACAAAAACCTATCACAAACAACCTATCAATAAAAATGGTCTAACTCAACATTAAAAGATTTTGGCTTTTGGAAAAAAATTTACTCATTTTACTCTTTACTTGATTAAGTTACATGCCAAACATTTCTTGGATTAGATAAAAGTTTGAAACTATTGATTAAACAATGAAATTTAGCCATGAATATGAAGGTTGTATTTAAGTGAATAAACAATTGATGAATAGTTTTTATTAATAAATTATTTAAAGAGTGTAATTTGGTGTGGTTGGAGGTCGATAATTGATATTGAAATGGAGGAAGCTGTCTCTTTCTCCCATATGGCATCAGTTTTGTCGTATATGAGTGGGTCGTGGCTCCCCAGTAACATTTATTGGTAAAATGAGTTGCAACTTGTGCTCTAAAATACCACAAGAGATGACCAATCATTAATTATTCAATATTCAACCCCACAAAAATAATATTTTATAATCGTAACATCATCCACAATTGCTTCAGTTAATCATGTTGGTTATAATCATAAATTAATTATATTTGAAGAGAATTATAGTTTTTTATTGGGGTTAATAATAAATACGTCCATGTGTGAATTTAAAATTTCTAACATTATTAAAAATTTGATGATAAGTATTCGATCAACTCCTATTATACACATATCTACAAGTCAATGATCAAAACTAATTTAATTTTATCATAATAGTTTTCTACAAACTAAATATTTCACGGCATAATCTAACTCTGACTAATATTGATTAATTTATTTTACTCTAGATATTGGAAGAAACTATGTATAGTAAATAAAATATAAAAAATAAATAAATAGATTGTGATTTTTAATAATATGAAACTAATGTGTCATTTAATACATTAAACATTGGTTAGAAGGTTTTGTGCGTGTGGGGTCATGAAATGTTGATTTTTTGAAGTTGATTGAGAGAGTCGTATTTCTACTTTTTGTTTGGATAATGAAAAAAGTTGGGTCCGATGTGCGTGTCTGAGTTATTTTTGTGGACACTTCTGTTCCTAAGATTATGAATGTTTCGTAGACATTACCATGACATCCAAAACAAGATAATATGATGTGTTGGACAGTGTTAATTTTGTTTCCCTATTATGGGCTATTTATAGGACAAGCCTCCTAAAATTCCAATCACAAAATGTTCAATTTATTAAACTTCTGCAACAAAAGTTATAAATCAAATTATTGAAAATTTAAAGTGAAGTTTGTATTGAAAAAAACAAATGAAGTTTACTGAGACACTTTTATGTAAATGGAAGTTAAAAGGAATATCGACTTCAAGTATATAAAATTTAAAATTACTATATGCGAGCCTTACCTTTATTTTTAATCAATTTAGTGTAACATCTAAAAATATTTTATTAATATATTTAAAAATAAATAAGAAATGGAATATGTATATAGAAATTAAAAATTTATTTATTGATATCATTGCAATTATAGGAAGTATAAAAATAAATTGTTTGTATAAGGATAAAATATCTGGTATATGATAAAAATCCTTTAAAAATGTTAAAAAAAAAAAAAAAAAAATATAAATATATATAAATATTTATATATATATATATATATATATATATATATATATATATATATATATATATATTGAGATATGTATAATAATAAGAAGAAGAATTATATATGATGATACATTGCGTTGGTATTAGTTATTTTTTTCATACTTGTATGTTATTATCATTATCATAATAAAATCATATTTTATTACAAACTTGGTGGAAGAGTGTAGATTTCATATTAATTATTATAATTTTATTATATTACAAATATTGTAATATATATATATATATATATATATATATATATATATATATATATATAGAGAGAGAGAGAGAGAGAGAGAGAGGGGATTTTTAAGCTCTGATGATTTATTCGTACATAAAAAGTACATTTATTGTATAGTTTACATTTATATAATTTTATACTTCATCTGTGCTATTGAAGAAAATAAAATACAACTAAATGACTTAGAATGGAAGGTGTACAACATAAGTGGAAGAGAATAAAATTTTAAATGAAATTTGGAAGAGAAAGGAAATAATATAAATAAATTTCTTTTGAGTAGTTTAAAGATTAAACTTTTTACACATAATTATTTTATGAATAAATATAACAAGGCATAAAAAGTAAATGATTCATAATATTTTATGATTAAAGCAAAAACTAAAATCCTTAAACTCATTACAAGTTAATGATATTATTAACTTAGTCAACTAACCCTTTCATCCCTCCAATAATTTAGATATGCTTTTGATTTTATTGCTGCACACTTTATTCCATCATATACTTATGTCAATCAAGTCATGGAGAAAATATTTCAGGTTGAATATAGTAAAATCAATATAATAATTTTAATATATTATTATTATACAATTTTTATTATTTTTAAACTACACTACAGATTATTAAATAAATTCAATATCTCATATATTAGTAAATTGAAAATTTCATTTTATTTAAATCTTATTTAGTTTTATAATTAAATTAAACAATGAATAGCATAGTCTGAAAGAAAAGTTTGTACCACTAAAAATAGATTTCAACGCATATAAACGCGTATTTAGATTTGTTCCATTATTCTAATGTTTGAATCATTTTTTTTTCTCTCTAATGAAAGTTATTGGTAACTTAATTTAAGTGCAATATATATTTGGTAGCTATAATATTTTGGGATTTAATTAAATGTTACCTGTTATTTTAACTTGTAATTTCATCATTGATAATGACATGTTTAGAATCAAGTTTTGTTGAACGTAAACAACTTTTTTTAAAATTAACGAACTTGATATTTTACTATCGATACTTCAGAACGTGTTATTTTTACATTCAACATTGGTTTAATGAAAAATTCAAAAATATATAATAAGTCATGAAATTCTTATTTGTAAGATGTACTCTTCATTTATATTATAGTCTTAAAAATAAAGAATACATATTATTTTAAAAGAAAAATATTTAATTACAATGTAATTTCTTCTTAATTGATTATCTTATCATGAATTAATTACAATCTCTTACTACATATTTAAAATGAAAATTTATCTATATAGCTTAGATGTCTTTTATTGCATATATGGATTATGATGGTGTATTTGTCTTTTTAAAATGACATATATTTAATATGTAGTAAATAATTCAAATTATATATCTTTTTTGATAAATAGTCGTTTTAACATCTTAAATATTATCCTATTACATTTTTAAATATGATAAAAAACAACAAATTTTAATTTCATTAATTTTATATAAATTTGATTAATAGTTATATTAATTAAACATGAACTTCATTAATTGTACGTGTCTTTTAGCAGAATATTTCAATATGCTAATTCTTTATAATAAAGGACAAATTTATTATATAACATAGATCATAAAAGAATATAATAGCGATATTAAGAGTAATTAAGAATAATATATCTATAAATGATTACGTAACCACCAATTAAGCTATACAGTCTTTGATGTAAGCAACTATTATTAACAAATTAATTATCTCAATTTGTGTACGGATTTTGATGCAAGTAACGTATTTTTGATAGATTAGTTATCTGAATTCATATAATAATGTGTTTGCTTCACGCAATAAATTAATGTAGAAGAATTCCCTTATTGCAAGCAATTTTTTGGAACATGTCTTCTCGTTTATATTTGTACAAAGCCTTGATTGCAAGTTTTGTTTATGCTAAGGTTAAAGTGTGAAAAGGTTTAATACCAAATTAGGTTACTACTTTTAGATCCAAAGTTTAGTTTTGCAATTATGGATTTTTCTAATTTTAATACAAGCTTGCATTTTATTATTAAATATGCGTTTGATTCTCAGATTGAAAGTTTAAATTCAAATTTATTTTGTATTAAAAATCATAAATAATATTTTGTGAGTTTTTGTTCTGTTTTATTGAGTTCTAAATAAGAATTTATTTTAGAACAAAATCATAATTAATAATAAAAATTAAGTTTAATTAGTCGGATAATACTCACTTTCATTTAGATGTGTCAGTTTGGTACTCGTTTTTAAAAATGTGTCAATCTAGTCCCAACTTTTGAAAAAATGTTTTGATTAGGTTTGTTTCGAACAAAAATTACTAAAGTCGTTAACTTAATTCATGATTTTTTCCACTCAATTTTAATATAAATATCAATACTTAATTTTGTAAGTCATTTTAAATATCAAAATCGTTAACGGTATCAAAATTTTTTGTTGAAAATGACCTGATTGAGACATATTTTCAAACTGACATATCTAAATAAAAGTGGATATCATATGACTAATTAAACCTAAAAATTATAAAATAATAATAATAAATAATAAAAGCAAAATGTAAATATAAAATTTGTTTAAAAATTTATTTAATTTTTAATCGATTTATCGGTACATAGTACATAGTGATAATTATCCATACATATGATATGAGAAGATACATGATGTTGGATGTGAGAGTGGATCCATATCCATATCTTATGATATAATGATATGATATGATGGTGTGAGTGGCAATAAAGAAAGAAAAGAGCTTTACTCATTCACTCACTCACTCAGTTGTGAGAAGAAAAGAGACTTGTCAAATCAACATTGGATAAAGGCTCTTCACTTTGTTTTCTTTTTCCTCAAACCCCCACTCTTTCTCTCTCCCAAACTCTTCTCCAGGTTAGGTACCATAAATAAATCCTTATCATTTTTTTAGTATTATAAATTAATAAAAGAAGATATTTTAATGTATTATAAATTTGCATAATTAAGAGAAAGTGTGATGAAAAAATATGCATATGAAAATATAAATTGGTAAAGAAGAAAGGGTGGCACATGGTGATGTGGATTTCGTGTGGGTTGGGCAAAGGGTTGTAAAAAATCAAATTTCCACTTCCTAAGTAACCTTTCTCTATCCAATGGGCTACAACCAAACAAACCAACATTAAACTAAAAATTAAAACCCATTCTTATGTTAGAGGTTAGGTGTGGGGTTGCTTTCATCACCCTATTTATCAGTTTATGTCTATTTATTATTGCAAACTTTAAAAAAATACACTTTTTATTTTATTTTTCAATGGTCATGTTTATTATTTTTTAAAGTTTCTGAAGCAGAAGGAAAAGGACCCCTATTTTTTCTCTGACAGGAGAGCTTTGTGATGGGCCCACTCGCTTTATAAATGAGTTTTGCAATATTAGTAAATATCATAAATAAATAAATGCCTATTTTTTCTTCAAATATTATATACTGCAGTTGGGCATCGCAATGGATTACTGGGGGCCCACTGCAATCATTGTGAATTATTTATGTTTAGTTCACAAGAGTGTCGTAAATTCCTAATCCTATCATCAAAAGAATTTCATATTACATTCTCACACAAAACCTCATCTTCTTAACAATTCTAAATAATTGCGCAGAATTATCCTTGTTAATGTAATACCAGTGATTCTAACTAGTTATGTTTTCTCTTGGAATTTATAGAAAGATATAACTTTTGATAAATTCTCCATCTTATATGAGTTATCTTATATTTTGTATTTTCTTTCTTTATAACTTGTATAATCTTTTTTACTATATAGAAATATGTGATATAAGTGTACAAATAAATTTATCTTTTACATGAATGGAAAAATTATAAAGGAAAAGCATGTTGAGATGGTAGAAGGAGGCATGGAAGTGACAAAAATATAATATAATGGCACAACCATTTCTGATTATTTTGTGCCCTTCATGGCACCTCCTCCCCACTGTCAAGTCCCAGAGACCACAATCAAATTTTTCATTAGTCAAAGTAACTGTTCACCTAATCCCAGTTTCCTTTTCTTTTCGTTTTTTACACAAACTGTGGATTCCATTCTCTTTTACTTTATCATTCATACTAAAATATCTTTTTCCTATTTCTTAATTATTGAAAATTTTGATTTTTTTTTTATATTATAAGGTATTAATTGAACATAGTATTTGGTGTTTTTTTTTTTCTTCAGCAGTGGCTTGTAGTATGACTAACAGTATCGCAAATAATTAGGCATATTCTGTCAGGTTTCATTTAAAGGGCCTTGCTTGGTGAGAGAAAGGAGCAGAGATTTTCACTTTTTCACTTTTCCTCTTTTGCTTTTGATGTACTCCAAAAGATTTTTAAGATTAAAATAAATAAGAAGAAAGAAAATTGTTTTTAATATTCCAAATGCAATAATAATTTATTTACCCTGTCTGTCTCTTCTCCTTCAAGTGATTTCTTCACAGGTTCCCCAATCCTCACGAAATTCGAGATGCCACGACCCTTCTTCCTTCTTCTGCAGCTCCATCCTGCATTTTCATCAGTCCACAGTCACCATTAATTTTTGTATAATCTAACGCATATAATATTGTTTACACATATTCAATGCTTCTCCATCTTTATCCATTCCAGAGTTCAATGGATATTAGGGAAAATTATAGAAGAAGAAAAAGGAGGATCGAGTATTCATGAAAAGATGAGAAAATTTAAGATAGCAAAGTTTCATACTTCCTTGTCTCCTTTCAAGGGACCAGAACGTTGTGAGTAGTAGCACGATGCCAAAAAAAATTTGAAAGTTGCTGGGTCGTGTAACTTGTAACTTCTCTCTGCACTTTCTCAATCATGATGAACCAAACCAACACTCAGAAGAAAATAAAAAAAAGAAAGAAAAAGTGGTTCCTATTCAAAACAATTAAAAAAGAAAGAAAATTCTGATCATGGCAGAAGCATAGTACTGACATTTGGGAAATCGAAGCAAAAGAATCTCTCGGCGCCATGCATGCATCCTCAGGTGGTTTTCTTTTTTCTTTTTCAGTTTTATGAACTTTAGAAATTTTTTAATTTCAGCTTTTCATTTTATTACAGATCATATTGCTGTAGCAGCAGCTTCTTACACTTACACGGTGCGAACCAAAAAAAAAAATTACAAAAAGTTACTTCTTACAAATTTCCCTTGCTAACAAAAGAAGGGAAAACAAAATTAAAAAAAAGGGAGCCTCATCCGATATTTTCTCTTTTATATTTTAATTTTTTAAGTTCAGAACTAAAAAAAAAAAAAAAAAAAAAAATTTTTTT
>Ga0209589_1005815_pt1 | contig 20791 bp, 9 predicted proteins | sample CowpeawhiteBW_FD_187525 | JGI IMG/M metagenome (GOLD analysis project Ga0209589, IMG submission 187525) | Root nodule microbial communities of legume samples collected from California USA - Cow pea white BW (SPAdes) (version 2) | ecosystem: Host-associated > Plants > Roots > Nodule | place: USA... | reverse complement strand
TTTTACAAATCTGACTTCGTGTACCTCAACTGCGAGCCAAGGGGTTGTTAAGCCCAAGTGCTATTAGCACTCCTCTTAATATATACTCCGTAGTTATATGCCCACTACAAGCAATATAACCCAGAATACGCGCAGTGTTTGATTGTTTCTGTCAGATTGAAAAACATATACATGAAAATATAAGTGTAAAGAGTGTCGCAATATGCAAAGTATTCCTTAACCCACAAAGGAAGATCATCTGGGACTTATAGTTCTGTTGGCTCTTCTGGCCTTAACATGCCCGATCTACAAAGGGTATCCTAGCGAATACAAGCCACTTCAATTACACAGACATTCAAAAAGGCATCCAAGGATTTCTCGCTCTGATACCAGGAGAGAGGGGGAGGGAGGGGATATAAACATAAAAGAGGTAAAACTTATGAGAATATAAATCTGGCAAAGCCGGTTAGATATTCTCTCATAAATTTTATTCTCTGAAGAGAGAAAATATGAACAGAAAGATAAACAACCAAGCAGAGAATATAAACAGAAAACAAACTGGAAAAATAAATACGTTTTTAATTATCGCATCTTTTAATAAATATTATGATGTGATGTATTATTATGTATATGGCACAGAAGTAAGAAGTTCCAAGGCTGAAAGATGAGAGGAAAGAAAATGTTGGTGTAAAACACGTGAAAACAAAACCAAACCATGGCTCACTTATCGCTTATCGTTTCTCGCTTCTCGCGCACTCCTTCAATCAGTACGATGCGGGTCCCTCAGAAGGCAAATGTTATTGTCACCACCACAAACACGCACCAAACCTTGTTTCCAGCCACGTGACACAACAAAACAAGAGGTATCATCCAAAACTCCACGCACCCACTCATTAAACCCCAAAAATATAAATTAAAAAACCCTCACAAATCCCTACTTATTAATTATTTCTCATTTTTCATCTCTGACAGCCACCACACAACCATGGAGAACTATCAGTACCCCTCCTACCCTGACTCCGGCGACTCCTCGCCGCGCTCCAGGGAGATCGACTTCGAGAATCCGCCGCCCTGGGACGACCAGCAGACCCAGAACTACAAGGCCAAGTTCATGTGCAGCTACGGCGGCAAGATCCAGCCCCGAACCCATGACAACCAGCTCTCCTACGTCGGCGGCGACACCAAGATCCTCGCCGTCGACCGCGCCATCAAGTTCCCTGCCTTCCTTTCCAAGCTCGCCGCGCTCTGTGACGCCACGCCGCAGGACCTCACCTTCAAGTACCAACTCCCTGGTGAGGACCTCGACGCCCTAATCTCCGTCACCAACGACGACGACCTTGAACACATGATGCACGAGTACGACCGTCTCTATCGCCCTAACTCAAAACCTGTCAGGATGAGACTCTTCCTCTTCACGCTTTCCTCAAACCCTAATTCCTCATTCTCCTCGGATCGTGATCGCTTCGTTGATGCTCTTAACTCTGCTCCAATTCCCCCGCAACCTGACCCCATCAAAACCCCTCCCGTTACTCCTTCCAATGTCGATTACCTCTTCGGCCTCGACAAGGCCGTTGCTCCTCCCACTCTCCCTCCTTCCTTCGCGGCCGTTAAGTTCCACGATCCCGCGCCGGAGCCAGTCGCGCCGCAGCCGGAGTATCAGGTCCGCGGTGGAATCTCCGTTTCTGATCGCGTCGTCGGATCGGATCCGAGTGCGAACTCGATCGAAATTCAGAGACAGTTGCAGCAGGAGATGCAGCGTTTGCAGATTGCTGAGAATGAATATCGGAGGAGGAGTGAGGATGGTTTCGCCGGCGGCTATGCCGCTGCGGGAGGGGATTATTACATGCAGAAGATGCCGGAGAAGGTTCCGCCTCCTAATGCGCCCCATCCCGGTGGGTACTGGCCGGAGAAGCAGTTTTCCGGCGAGGGTTTTCAGACGACAGTCACGACGGCTCCCGGAGGTGCTGATCAGCAGGTCTATGTTATCCCAGCGCCAGGGACGTTCTACCACGCGCCGGTGGTGAGGCCTCCGGCGGCGCAGGGCTACTACGCTGTGCAGAGAATGGGGTCTGAGGGTTTCCGTGAGCAGGCGGTGTTCGGAGGCGTCGCTCAGCAGAAGACTCCGTTTTCGTCGGCGGGGCCAGCGCAGCCGGTTAAGGCTTCGGGGTATGCTGAGGGATACGGCGTTGTTAGGCCTACTGGGGTGCCGGATAATGCAGCGTACGCGCAGGTGGCGTATGATAGTGCGAGTGGGAGGCAGGTTTACTATACTGCGCAAGGAGGTGTGGTGCACGCGCCGACGCAGTACCAAGGCGTTCCGCCGGTGGTGGGGTCGGATATTAGGCCGGTTGGGGTTTCGGTGGGCCAGGATGTTAAGGTGGTTAACAAGGTTAACCAAGGTTCTGTGTGACTATAGCTGTGATTAAGATTGTGATTATGTTAATTTTGAAATAATACACTAAATATGTTTTGCTTTTTACCTTCTTATGGTTATATAAATATATATAATACGAATATTGTTAGCTAATAATTAATTGTTGAGGATTAAATTTCTTTCGATCTGTCTCGTAGTGTTCTCCGCTTCTCCACTTCTTTGATTGTAGTAGTATACTTCTTAACTTGAATTTATCAATGCTTATTTATTATTCGATTTTGTTTTATTGAATGTAGTTGAAAACAATTTGTGGAGGGTGTCATTTTTGTTGTTCTCAATATTTGTTAGTGTGATTTTAGCTTCAGAATTAGTAGGACTGAACTGATTTTCAAAACTCACTGGCTACAAGATTTTCCAAACTTATATCATCAATGCAGTGATTTTTCTCCGTATCAATTAGATGCGTTTTAGAATATTTGTTGAATTTATTATATAAGAATAATTTAAAAGTATATATTTTCTTTATCAGTGAAAAATTGATTAACATTTTACTCCATAAAAATAAGGTATCTTTAATAATTGAATTCAAAGTATGATTATGAAATTGTAGGGTTGAGGGTCAAGTGACGGACTCGGGTATTGTTTTAAAAATATGGTTTAATAGTAGTTTTAGTTATTATATTTGTATCTATATTCCAGTATATAAAGAGAGTATTTTGTGTGTGTGCACATTTGTTTTTTAATTTTGTTCTTTAAATAAAAAGTATTGACCTCATTAATTATCTTTAATATTTTATTATTTAGTATAGTTTATATTTAAAATAAGGCTTAAATAGTCATTCGATCCTAGTTTTGGTCAAAAAAATTTCACTTTGGTTCTACTTTTGAAATTGTTTTCAATTTGGTTCTATCTTTCGTTAAATGTTTTCAATTAACTCCTTTTCCTTAACTCCGTCTAAATTGTTAACAGAACAGTGGTTATCGTGATTCTTTTGTGTGACGTGGATTGTTGTTCAGTGACATGTCTTTTCCACTGGATGCATAAACTAGATGTTATAATTGAAAGTTAGGGTTTGTGTGATTTTGAATTGTGGTTGTCTTCCATCCATCTTCAGCTGAAAAGGAATGTCTTGTGGAGCATCTTCCCCTTCTTGCAATAGTTGAGTTCACTGAACTTGCAATTCATGCCATGGTAGTTCTAGGGTTTCAGGCTCACCCCCAATTTGCGATTGCGAAGACATTGCAGTGGTGCGCACAACTAGAACTACAAAGAACTTGGCTAAACAATTTTGGGGTTGTGCGAACTTTAAGGTTTGTTTCTTAGTGTTTCACTTTTAGTGTTTCACTTTCATCTTGTTTTTCTGTTTTGCAGAGACGTGGTGAAGATGTGTTGGGCTGTAACTTTTTCAAATGGTGTTACGAAGAGGGTGCTGATGAGCAAGATGCCATTATCGTTAGGCAAAGGCAGAAGATCGCTTATATGGAAAATTCATTGAGTGTTTGGAAGAAACGAATGCAATTGTCATTAGCTGTGATAGGTTTTCTAGTTGTAATGAATGTAGTGGTTTTGATGGGTTCTAATTGTCATTGGCTAGCTTGAATAATTACATCGCTTATATGAATGAATGATATTCTTTTTTGTATAATTACATCTTCTCAACTGTTTAAATTTGTTGTTTATGTTTTGTGTAATTTTAATGAAATGAAGAACAAACAATTTGAAAATGAAGAAGGCAAACTAAATTCTGAAAATTGCAAAGTTGTTGCATTCCTAATTAAGGTTTTTAAGCCTTCCATCAAAATATCACAGTGTTCAAAATCCAGAGATTGAAATTCATAACACATCCTTATTTCCCAATTAGCACATTCATTTCCTCCAAAAAAGTATAACTACAAAACAAAATATTCCCCTCCCTCCAAAATACATTCAGTAGTCTCATCATGGACGTGCTGGCCTTCGTATTTGATTTTTGGCATCATCTTTCTAATGCCATAAGATGGTTGGCTGGGCTGTTGTACCGCAATGTTTGGTGGTGGTGGTGTTGCTGCTGGTGGAGTTGGTGCTGCTGGTGGAGTGGGTGCTGCAGGTGGAGTGATATATGTCAATATGCTCGTCTAGATTTTGGGTCCTATCATATCTATCAATTGTCATCCCTTTCCAATTGCTTGGTAAAGGCACCTCAATGATCTCATCTATAAAGGATGTCTCCTATGGGCTAGTGAAGGTTGTATTAGCAATGTTGTTTATCTTGGGTGGTGACCCTTTTGTGCTTTCTTGCACCGTTTGGGGAGATCTCGGGACACTAGTGTAAGATCCGCGGAATTTAATTAATTAAATAAATAATTAATTAATAAATGCGGGAGGGTAGTGCATTTATGACATTAAATTCTGTTATGTATAATGTGGAAAAGTACTAGCTCAAGTGGTTGAGAGTACTTTAATTATGTGAGAGGACTTGGGTTCAAGTCTTATGTATGCCATAAAGGGTTGAGAAACAATCAAGTCATGGCCCTTGAAAAGCAATTAGTAAGACCTACAAAAGGCAAAATTTGAAATTCCCGTTTTTTTTTTCATTAACCAATTAGTAAGACCTACAAAAGGCAAAATTTGAGAGGAGAATAGGGTTTTGGAAGTCTGTTTTCTGAGAGCCTCAAAGGGAGAGCGAAAATTGAGAGTGAAAAGGGAAATTGGGAGTGAATTAGAGAGGAGAAAACTGAAGTGGTAATAAGGTTAGCCAATTGAGATCAAAGGAACCTCCTGAATTCAAGTGTAAGCAAGGATATTTCAGGTTAGGGGAGCTGAACCCGAAATTGTATGTCTTTGATTATATTGCATGGTTTTTATGAGTACATGCTATGGATTCTGCCCTGTATCTGTGATGAATTTGGGGGTTTGGGTGAATTGGTACTGTTTGATTGAATTCTGGTCTAAAAGCATGAAAATAATGGGGTTATACACTGCCTATTTTGTGATTGTGCAAAAAATGGGGGTTGTTGGGGCATATTTCTGTGTTCCATTATGCTAATATGTCTATCAAAGTTGTGCTGAATGAATTGGTATGGTTGGGTTGTGTTTTGGGTCGGTGGTGCAATGTGTTTGTGCGTGAATCAGTGTCAGACCCTGCAATTCTCGCTCAGGCGAGCTAGGTTCACCTAGGCGAGACATGCAGGGACGCGTATCCTCTATTTTGCTCATGCATCTCGCCCAGGCAGTGTGAATTGGTCGTGGGCGACAGGTCATCTCGCTTAGGCGAGTATACCTCGCCCAAGAGAGAATTCGTGGGTGTTTTGGGTGGTTTGATTGGACATCTCGCGTAGGTGGGATCGATTTTGTGTTGAGTGGAATGGCGTCTCACTCAGGCGAGCACCTCTCGCCTAAGCGAGATCTCGAGGGAAGGTTTGTGGTTGTTGTTGAACTCGTCGCCTAGACGAGGTATATTAAATTTGGGCGAGTGGGAGTCTCGCCCAAGCGAGAATGATCTCGCTTAAGCGAGACTTCATAAGATGTAGAGGTGATGTGGGCTCGCCCAAGCTAGTGGGTCTTGCTTAAGCGAGATAGACTGGACAGGTTAAAGAAAGGAGTTTAGTTTAAATGAGCGAGGGTGTCGGGAAACTTTCAAAGCATGTATTATTGCTATATTAATGGGATGAGGTGGAAATTGTAAAGCATGGTCTAAAAGGCTTCTAAGAATATTTCGATGGTGGGCTTGCTGGTGTTCCAAGGGTTGTGGCCCGGAACGTATCTTTGAGTTGTGACTCAGGATAGGGGTTAAGCACGTGGCATTCTATGGGTTGTGGCCCGGAATGACTTCCCTTGAGTTGTGGCTCGGGATAGCGGATGAACACGAGGAACCTTGAGTTATGGCTCGGGTTGGCGAGTGTGTCGGTGTGAGTGTGCTGGTTGTGGCCAGTACGGATGGGTCCAGATGGATTGCCCTCCTCAGTGGTTGCTGACGAGTTTGGTAGTCCTGGGACGTTACGGACTATGTTCGTACTTGGGAACTCCACCTGGCGTTACGATGTGTGATCCGTAGCATGGTTTCTGAACGTGCTCTATCGGTTGTGGCCGATAGGTGTGGCAACAAGGCATCTTGAGATACTTAATAGAAGATTTAGAACTCTGCTAACATGGTTGTGGCCATGTGAAAGAACTGGAACGAGGTTCCCTGATGTACTTAATATACATGGTGGTGGCCATGTGGAGGGAAGGTAACGAGTGTTCCACTAGGTGCATCGGTGTACATGGTGGTGGCCATGTGATGGAAATGGAGTAAGGTTCTGTGGGAAAAGAAAGGATACTTTATATGGTTGTGGCCATGCAGTATAAAGAAAGAGTTTGTGTTATTGTTATATTATTTGTATTGGTTATACATGTATATGTATGTTTGATATATTTTTGTGTGTTTCAACTGTTAGCTCACCCTATCTGCTTGTGGTTGGCGATGATCGTGTACGCGGTACACGTGAGTAGGTGATGATGCAGGTGGAGCTGGTGAGGCTTAGCTGCGGAGAGGGGATGACCATGGAATCTTTTTCTTAATGTTTTCTTTACTTTATTTGAAATGGATTGTAAAGACTCATGGAATATTTTGATTACACTTGCAGTTTTGTATTTATGGACTTCTTAGTAAAGTAATAAAGATTTAAATTTCTCGTGTTTTTGGGAAATGAAGTATTATTAAATGTAATGTAATTATTTACTTTATTTTATTTTATTAAATTCGTAATATCCGGACGGGATGTTACAACTAGTCTTTGATGTCTCCGTGTACGGGCAATTGGTACTCTCTTGCCCGACTTCCTCCAACTTCATTTTCATGTTAGCATTTTCTTCTTTCAATGCGGTCATTTCTTTGCGTTCTTCCTTTTCATTTCAGTTAACTCCTTTTGAAGTTCTCTATACAGCCATTTCTCATCAACTGTTTGCTGGTATCTCTTCCTCACATGGTTTCCCATTGTTAGTCATGTTGCGAGTAAACACTAAGTGTTTATAGAAATTCACCTTGGCTCCATAATGGGTGCTAGAATGTTCTTATAAGAACTAAGATGTACTTGAAATCTTCTAAGGTGTCTACCACACTCCTTCTTGGCAATTCGACATGCCTTTGGGTCTTTTTGCCTTTGAGTTCTCTTCCTATCTAATCATTGAGGTCCTTGATCGAGGAGCCTACAAATATACTTTGATGCTCAAGTTAGTGATATGTCACAGGTAATAAATGTTGTAATAATTAGAATCTACTAACATACCTCATGAACAATAATTATTTAGAGTATTGTGTGGGCCCTTTCTTTCTTGGACCTAGGATCCATAGGCTTATCCCATTTTAGAATTTCTTAACCTGATTAGTTATCCTTAATAATTTTTTATTTAGTATATGGTTATATTTAAAATAATGTTTATTATTCAACAACTAGAATCAACTTTCCTTGCCTAAGACAATATATATATATATATATATATATATATATATATATATATATATATATATATATATATCACCTAAACAATCAATATCAAGATCCCGATTAAAGTTATAAGCATGTCATCATAATCATAGAGCAACAAAGATTCACTAAGAGCAACCTTGAGTCATATATTGTCCAAAAGTTCACATACAACTTAAGAGTTAAACATTTTAAAAGGATAAAACAAGAATTTACTTTGTTAAATTCTTTGATCAGAAGGTTTCTTCCTCAACCGGAATAATTCTAATTTTATGATTTCTGACCTTCAATCAAATAAATATTAGGATCATAATTGAAAAGAGATGACAGAAAATCTAAAATAGGTTAGAGAAATAATAATTTATAAGAATGATTTTTTTTTGTTAAGAATCTATTTATATAATGTTCTATTCATTTAAAATTATGGTTACTTTTAAATCTTTTTATAGGTTCTCACGTCATATTATACCATAAAACAAATTATGGTCCATTTTAAAATACAAGTTAATAACGAACAATATTTTTTATTTTTTAACCTATCCCAAATGATCGGATTGGACTCAACTATCCATTTTGAAAACACATTCATTTTTGTTTTAAAACTAGAAAATCAATATGCATTTTTTTTAAATCTTTAATTTCTAATATTTTTACTTTATCAAAAATATAAATATAGATCTTTATTAAAAGTTTGGATGATGTAAATGTTATTTAGGAATGTATAAGGACTACAAAAAATGTCTCCTATTTTTTTTATATCTTTCGAGTGTACAAAAATACAAAAGTTATCTATCTTACATCTTTAATGATAAATTAAACTTTTTTATTTCTTTAAATATCAGGATTAAAGAAAACAAAATTATAAAATCACCAAAACTGAGCATGCTGTGTCATGTTTTCATAAACTCAGTTTTTATCTCTTTGTCATCTTATACCAACGATAATAAAATAATCTCTTCATTAGTTATTTATTTGGTTTATTTATAAGTAAATTTATTAAATCTATTTCTTTAAATTTATGAATGTATAATGATTTTTTTATTATTTTTCAAAATTGAATGAATCTTCCTAAGTTAACCAATTTTATTTTACGGATTCTTAAATTTATTTATTTTAAAATTTTCAAATTTCAAATTTGCTTACAAATCTTATTTTATGAATATAATTTATACATTTGTTTCTTAGTTTAAAAATATTATTTTTACACATGAATTCAATATCCATACATGAATAATTGTCAAGAAATTAATTGACTTTTTATTTTATAGATCAAATTTTTTAGATAACTTTCTTAAAAAGAAAGATAAATTAATAATCTTTATATCCAATTTATTATAATTTTTAAATAAAATTTATGAATACCTTATATGAAACATTAAAGTTGTGGACATGTGAGAGACACATATGGGAACAAAAGTGTAGCAATCAGTCATTTATTGACAATTAAGATAACTTTGGATCCCAACTCTCCTTGTCCAACTACTGATATGCACAATCAATTTCATGTGCCCATAGGATAGATAATGTTATAACGTGTATTTATTTATATATTTAACGCGGATAAAATATCAATTTTAGTTTATTCAAAGTTAAATTGTTATAAATTAATATGTTGTAATGTATGTATTTAAAAACAGTTTTATTATGAATTTTAATATTAAGATACGTGTATTCGATATGACACGTATCAGATACGATCATACACTTATCTTAAAAATAATATGACACAATATATGATATATACATATTGAAAATGTACAACTTTTTAAAAAAAATGATAATTATATAATTATTTTTATTGAATCAAAATTAAAATCAAATATATTAAACATTTTTAACATAAAATTTTATAAATTATTGTGTTATAAAAGTAATTGATTTACATATTATATATGTATCACTATCAGATACGAATACGTGCTTGACACTAATACTTGAAATATATTGAAGTATAAAAGCATTTTAATATCTATATCTTCTATGTCATCTTTCTCCCCCTCTCTCTCTCTCTATATATATATATATATAATAAATTTAACCATTTTTTTAAAATTTAATTATTTTTCTAAATTAAATAAATAAAAAATCATCTAAGAATCTAAGAAATAAATAAAAAAAATATAATTCAATTGTAAAAATTATTCATATTTATTTTTATAATCATAATTTTATTATTTGTTATAGAAAAAGTGAATACATGTGTGTTTCACTAATGTGTGTTTCACGAGTATAAATAAAGGAGATTTATCTTTTTGCGGTCTACATTTGTTTTCAAGTTTGTTTTTTAAATTTGTTTTTTTAAAATTAAAATAATTATTTTATTAATTTTTATCTTTTAAGTAAATTTAAGTGTTTTTTAAATTTAAACTATTTTTTTTATTTGAGCATTTTTTTAAATTTAACTATTTTTTTATTTAAAAGTCATCTCCAAAATAAAAAAAATTATTTATAGTAATAATAGTAATAATAATTTTTTTATATTTTTTATTGTATAAAAAAGTGAACACTAATATAAACATAATATAAAACAGATTCATAAAAAAAATAAAAAAAAGTGAAACAAACATGAAAAATCTACCTAATACGAAAAGGAAAAATTATGTTATTAGTTAATATAAAGAATTCACTTTGAAAATATGATTACAAAATACTTACTCTCATTTATAAATATTTTTCTTTATAGAACACATCAATTATTCTTTACATGGTTTTTCATGACCTTCTTAATTTTCTATAAAATATCTGTCAGGTTTTACAGAGGGGGTTTCACTGGAGAGAACAATAATGGGTTTATGGGCCTTGATCCTTATATGGTGCTCTACTTTCTCCCCCTCCAACGGAAGCTGCCCAACCACGAGTACTCCTTTTCTGCCCTTTGCAATGGGTTTATGGGTCTTTATTCTTATATAGTGCTCTACTTTCTCATTTCTGGTCAATGTGGGACTTAGACTCACACTTGGATTCCTAACAATCTTCCCCTCAAGGGTGAGTCCCTTTAACCACATTGGTACATTCCCCCTCCTGCGGAAGCATTCCCAACCACGAGTACTCCTTTTCTGCCCTTTTCTGTACCGCCGTTATTCTTAACGGGACGCACTTTACCTGGAACCCTTACCTGGGACCTCTGCCAGGAAGACTTTCGATACTAGGACCATACTGCACTCGTCTGAGTCGATATTAACCATCAGCTCTGATACCACTTGTCAGGTTTATAAAGGAGAGGGTATCACTGGGGAGATACAACACCAATGAGATCTGAGCCTAACCACATAAGACACTGACACCACTCTCAACCCAAAACTTTAAGGCAATGGGTTTATGGGCCTTGATCCTTATATGGTGCTCTACTTTCTCAATTCTGGTCAATGTGGGACTTAGACTCACACTTGGATTCTTAACAATCTTCCCCTCAAGGGTGAGTCCCTTCAACCACATTGGTACACTCCCCCTCCAGCGGAAGCTGCCCAACCACGAGTACTCTTTTTCTGCCTTTTTCTGTACCGCCGTTCTTCTTAACGCGACACGCTTACCTGGAACCCTTACCTGGGACTCTTGCCAGTAAGACTTTCGATACTAGGACCATACTGCACTCGTCTGAGCCGATGGTTAATATCGGCTCAGACGAGTGCAGTACCAGTATGGTCCTAGTATCAAAAGTCTTCCTGGCAAGAGTCCCAGGTAAGGGTTCCAGGTAAGCGTGTCGCGTTAAGAAGAACGGCGGTACAGAAAAAGGCAGAAAAAGAGTACTCGTGGTTGGGCAGCTTCCGCTGGAGGGGGAGTGTACCAATGTGGTTGAAGGGACTCACCCTTGAGGGGGAGATGGTTAGGAATCCAAGTGTGAGTCTAAGTTCCACATTGACCAGAAATGAGAAAGTAAAGCACTATATAAGAATAAAGACCCATAAACTCATTGCTTTAAGGTTTTGGGTTGAGAGTGGTGTCAGTGTCTTATGTGGTTAGGCTTAGATCTCATTGGTGTTGTTCCCCCTAGTGAAACCCCCTCCTCTGTAAAACCTGACAAGTGGTATCAGAGCCCATAGTTAATACCGACTCAGACGAGTGCAGTACCAGTATGGTCCTAGTATGGAAAGTCTTCCTGGCAAGAGTCCCAGGTAAGGGTTCTAGGTAAGCGTGTCCCGTTAAGAAGAACAGCGGTACAGAAAAGGGCAGAAAAGGAGTACTCGTGGTTGGGCAGCCTCCGCTGGAGGGGGAGTGTACTGTGGTTGAAGGGACTCACCCTTGAGGGGGAGATTGTTAAGAATCCAAGTGTGAGTCTAAGTCCCACATTGACCAAAATTGAGAAAGTATAGCACTATATAAGAATCAAGACCCATAAACCCATTGCCTTAAGGTTTTGGGTTGAGAGTGGTGTCAATGTCTTATGTGGTTAAGCTCAGATCTCATTGGTGTTATTCTCCCTAGTGAAACCCCCTCTGTAAAACCTGACAATATCAAACCTAAGACATCAGTATAATTAAGAAAATCTCTTTGAAATTTATGGTTTTTTTCTTGTTACAACCCTTTAGTGTAATTTTGAACTTTCTTTCTCCTTGTTTGAATTTTAACTTGTATACTCACTTTTTCTTTAACGAACATCTTTTTTGGATAACTCCATAAACTCATACATTTGATTGTCATGCAACTAGGTCATCTTCTCATCCATAACTTAAATCCAATCTTCTTTATCTATTATCTTTGTAGTCTAATCAAAGTTTGTAATTCATTATCAGCAACGAATGTAACATATTATATATTAAGTGTCTACTAAAGGACATTTTTCTCTTGAACATAGTCTCGATACCGATTGTACCTAATATTTTTTATTAATAAGTGCTATTGATCGATTAAATCTTTAGAATTTATCTATTCTTTTAAGATTCATTTAAGACTTTGACAATTCAAAATTTATTTGAGCAATAACAAATTAACTTTGAGGATTCTTTCCTCTTAAAATTGTGCTTGCAAGATGATTTAACACGTCAACATTGCTTGTGCCTTTCTTACTCTCTCAATACTCATATTAAAAGTAAATGGTTAAAATTATTTCATAGTGTACCATTAAATGTGTCATAAAATTAGATAATGTAATTGAAACCTACCAAAATAATTAGCTTCATTTTTCTTTCTTTTTTTTTAAATCGGGTATAATTTATTTAACAAAATAACTTTAATACCCTTTTTGATTTTGTATATCATGTTAGCTTCCTTATCTTAGAAACTTCTTCATCTCAAAGTTGTTAAATGTAATTTTCTTTCACCATATATTTATCACAATCTTCTATTTTACCACAAAAATAAGTATTATGACTATAATTAGAGATAATAATAAGTTACATTGTAATTAATATTTTATATTAATTAATATCAATTTTTATTAAGGGTGACAATGTAGGATGAATCGATCCACAGTTAAAAACATAGGATGAATTGCAATTTTGAACCTATTGATCCACAGAAATTTGACTCGCATAACTCGTAGTCCGTACGGGTTTGGGATGGGACAAACTAGTTTGTTAACCTGTAAGCTAAAAAAAATTCAAAATATAAATTTTATTTTCCTAAACTTAAACGCATCACAACATATCCTCCTCCTGTTTTATTACTTAGGTGTGTTTGGAGATGAAGGTGGTAGGTGAGTTAGAAGAATAATAAACTAAACGCGGAAGCAAAATTCAGATCAAATCTTTCCTAAATAAATAATATGTAAAATAATAAAAGACATAAAATAGAGAAGAGAGGAACCAAAAAATATCAAAACTTTTAACATGGTAAAACCTCAATATGGAGAAAAAATCCACGGGACCTTGTACAGTAAAAACTTCCACTAATAAAAATTAATGGGTACACCACAAGTTCTCTAAGAGATTCCAATGATTAATAGAACACTATTCTCTTCATCAACAAGGTGAATAACAAATCCCAATAAATACTTTAAATAAACAATACAATGAACCTCAATATATGAGTAGAGAAATAAAACATTTTCTCTAAGGTAGCTTCTTTGCACAAACTTGCACATGATAAGATAAATTGGTTGATCTTTTCATCTTCACTCTCTCTTTTCTCTAAGAGGTACTCACAACTTCTTTCTCTCTGTCTCACTCTATTTTTCTCTCATCTCAAATTTGATTCAAGAATTGCATATTTAAATTGCATAATGGGACGTGAGCAATAAAAAAATATCTCCTTTTATTTTTCTTAATTAAATCAGTGTGAACCCAATAAATTGGTAAGTCACCTGACAAAAAGTATGCTGTAAAAAAGTTAAGATGAACAAAAAAATGATACTTTGATAAAAAAAAAAATTGACAAACTTTGACTAACAATATTTTTGATAAAAAAAATTTAAAACTTTATTACTTTATTTTCTTAACTTCCATTAAAAAATAAAAAATTACTCTATCTAATAACTTTATCAATAAAATATTTTTCAAAAAATTATTTTTCAGATGAATAATATCTTACAGACAAGATTGGAGAACATAACTCGATCCTTGAATACTATAATAATAGTAAATGGAGTGACCACTAACACCTAATGTACGGAATAGAAAGTGCGTGGGGCGAAATCTATTTTGGAAGGATGCACTTCTCATATTTTACACTTTTTACGAAAGCAAGATCCTAGTGGACCACTTACATTTGCTTTTCTAGGCTATTCAGTTACTCAACCACTCTCCCATTGCAACTTCCATCAAATCTTGTTTCTATATACTGTTCTACCCAAATATTCAGAAAGCTTAATTTTTAATTAATTAATATGTGTTGTTTATAGTAATGGTCTAGAGAGATATCTAACGATATAGAAATAATTAAAATATGTCTTAAATATCTTTTGAGTTCTCATTTTCGTAGTGTTTATTGTGGATGATCTTTATTTTGACAAAATGTTTAAAATGGTATTCATTTGACCGAATGTTTAAAATAGTCCTCATTTTCGCAATTCATGATTTATTTGGTCCTTTTTTGTTACGTCGTTTAAATCATTAATGAAACATTGTACATGTGGCACGGTTTGTTTGTAGTAGGGTGTGTTACGTGTATTGTACAATCTCCGTTAATGATTTAAATGGCGTCATAGAAAAGGATCAAATAAAACACGAATTGCGAAAATGATGACCATTTTAAACATTCGGTCAAAATGAAGATCATTTTAAACATTCTGTCAAAGTGAAGATCATCCGCAACAAACACTACGAAAATAAGGACAAAAAATGTATTTAAACCTTAAAATATCTATTTTACCTTAAATGGCTCTCGAGTTTAATATCAAAACTTACTTTATATATATATATATATATATATATATATATATATATATATATATATATTTAATTTTGTCATAAAAGTTTCTACATAACAGTAATAATGAAAGAATTGCATAACTAATTTGATTACGATTCATTAGATTTTTAAAATTTACATTTAATACTTAAATGAATTGTCGGGTTTAGTGAAGTTGAAATGAAATCTAATTAAACTAAAATTTGAATTAATTTGATTTGAATTCGTAAAGAAAGTTTAGTTAGAGTTCGTCAACAAATGAGTATGCTTTACTTTGAATAAATAAGCAGCATCTACAATTTTATTTCATTTTAACAACACCTTTGACTTTGAAGTTAGCTGAATTCCACCAACATTATGGTCAAATTGTATGGGTGTGATTCTGTTCAGACAATTTTTCATTCAAAAACCCACATGTTACTACAAATTAATACGTTTATTTAGATAGTATATACTTTTTTAATTTAAATAAGATCTAAAAGTATAAATTTAAAATATTTAAGAAAAGCCAAAATATGAGAAAACATGTACAACTATTGTGTTGGGCTCCCAACTAGGTGTTGAAAGAGTTCAAATTAGTTAAGTTCATGTTGTCCCACTTAACCTAAGTGAAGATGATCTTATAGATCAAAAGAGTGCGTAAAAGTCACAAACTTGGAAGAAATAAAAGAGAGAGAAATTGTTTCTATATTCATTGAACTATCTCAATAAAATTACGATTTCTAAATACTTAACAATAGATTTGTCACATATGGTTCTTTATTTTTATCGTTGGGATTTAGAGGTCTCTGTTAAAGAAATCAGCCTCACATGGTTGCTCTATTGTAGGTTTCTCTTTCTTTGTTCTTCATATTTGAGAGAATTATTGTTTTGAAGTATGGGCTAATTGTAGGCCCTTGTGTATGATTTTGATTTGACTCTCTTATAGCCATATTTGATCTTAGTGGAACTCTGAGACGGAAGATCATAATGACATAGGGGAGCCACGGCTCCCCCATTATTTTTTTAATTATATATATATATATATATATATATATATTTTAAAATTAGATTTATATATTACTATATTATTTATATTCAGTTTTAGATTTTTTTTTATCTTTTTATTTATATATCTTTATTGTTTAAAAAATAAAAATAAAATAAAACTAAATTTGATGGACAGTAATTAATAAAAGAGATGAAAGTTTTGTCTCTAGTCATAATATTCTTTCTGAGTAAGTTATTAAGAAAATGTGAGAGTAGAAAAAAGGATAAAGCGATAAATCGTATGAAATAGAGAATGCACTATGACGCTATCTCTCTTGAATCAAGATGAATATTTTATGATTTATGTATCTTAGATGTATGATTCTTCTAATGTTTCTTCCAAATTAAGTTTTTCCCAAATTAATGAAACTAATTATGATTTTAGAGATTTTTTTGATGAAATTGACATTAATCTTAATTATATTTTTTTTTCTCAAATTAGTATAATCCTAAATTATGAAATCTAGAGATTTTTTATTTTCCGTTGCATAATGAATGAATTGAATAACCTTGAATTTGGAATAGAAATTACAATACTCATGTTCCATGAATTTAATGAATTAGAAATATTAGAATTTTGGAAGTGTATACGTGAATTACTGTGTGAAAATACTTTTAAGTATAAGAAATGAAATTTTTTTATATTTAATTATAAAAAATAATTTATATATTAAATAATCTAATTTGACACTCCTAAATTTATAATTCAAGTTCTGTCAGTGGTGGAACTTAATTGTGGTACGATCCTGTCCAGGAAAGAATATAGCCGTTTATGAATTTGATTCCTCAAGAGACACAAATAGAAATAAATCATAGAAGAACACGAAATTAAGTAAAGATGAAGATGCCACAATCTAGCAAATTGATAAGTCAATGAAAATTCGCCATAAATATTGTGATTTTTTATAAGAACCAAAGTTGGAGATGCCATAATCTAACAAATTAATAAGTCAAGAAAAATTCACCACAAAAAATTCAATCTTTGATAAGAACGAGATTTCTAATCCAAGAACCAAGAGAATCCCCTTTCAATGAAAAACCAATTTTTCTATAATGACCATCCAAGGTGTCTACATATGTATTTGATGCACCTATACATAGGCACAAATGTTTAAGCCACCTAAGAAACCGTAAAAGGAAGCCCAAAGACATCAGACCCAAAAATAACTTGAAAATTTAAAAACAAAAATGAATTGTTTAAAAATTTAAAAGAAAATTAAAAATAATTTTAATTGCCTAAAACTATTTATAATTATGCTCCAAGCCATGATTTTCATGTCTTTTGAATTCCAATCTTCATGGAGCATCATGAGCCTCGAAGAGATTTGTTCTTCCAAGTGTTTGCTCCTTGACCTTGTCATAGGTCCTTTGAATTTCAATGAATCTTCCTCAAGTTCTTCTTTTATAGGATCAAGGGATAATCCTATATCAAATTGACTAACTTATGTCGGTAAGCTTTTACTTCTTATATTGATAGAGCTTTTCCACATTACCAATGTTCTCTTTTGTTATTATTGTCATTTTCTATTTTTGATACCCCTCATAGATTCTTGCAAGTTTTGAGAAATTATTTTTGTTGCATACTTTGGTATTTTTAGTTATTATGTTGTTGTTTCCTAACAAAGTGACATCAGAGCTCTTGGTTCAGAGTTATATTTACTTACTTAAATGATGGAGGAAAATACAAATATGGTTGCTTTAAATGGCATAAATTATCCTTTATGAAAGGGTAAGATGAAAAATTTGTTTATAAAGAAATTGCATCTTCTTGTTTTTGCTACACAAAAGTTGAATTTTATACTGATGAAGAATGAGACTTTAAGCACCAATGGGTGTGTGGATTTATTTGATAATATGTAGAAGACAATGTTTATAATCACATTGCTAACGAGACATATACTTCTAAGTTAGGCAATAATAAATTTTATACATTGAATTGCTAGATGAATTTGAGGTATAGGGAGAGTTCTTCCATTTCATGTCACTTAAATGAGTTTCAAGGGCTCCTAAATCATTTGTCAGGAAGGGGTATCCACTTTGTTGATGAAGTTTTGAAACTATGAATACTTTACTAGAGTCTTGGGAGATATTTGATCTTAATGACTTTGTGCTTTTGGATTGACTCTCTTGTACTCATATTTAATCGTAATAACTTTGGTTATTGACTTATGCCCCTAAATATTTACTTCTCATATTGAAAGGCTTTTTTTTTTCATATTGAAAAAGTTTTTTTTTTATATTGAAAATATTGATGTTCTCTTTTATGATTATTACTTAATATTTTTGGTTGTTGTACTGTTGTTCGCCATCAATAACTAATATAAAAACATATAAAATCCTTATTTTATTTTAGAATAAAGTATTATTATTATTATTATTATTATTATTTAAAACATATGTTATATGTGTTCATTTTTATAATAACAAAAATAATAATAATTTTATTATTATTATTATAATTAGGATTAAATATATTTTTGGTTCCTTAACTTGAAGTGAAAATTGGAATTAGTCCCTCTTTGAAACTTTGTCCCAATTTAGTCCCCCAGTTTTAGAAAATTTAGTCATTTTAACCAAATTTTGTTAAGTTTATCCAAGGTTTCAAACATATTTCATGATAGCATTTGTGTTGTTTACACAGTTTGATACTTGTTCTCTTCAACGTTAGCTAAGAAACTATCATGAAACGCATTTGGAACGTCAAGTAAACTTAACAAAATTTGGTTAAAATGACCAAATTCATGTAGTTCTAAAGTTAAGCGACTAAATTGGGCCAAAGTTTTGAAGAAGAATTAATTTCAATTTTCACTGAAAGTTAAGGGACCAAAATTATATTTAACCCTTATAATTATAAAAGTAAATTTAAATAAATTTTACAGTTTTACTATATGTAATGTTTATTCTTTTTGTAGATAGTTTTTTTATTATAATAGTTATTCTTTTTGTAGATAATTTTTTTATTATAAAAGTTATTTTAGTTTTAAAAAAAGTTATAAAAATGTCAAATTGAAAGAAAGAGTTAAATTTGAAAAATAATACGGAGAAAATCTTTTTATATAATAGTATGAATTATTATTATTATAAGACTTGTAAATAAAAGGAGGTATTCTTTCTATTTTCTTACTAGCGTAAACAAAGACACTATCGCGCATGTGTGTACACATTTTTTAAATATGCATGATATTATATTAGTAATAGATGATATTGTAATGTTATTAAGTTAATAAACAAAATAAAATTATATTTATCAAAAATAAAGTGAAATGTATGGGAAAAATATGAGAAAATAATTGTTGATAAATAGGAAAAAAAAGAAGAAAGAGATAAGTAAATAGTTTTATAAAAATTTGTAAAAGTAACCGTTAATTTTTAAAAATTTAATAAATAATTACATTGTAAATGGTAAAGTTAGAATTATGAAATGTGGACCCAAACGAGGGAATCCTCTTTATATATAGTTATTGATATTATAGAGTGTAGTTATATCTGTAAGATTTCTATTAAGCTTAGTTTATGAAGAGTTTAGGAGAATATTTTTATGATTTTTGGAAATTAAAATTTTGAAATGGACACAAAAGTGTATATTTATAAAATAAAACTTATTTTACCATTTAAATATGTAGCAAGTAAAAACAGTTAAACAATCTAAGAATGATTGAAGAAAAAATGGCATTCTAAAATCTCATATCTCATCACAGAATATATGAATTTTTTGCAATGACAAAAGGACAAAAAGCATTTAAAAGCAAAGGAACAAAATGAGTGGTGCTTAGTAAAATCTATCGTCTACTCTATTCTACAATACATTTTTCTATTAGAATCTGTGCTTCTGTCAATGGTGAATAATTTTTTGACAACAACTATACAAAATAAATGATCTTGATTCTAAATGAACTTCTGTAACTTTAAATTAAATAACATTTTTTTAAGTTTAGTTTACAGAGTATAATCAAAGTTAAAGGAATAAGAGACTGTAAATGTTGAAATAAACAAATTATATATTAAAAATAATGAAATAAATAATAAAGAGAGAGTAGAATAAAGTTAAATAATATATAAATGAAAGATTACAATAAATTTAAAGTAAAATCATATTTTCAAATTTTATATCTATAACTATATATAAATATATGGTGTCCTTTTTTTGTTTTTCCAATTTTTATTTATTTATTTGTAATAAATAAATAAATAATTTAAACTTTTTCGTTATTATATTTGTAGTAAATCTTCATTTTTATTATTTTTACATTAAGAAAATGTTAAATTAATAAAAGAATTTTACTAATAAAAAAAATCATTAATAAAATATAATTTATTAAAGATAAATTTTAGAATTTCAATTATTAACCAGAATATCTATACATAATGAATTCATTCATTGATAATTTATATCCGTCAAATAGATGTTAAAGTTTTTTTTTTTAAATTTTAATTATGTGATGATAAAATTTGTTAATAAATTTATCACTGATTGAATTTTCAAAAAATCGGTCAATAATTGATTTTTTTTTAAATTCATTGAAAATCAACTTAAAAATCTGTAAATAATTTAAATATTTTAAATTTATCGATTAATATATTTCATTTAAATCTTTCTGTAAAAAATTATAAACTATATATATATATATATATATATATATATATATATATATATATATTTTTTTTTATTTTTTTTTTTTT
>Ga0209589_1005814_pt1 | contig 20791 bp, 28 predicted proteins | sample CowpeawhiteBW_FD_187525 | JGI IMG/M metagenome (GOLD analysis project Ga0209589, IMG submission 187525) | Root nodule microbial communities of legume samples collected from California USA - Cow pea white BW (SPAdes) (version 2) | ecosystem: Host-associated > Plants > Roots > Nodule | place: USA... | reverse complement strand
CTTCATGTCCAAGATGTAGAAATCTGCAGGAAAAATTAACTTGTCCACACGGACAAGCACATCTTCTAGCACACCTGCAGGGTTAACTGTGCTACGGTTGGCCAATTGAATGACCACACCAGTAGATTTAAGAGGTCCAAGATAAAGTGAAGTAAAAACTGATAAAGGCATTACATTAATGGAAGCTCTTAAATCTAACATAGCATTTTCTCTGCAGGAACAATTGGCGCCCACCGTGGGGGATGAGACAACACCTTAGTACCCGTTTTTCTCCGAAGATGGTTTCAACCCGCAGTAGAGCTGGAGTTAACAAGCAGGCAGATGCTGGTCCCTTAGGACCTGCTAAAATCACCCCTGACCTGGCCGCCATCCTAGACGGCCAGGCCAAAATGCAATAGGAGCTGGCAGATCTGAAGAAACGCAACGCTGATGAGATGGAGGCGCTACGACAAGAGAACTCTCGCCTCAGACGAAAGATCGAAGTCGATCCCACCCAGAAAGGAAAAGCCAAGGAGGCATCTGAGGCTGCAAGGTCCCCGGTCTTCCAGCCCACAGAAGAAGAAAGCGAATACAACCCCACCTCTCACACCTTCACCACCACCCAACAAACACTTATTCCCTCTACCCATCCCATGCACTTCCCCTCCACCCAACTGGGGCACACCGCAGCCCCTACCCCTGCTGTTACCCTCCCCACCACCCAGGTCCCATACAACATACGTACCACCCTACACACTACCCATGTCCCACCTTACAACCCACACTACCTTCCGGCAACCCACATCCCTCCTCACAACTTCACCTTCACCTTTCCCACTCTTGTCCACCATCTCATTCCCCCCATCCGCTACCACCCCACCAACCCAAATGTCGCCACCCCTTCATCGACTTCATCGCTAACACCCCCATTCTTGCCCAGTGGGAACCCTTCACACTAGACCACTACACTGGTGAAACTGACCCTAACGAACATCTTAAAGTCTACATCACCCATGTCGCCCAGTACACGTCCCAAGACACAGTCTTTTGCAAAGCCTTCCCCACCACCCTCAAAGGCCTTGCTCTAGAATGGTTCACAACCCTTCCACCCTAGTCCATCGACAGCTTCGACGTTCTCTCCCATATGTTCTCAACCCATTTCGCTGGCAGCCGACCACATCAAACCACTACAATCTCCCTCCTGGGCATTAGGCAAGAACAAGGAGAACCACTCAGGGCATTCATCGACCATTTCAGCAAGGCAGCCCTTCATACCCCACACCTCAACCAAGAAATGATCCTCCAATATATGGCACTCACCCTACAACCCGGCCCCTTCGCCAACAATGTCTACCTCAAGTTGCGTGCAGTCGACTATGTTCGCATGGAGGAAATGCAGACCCTCCACACCAAATTTTGCAATGACTATGCAGCCACCACCGCCAACCCCACCCCACAATCCCCCCACCCCGATACCCGCCCACGCAAGCCCCGCCAACCCCACTTTACCATATACACCCCCTTACTGTAGCCCGATCCCGCCTCCTTGATGAGGCCCTGCAAGTTGACCTCATTCCGCCACCACGCAAGACAACCACTCCCCCTAATGCTGATATGACCAAATATTACCGCTACCACCACAACCGTGGCCACACTACAGAAGACTACAAAGCACTCTAGAATAAAATAGAAGAATTGGTCCGTGCTGGTCACTTTTGCCGCTTCATCCGCAGAGATGATCACCCTTCTCGATCCCGTCACCCCCTCGATCTGACCATAGGCACCCTCCAAACGCCCCGCCCAACCCGCTAACCAGGATCCCCAATCGGCTCGCACCGACATCACCCCCGCCGATCCTCCCCTACGTGGCACTATCAACACCATCTCTGGTGGCTTCACTAGTGGAGGATCCACTTCTTCTGCCAGAAAGAAACACCGCTGCCATATCCAATCCATCAACCATATTACCCATTCCCATCACAGACGACGACTTCCACGACCTCGAGATGGTGTTGATAGTCGGAATTCAACATTCGTTATGAACCCCATGGCCCCATTAAAGCCCAATGCCTCCTAGATTTTGTTAATGACCTCCAACAGACACCCACAGAGGACCAGTGGACGCTTCATGTAGATGGTTCCTCGAATCTGAGAGGTGCCGGTGCTGGTATAGTGTTACAAAAGGCCCAACGATATCCTCATTGAAAAATCCCTCCACTTCGCCTTCAAATCATCCAACAATCAAGCCGAGTACGAAGCCATCCTCGTAGGCCTTTCCCTTGCCCACGAAGTTGGCGTCAAAACTCTAACGTGCAAAACCGACTCCAAGCTTATTGTGGGCCATCTAAATGACGAATTCCAGATTAAGGACCCCATCCTCTTATAATATTACCATCTTGTTTGCGCGGTCATCCATTCCGCCTTTGAACAAGTCTGCATCGAACACATTCCCAGAATCGACAACATCAGAGCCGACATCCTATCCAAATTAGCCAGCACCAAATTAAAAAGCCGCCACCGATCCCTATTGCAACAAACACTATCCACTCCTTCAATCACAAATACCTGCCACAACCTAACCCACACCCCAACCGACAACATCACCCCTCCCCAAACTCACAACTAGACCATCCCTTATATCCAATATCTCCAAACTGGCAACCCCCACAAGATGTTGACAAAACTTGGCTGGCTAAGGCAGCCAGATATACCATGATAGGCGATGACCTCTACAAATGCGGATATGCTCAGCCGCTTCTCAAATGTGTCACTGTGGAACAAGCGCAGTATATAATTAAGGAATTGCACGAAGGCATTTGCGGCTACGATTCCGATGCACGTACTATGGCCACCAGAATCCTTCGAGCCGGTTACTTCTGGCCAACTATAGAAGCGAATTGCTAAGACTACGTCAAGAAATGCAAACCGTGTCAAAAACATGGCAACCTCGGCCCCTTCTGCCCCGGCAAGGGCCAGGTGAAGTTCCTAATAGTAGCCGTGACTATTTCACTAAGTAGATAGAAGCCAAACCGCTAACCACCATCACAGCCCAGCAAGTCCAGCAATTTGTCTAGAAAGATATCATATGCCGATATGGCATTCCGCATACTATCATCACTAATAACGACCGACAATTCATAAATAAGGAACTAGCCAAGTTTTACACTGGTCTGGGCATCAAACACATAACTAGTTCTGTAGAACACCCACCAACCAATGGACAGGCAGAGGTGGCCAACAAGGTTATTCTAGTGGAACTACGCAAATGATTAGACAACGCCAAAGGCCGATGGCCCAAAGAACTAATAGAAGTGCTATGGGCCTACAGGTGCACCCCTCAGTCATCAACAAACGAGTCCCCATTCAACCTAGTTTACGGTGCAGACGCCATGATACCGGTCGGAATTGGCGAACCATCCCTGCGCCAAGAACTATACGACCCAACCCGTAACCATCACAACATGGCCACTCATCTTGGCCTCCTACCCAAACTTAGAGAAAAAGCCCAGATACGCAACTTAGCTGCCAAACAAAGAGCTGCCAGAAAGTATAACGCAAACCTATGTCCACGATCGTTCGTAAGCGAAGACGTAGTATGGAGAATGGCCAGCAGTGCAAGAAAGAAGGATGGCAAGTTCTCCACCAACTGGGATGACCCATACCGCATACGTGAAGACGCGGGAGGAGAAGCATATCACTTGGAGCATTTATCTGGGGAAGAAGTACCTAACACTTGGAATGTGTCCCATCTCAAATTTTACTTTAGTTAAACATGTATTGTATCACATCAAAACACTTGTAACCTTGGGTGTACTCTTTTTCCTCACCTGGTCTTTTTTCCCTAAGTAGTGTTTTGGCCAAGGAGGTTTTAACGAGGCACCCCAGATTCAATGAATAATACAAAGGGTTTCCAACTTTATGACCATTCTTTATTTAACTTTCCACATTCGTTTAAGTTCCCCACTCTTACCACAAGTAAGCGGCCTGGGTCAAACACCATTAACTCGTTGGTTAACTCGTTTAAGTTCCCCACCCTTACCACAAGTAAGCAGCCTGGGTCGAACACCCTTAACTCGTTGGTTAATTCGTTTAAGTTCCCCACCCTTACCACAAGTAAGCGGCCTGGGTCGAACACCCTTAACTCGTTGGTTAATTCGTGTAAGTTCCCCACCCTTTCCACAAGTAAGCGGCCTGGGTCGAACACCCTTAACTCGTTGGTTAATTCGTTTAAGTTCCCCACCCTTACCACAAGTAAGCGGCCTAGGTCGAACACCCTTAACTCGTTGGTTAATTCGTTTAAGTTCCCTACCCTTACCACAAGTAAGCGGCCTGGGTCAAACACCCTTAACTCGTTGGTTAATTTGTTTAAGTTCCCCACCCTTACCACAAGTAAGCGGCCTGGGTCGAACACCTTAACTCGTTGGTTAATTTGTTTAAGTTCCCCACTCTTATCACAAGTAAGCGGCCTGGGTCGAACACCCTTAACTCGTTGATTAATTAGTTTAAGTTCCCCACCCTTACCACAAGTAAGCGGCCTAGGTCGAACACCCTTAACTCGTTGGTTAATTCGTTTAAGTTCCCCACCCTTACCACAAGTAAGCGGCCTGGGTCGAACACCCTTAACTCATTGGTTATTTCGTTTAAGTTCCCCACCCTTACCATAAGTAAGTGACCTGGGTCGAACACCCTTAACTCGTTGGTTAATTCGTTTAAGTTCCCCACCCTTCCCACAAGAAAGCGACCTGGGTCGAACACCCTTAACATATAGTCGATTTCGTCAAACATAACATACATAACAAATCATTAACATCTGACATACAAAATAGTAAACAAAGCATTAATCACATTTAACATAAACACAACGCAATGTACCAAATATCACAAACATAATGTACCGATTATTACAAACATAGGCTCAATAATTATTTCAAATCATTTAAGGGTAAAAGTCCTATTCTGTTGAATCGTTGTCCCCTTTCACGGCATCCTCCGTCCCCTTCTCCTCCTCCACCGCTTCCTTCTCTGCTTCCTCGTCCGAGCTATTCTCGTCTTCATTAATAAGCTACCCGTCAACAACATCCTTGTTAACGTCAAATCTTGAATCGGCTGCATCCACATCTTGATAAAAGAAGGCCGCTTGCCGCAACCCCTTTTGAAAACCATTAATATGCTCCTCAATGATACAACCCTTCAAGTCATCAAATTCAACTGCAACACCATCATACTTCTCTTTCAAATCGTCATAGTCTGCCTCCAAATCCTCTATCTTCTTGTTAAGTTTTCCCTCTGAGTCCAAACAACGGACTTTCCATGTTCCCAGCCTTTTCCTCTCCTCCTCCCAACTCTCCCTTTCCTTCTTCCAAGCGTCCCTCTCCTCCTCAAACTTATCGACCTTTCCCTACAACTCCTCAACTTTTTCCCCACCTCCCTCATTTACTTCTCGTCGATACAGAGACCCAACACGACGACTCAGTATCAACGCCTTACTTCCAAATTCAACCATCGTCCTCACGAGATGATATGCCTCCATACCGTCAATGGAGTTGATGATGGTATCTGGAAGATTGATAGCAATATCTTTTCTAACAAATATCTCCGACAGCTCAATCAAGCCGGACGCTGGTCCTTTCGTCCCGCTAGTCGATCCCGCCCCGAGCAATGCCGCTCTCACCTTCTTTACATCTTTCCCCTTGCTGGGTCAAAGCAGTTACTCGGCCTTCCTCTTGGTTCCGCCGTGCACGTGCACCTCAACCAATGATTCCTGCAGGTTGGGAACATCAGTATTCCTGGCTGCTTTGGCCTTCGCAGCCATTTCTTTCCTCGACGTTTGGAAAAGCGCCAAATTCTTCTTTCCGGTTTGCGCCATGTGCCCTACAACAACATACCAAAATCCGGTTAAGTCAACTTAGAATCATTAACACAATTTAAGTAATAAATAGATACCTTCAATATCAATAATCAGGTGCACCAAATTATAAACTCTAACTAGACCCTTAGTGGGCAACTTATCGGTAAACTTCATCAAGACCTCCACCACCTCCTTATCCACTGCCGACAACTCGTCGGTGCCCATGTCCTTATATCGAGAAGGGCTTCCCGTCCAGCTAAACGGGAACTTCATACTCCCATCTGTGTTAAAGAAATGGGACTTGCCTTCCTCTTTCACCACGACCTTAAAATATATGTCTTTGAAGTGCTTGAAAGACTGAGAGAATGCGTCCAATCTGCTGATGCTAGGACGACTCACTAAAGACAGCCATGTAGTCGGCTGGCGGGGTCTGGTATCATAGAAGTACAAAAATGCATGAGGAGAGGGTTGTAGATATAGTGATTGGCACAAAACACGAAAGGCTTGCATATAAGCCCAACTATTTGGGTGTAACTATGTAGGTGCAACGTTCAACGCACACAACACCCCCATGGTAAAGTCATCCAGTGGTAACCTCACATGTAGTTGGGAGAAATGGCACATGTACATGTAGAAAAACTTCTCGGTCGCCCCCTCTTGCCCATGGCATACGCAGTTGATGGCGCTTACCCTCTCCAAGGAAACGATACCCTTGTTTACACCTTTCGCGATAACAGGGGTATAGTTTAGCCAAGAATTCAGCAGACGAGACCACCGAAACAAGGACAATTGATTACGAACGTCAGCAGCCACCCACCCATAGCCACCCTTGGCCGGCCAGTTAGTCCCCGCTAACTCCTTTGGAGGGTCTTCCCGCACTTCAGTCACCGTTTCCATGGGAATTCTGCCTACCATACCCGCAAAACTGGTACTCTCCTCCTCGACATGTCTACCTATACTCCCCCTGGACTCTATACTCTCACTACTGGACGAAGACAAAGACACACTATCACTACTAGACATACATTTTTTCTGAAAAGATGACGGCTGGAACTAGGAACTAGTCGCTATCTCTGATTGTGAAAATTCTTGCAAATGAACCAACAAGCCTTCACCTATCGAAAAATTCACATTTATAGGCCTGAATCCCAAGCGATACAACCTCTTCCCCCTAAAATCACAACCCATGCCAATCTACACAATCATTTCAAAAGTCGTGAGTATTAGAAACGACGGCGCAAAAACCCCTTGGATTTGACCTTTGACACCCCTTCACCTCCCATCAACTTTTTCCCGCCTCTAGCCTTAACACTGTTCATCACACTTAAAGGTTGGGGGATTGGTGTACCACACCTAGCCGACCTCGCTAGCATATCAACACATATCACCCTTGACCGACATACCTATATCGGCAAAGGCTGGGAGATTGGTGTACCACACCAGGCCAACTTAGTAAAATAACAATAAACGATCACCATGTTTACACGCAGAATCATTCAAGTAACCAGCCTAAGTGGACCTAAGCCTCGTCGGCCTACACCGGTAACATAAGATGTCAAGAGGAATAACCCACCTAAGACAACATATGCGGACCATTAAAGAGAGTAGTCGGTTCAGGCCGACAACCTTAAGACACTTAGCTAAATCAAATTCCTCTAATATCCAATGAGCCCACAATAATCGAACTAAAGGCCTGGGCTAGGGCCCAGGCCCACCTACAGACCAAACTAGGGCCCAGCCCATGACATGGCCAGTAATTAATACTCTATAAATATGTATGGATCCCAGTAATTAAAGGTACGCATTCATTACTCCATTAATCACCTGATTTGACTTTTTAAGAGCTTTGGCTGACTTAAGCTTCGGAGTCCCTTCTGTAGGTAACCCCTCCTGGGTCCAAGCTGACATATGCCAACTGGGAAAGAGGCCAACTGAGGAGATAGCAGACTATGTGGGTAAGGTGACACTTGTGCCTAACTTATCTTGTTTGTTCTCTACAGGAACAATTTGTATTAACTAAATTGATTTGTTTCCTTTATGGATTACATATTGTATCTATATATAGGACTCTTCCTATCAATAATAATACACAGATGAGTTGTTCCCTATTCTCTCATTCTCTATTCTCTATTATTTCTTCTCTTCTCTATTATCTATTATTCTCTCTGTTATTTGCTTTATTTCATAACACGTTATCAGCACGATGCTCCAACCAATTGAGGACTAGTGGAAGATTTTTCTCTCTAACGATAGTGCTCTGCGTGTCTTAATTCAAGCTCTTTGTAATCCTTTCTCAATTTATAATTTTACCTTATATTCTTCCTTTTGTGATAAGAATTGTTTGACTTTATCATTTTCATCTCCGTCTTATTATTTTTATTTTTATTATGACGGTGATTATTATTATTATTATTATTATTTTGATGATTATTATTATTATTAATATTATTATTTTATGTGCTAGTTCTAAACATGCGAAACACTACAAAATTTGGATTTGTGACCCTTGATATTACAAGGAAGAATTTCTTATATTATATTTTAAATGTTGAAATACATTTAAATGCAATGGATATTGGGATACCATTAAATAAAGAAATAAAGCATCTAAACAATTAAGTTGCTTATGCGACAAAAACATTGTGAAAAGAGATTTCACAAATATTATGAATTTATTTCATGCCTATGTATGGCTGGCTGGACAAAGCAATAAAGCTTTTGATGAAAAATCATGAGATCCGCCTAATCTGCTTCATTCCCATAAGTGAATGCAACAATGAATATTATGAATTTATTTCATGTCTTTGTATGGCTGAACAAAGCAATGAGCCTTTGATAGAAAATCATGAAATCTGTTCAAATTGGTTCTGCTTCATTCCCAGAAGTGAATGCAGCAACATTTGATTTATATTTTCATGATCATGATCGCGATCGTGATATTGATTATGGACATGGCTATAAAGAAAATTTCAAAGACACATTTTGTCACCAGAAGTGGCACAATAATGTGAAAAAGGGAAAAGGAAAATGTGAAAATATTGACAAAAAGATGAAAGTATATATTATCATTACGGTGGTAAAGGCCATTTGAGTTGTACTTATTGTACACCAAAGCATCTTACAAATAATGAGAAGAACATAGAAACACACTTTGCTTATGAAGATGATGATTCTGATTATGGCCATATGGATGTTACTCATCTTGATATTATTATTTTCTTTGTTAAAGCAAATGGAAGCATTGATCACCTCATTGATTATGAGAGTGTTAAAAAAATCTCATATTGATATTTACGTTTATATGAAAAGCAAATGTTTGCACTAGTACCAAAGGATGTGTCTTATTGATAGTGCAACAACTTATACAATTCTCAAGAGTAATAAATTTTCTCTTGTTTGATACTGTGAGACATCAATGTTAGTATTATTTATAGTACTACAAATATATTTGAAAACTCTAGAAGAGTTATTATACTTCTACCAAGAAGTTAAAAAGAAACTTATAAAGTTTCAAGGATATTTGTCTAAATGGATATTTATTGAGACAAATAATGAAAAAGATATGAAATATCTTTATATCTCTACGATTGAGTTAAAAAAAATTATATTGGATAAATTATCAACATTCTCTTATGGTTTGTTAATTCCAAAGACACGCTTAAAGAGTGGTAGGTCTATTGGTTCCAAAGATAAAGACTCTTGAATGAGAAAGGGAGCTAAAAAGCAAGATGACCTACTAGAAAATCTGAAAATCCCAAAAAATTCATTTCACATAATTAATGATTTGGTTCTAGAAGAACCTCAGGTACTTGAAATTGTTCAAAATGATGAAATCTCAATAAATTATGTCATGAATCATATAATATGGAACCAAAATGAAGTTAACATTGACAAAACTCTTACTTATAACATAATGATGAATGTTATGAATGACAATGAGGATCAAAAAGCAATGATCATTGAAGATTGTCGGCAAAGAAAAGATTGGCCAAAATGAAAATATGCAAACAAGCATAATTATATTTGCTTGCTAAACGAAAGGTTTTTGGACGTATAGTTCGCACTTCTGAAGTTGTGAAACCCGTTGGGTACATATGGATTTTTGCGCAAAAATCAAATTAAGAATGATGAAATTGTTATATACAAAGCATAATTGGTTTCTCAAGGTTGTTCACAAAACCTTGTATTGATTTGTGAAAAAACATATTCACTAGTATTGGATGCAACAACATTGCAATATTCGATTATCCTAGTTGCACAATAAGGTTTGCATTTAAATCTAATGGATGATTTTACAACCTATTCGTACGGTTCTTTTGAGAATCATATTTATATGAAAATCCCTTAAGGATTTTATTTGGCCAACAAGACAAATTCTAAAGAGAGTTATTCAATAAAATTGAACATGCTCTTTTATTGATTAAAGCAATCATGACGTGTGTGGGATAACCGTCTTATTGAGTACTTATTAAAAGAAGGATATAGAAATGATCCTATTTGTTCTTGTATTTATATGAAAAGATTCAAAAATGAATTTGCCATAATTATTGTTTATGTAGATGACATAAACATCACAAAGGCAATTGATTACTCAAAGAAATAATTTGAGATGAATGATCTATGAAGGGCAAAGTCTTATTTGAAATTAGAATTTCAGTATTTAAATAAATGTGTTTTTATACGTCAAGAGGCTTATATAATTAAGGTGCTTAAAATGTTCTAAATGAACAAGTCATGTCCATTATGCACTCTAATAGTTGTGAGGTGGTTAGATGTTGATAAAGACTCTTCTTAGACCTCAAGAAAATGATGAAGATCTTCTTGGTTCAGAAGAACCATATCTTAGTGTCATAAAAACATTAATGTATATTGCTAATTATACTCGATCTAATATTGCATTTGTTGTAAATTTGTTAAGCAAGATATAGTTCTTCAACTACAAGAAGAAAATGGTCTGGAGTAAAACATATACTTTGTTACTTTAAGGGTACTACAAATATGAGCTTATTCCATCCAAATGATTCAGATTCAGATCAAGGTGTTATGTATATGCATGTTATTTTACATATTCTCACAATGTCACAATGGTTGATCACAAACAAGATGTTTGTTCACATGTGGTAGCACAATGGTTTCATGAAGGTATATGAAACAAACCATAGTAGCAACATCGTCTAATCATATAGAATTACGAGAAAAGTTGTGAATATGTTTGGTTAAGGTCTATAATTCAACATGTGTAAGAAACTTGTGCCTATCCCCAACAAAGATGGAATCAACAACCATATATGAAGACAATAGTTTATTGTTCAACTGAAATGATGATATAGATATCCAAAAATTCATTCATGTAAAAATATGGCAGGTTTATTTATGAATTTTTTGCCAAGAAGAACTTTTGAGCAAATGATTCACAAGTCGGACTCCGTCGCCTTAATGATGTAAGTTTACATGAGGGGGAAAAATAGAATATGTGATGAACAATATTGTATTAAAGAATACAAAATGTTGTACTCTTTTTCCTTCACTAGGTTCTTTTTATCCCAAAGGGTTTTTCCTGGTAAGGTTTTAACGAGGCACATTCTTTTATCAATGGACACTCAAGGGGGAGTGTTATGAATTAATGATTGTCCATTGATTTGATACATTTACTCATATGATTGATACTCATATGATTCATTACTCTTAATGTAAATATTTGTATTAAATAAATTGATTTATTTCCTTTATGGATTACATATTGTATCTATATATAGGACTCTTCCTATCAATAATAATACACAGATGAGTTGTTTCATATTCTCTCATTCTCTATTCTCTATTATTTCTTATCTTCTCTATTATCTATTATTCTCTCTGTTATTTGCTTTATTTCATAACAGATTTCATGTTATGAATAATTATTTAAGTTTTCATTGAAAACATTAATTGGGAAAAATTGGCATACTTTGTGGCATTTTGTTTGATTCTTTTTATAAAATATTAGCGAAAACACATACGTATGTGTGTTTGTATTTTTTTTTTCTCGTATTTTTTAATTTTAATTGAATTTTGAGTTAAAGTCAATAAATAATATATAACTGTTAAAATTAAAGAAATAAAATTTCTACATAAATGTTTTTTTAAAATAATTATTATTGAGGAAAAACATTTTTAGAATAACGGTGAAAAATAAACTATTTATAAAATAATTAATTCTTAAAATAATAATTAAGGGTAAAACTAGAGTAATGAAATGTGGACTGTAACGTCCCATTAAATTAACAAACATAATTAACAGAAACGTCGCACGAGGTAACATAATAGCGCAGTCCTGGAGTTTTAAACCCAACTCCTTACAACACAAGGCACACCACGGTGCCACAGGAAAACCAGTTATAAAGTTTAAAAGGAATATATAGAAATCAAAAGTCAAACTGATACATGGATTGTAGCCCTAAGAAAAGCCCAACAAAATAAAACATCAAGTCCAGCCAAGGTGGACTATGCAGCGGAATCCTCCCTCCTCTATTGGCCACGAGTACCTCTCGCCTATGCTCCCACCAATAAATTGATGATCATTGCAAGAGTAGAAGGATAACATACAAGGCATTCAAACAAGAAAGGGTAAGCTAGAGCCCAAAGATCTCATCAATACAATCAGGTAAATTTTCACAATCCAATATACACATATCAACCAAGCATGTTATGATTTCTCAAACAATACACTAAGACTCGACTCGACTCATCCGGATGCATATAACCTGGTCGGATTCAGCGGATGCTTGCACTTGTGGTGGATACCTCTGCTCACCCCCGAGCTATGTGTTACAAGTGTTACAATGAATCAATTCCCTCACACACAAGGTTAGCCCTTAATGAGTTTTAGGCCTCCTACTACTCTCACCACAGGAGTCAGTTCGCTCTAAGTGATACTAACTGACTCCTTAGAGTGTCAGGATGCAATCCTTACCTTGAATCCTTACAAAGTTATACAGATGGGGCACCACCATGGACACCCACTAACAGGGACCATGGAATTACGTCCCGACCACTGAAGCGTGACCCTGAAGATCTCACCTAGAGATCCCAAAGAATTACGCACTGACACGGACCAATCATGCTCAATAAATAAAAGGAATTAACATGCATGTACATTTTCATATTATACCAGCTCTTTATAGTTTCTCCTCTTTCATTTGCCCGGTAAATCCATACCCATCCATCATTCTCAAACCATAGTTGTGAATTCCATCTCATGCCAATACCATACCACTTTAATACCAACCATCTCATTTATTTCTCATGCCAAAGATCACACAATCACAACAATCAAGTTTGTAGCCACATCTCATCTCATGCATCTCATTTCACAAGCCTTATACATTATATAGAGTACAACATAAACCAAACATTTAATTTAGCCAAACTAAGAAAACAATGTGACCCGCAGTGAATCTCGCTCAAGCCAGGAGCCCTCGCTTAGGCGAGAGGAGTGCCCTCACTTAGGCGGTGAACTCTCGCTTAAGCGAGATCGCGACATGGACGTTGGGAGGCTCTTGCATGGCTCGCTTAGGCGAGCCCTTCTCGCCTGAGCGAGATAACCCCTCGCCCAAAGGTGAGGTTCCTCGCCTGGGCTAAAATAGAAGCAACGTGCAGAGGCTCTCACGCGTGCTCGCTTAGGCGAGTGTCTCTCGCTTGAGCGAGATAGTGCCTCGCTAAAAAAAAGAGCTTTCGCTTGAGCGAGAGCTTGAGTGCAGCCCTGGCCTGTTCCTACAAGTCTCGCCTAGGCGAGACAGGCTCACTTGGGCGAGTGTATCAGACCTCGCCACTATTCCTCTCTACCACAAACACATTTCCACACCCAGCAATAATTCCAACCATACCATACACCCATAGCAACATATAAGCACAAAAATCACAAAACACAACCAAGGCAAACAACCATCGCACCAAACAAGAGGGTTCTAGCTTCCCTTACCTGGAAAACAAGCTAGCAGTTGGGTCCTTGGGTACGAACAGGGAACGCAGCAGCTCCTAGAGTGGATTAGCGAGCTAGAAGCAGTTAAACCAGTTCAAAATGAGCTCACCATGACTGACCCTAGTTGGAACCACGAAGAAGGAACTAAATGGAAATAAGGTATGAGTTGGAACAGACTTACGTGAAGTGGAGGTCTGGTTGGAGTTCACTTGGAGAGGGTTGACGGCTAAGCCTAACAGAGCTCTGAAACGGAAGAGAGGCAGTGTTTAGGTTCAGATTGCAAAAGTGAGGCTGAAAGGGAAACCCTAGCAGCTTTAGGGCCTTAGCACCCTATGGGCCAGCCTTTAGGCCCAACAGATTAAGGCTAGCCCTTAAACATTAGGGCAGAGAAATGAAATTGGGCCTTACATGGACAGAAAAGAGAGCGTCTCTTTATATATTGTTATAAAGAGGGTGAAAGGAGAAATGAATATTTAAACTGCCTTTGACCTCGATTCCTAAATGATGTGGGACTATTGAACATGGTAGGAACATACATAAATTGATGTAGATCATTGTAAGTGTCTGATATAGATTTACATCGGATGATACTTTGTTGTAAATTTATGTGTGAGTGTGCTGATATAACATGTCGCCCAATACATATGTTAAAAACCCCAAAAATAATAGATGTAAAATGTCTTTTCTATATTAATGTGTCGCAACCTAAATCGCGATGGGATGACGAACTAAAAATAAATTCATTTGGAAAAAGAGATTAGAAGTCGTCACCATAGTTTATTCTGGAAAACTATGGAAAACCATAAAAATAAAATAAAGTCTGCGAAAACCAAATTTAGGGTCCGGGAGTCGGTTACGCGTAGGGAATGTATTAGCACCCTACAGCGCCCGCCCAAAGGCGGTACCTTTAATTAAATTTGCAAAAGAGATGTGTTTATTTTAAATATTTATTTTTCCCATAAATAAGAAAATATTGAACATAATTATTTTTTGAGTGAAAAGGACCCGACAAAGATTAACCTTGGTCCTACGTATTCTCATTAAAATGAGAAATCAGGGCTACGTAGTTCTTTATACAACAATTTGAAAATGATTTGGAAGACCTTTTGATTTTTGGGAAGTGAACCTGACAAGGATTTGCCCTGCTCCTACGTATCTCTATTTACAATGGAGAATCAAGGATCACGTAGTTCTTGATAAAAAGTGAATATTTAATTTTTCAAATTGTCTTTTAACATTTTTGAAAATGAGTATCATGCGACACATGCGGTCGGGTTGACACCAAACATTTTCATAATTTTTGTATTTTTGAAAAAAGAAGTGTCATGCGACGCGAGCGGTCGATTAGACACTAAAACTATTTTATGATTTCTTGTATTTTTAGAATGAAGTATCGTGCGACGCGTACGGTCGATTAGATACCAAAACATTGTTTTATAATTTTTGTATTGTGAAAAGGAGTATTGTACGACGCGGATGGTCACTTGAGTATTCATACCTTTTGAAAATATATCTTGATTATTTATTTATATAAAAACGAAAGATATTAAGTACTAGATTGATTCGGACGATCATTCGAGTACTCATATCTTTCAAAAAACATTTTGTTTATCGATAAAGAAATGTAAAAATTATTTAGTTTTTAATATTATATACTTTTCTATTATCTTAGAAGGAAATGAATTTTTTTATTATTCTAAGAAAACCAATGAAAATTTTATTTTTGTCAATGAGGTGACGCACCATGCAAGTTAAAAAAACCACGTGGACCCCACCTTTCATCATTCACATTTCAATATGTATGTGTGTTTTATCCAACAAATGCTTTTGGAGAATAAATCACGTGATGCCTCTTCCAATATATATATATATATATATATATATATATATATATATATATATATATATATATATATATAAAGCATATGACCATGCATGAATTAAATATTGAAAACAGACCCAAAATTATGCATAAAAGATTACGTATCTTACTATTTGGCCTAATATCATGCAATTCTACATGTCTAATCCAATTCAGACCCAAGTGCAATGGTTTAAAACAAAGAAGTCGCACAAACATATTCCCAAAGACAACACATGGATCGCTCTTGTTATAATATGAAATCATGCTTCAATTTCCAAATGTCTATCTGAAAAACAGTGTGCCCTGATAAACAAAGCTAAGATATTAAAATGTGCCTCGCATCTACAAAGAAACCCACTCATAAAAGCAATCCTGGACCAAAACCCTTTGTCGTAAGAACCAAACCGACTATCCTTATACTCTATTTAATTGCAATTAACGATGAATGAATTAAAATAGTAGACTGAGTAGAGAATCATTATACTGTGGTCTTCTCGCACACCAAAACAAACTCAAAAGAAAATGCTAAAAATGCACCCATCTATGAACTTGAAACAAACCCTGAAAATTCATGCTTAATCGAAACCAAACACCAACACCCAATGTATTTAAACAAAATCACATTACACCCAAATTAATCATCATAAATTGACTGCTCATGGTAAATCAATCCCAACCCACATTCGAACAGTGAATCCAAATGAAAAAACGAAACTTAGAAGGAAAGAAAAAAAACTCGTTAATACCAACAATGATGGCCTCGGCGGATTTGCAGGAAGGATAAAGCGTCTCAACGCTAGAATGATATGAGAAAAATGCAACTCCACGGCCGACGAATTCGTGACGAACTCGTGACGAGTTCAAACACCAACGTAGCAACGAGGAACGACCAATGGCGATCCCAAACCGGGAACAATGGCGGTGGCTCAGGGAAGATGAGGATGAATGCGACCTGCTACCCGCGAGATTTCCGTGAACTCCAACCTCGAAAGATATGTATGTTCGGGTTTTCTGAAGTTCCCCCCCTATGATCAAACCTTCTCGATCATATTAATGCCCCTTCTGTATTAGATGAAAGCCTCTTTAGAAATTGAAGGAGAAGTTGAAATTGGAACAAAACCGCTCCCTCCAATCCTGCCAAACCGTTTTCCCCTCTTTTTTTAATTTTTAAATTTCAATTAATTTAAAAAACAAATATTTTTTATTTTAATTCAATCTTTAATTTGAAAACAAAAAATCTCTTTTTATTTATTATAATTTTTAACAAAACAAAAATTTAAAGAAACATTTTTAAAATCAATTTTATTATTTTTGTAAAGAAAATTTATTACCAATTATTTTTTGGATATTTTGGAAACAATTTTTATTTACCCGGACGAAATTGGGTGTTAACAGTTGTCCCTCTTTTCTTATATTTTACTAAATAGTATGAAAATTTGACATTTTCATATCATCCAAGTAAAATACAAGAAAAGACAGAAATAATAATTTCATCCAGGCTCTAAAAAGAAACCACATCAATGTAAACATTAAGAAAATCAATGACCATTCCATCGGAGAGGGCTTTGATATGAAAGATCGATGACCATTGCTTTTGCAGAGCGCCTCGATATGAAAGCATATGAAAATCAATAACCATTCCATCGAAGAGGGTCTTGATATGAAAAATCAATGATCATTGCTTTGCAGAGGGCCTCGATATGAAAGATCAAATGAAAATCAATGACCATTCCATCGAAGAGGGTCTTGATATGAAAGATCGATGACCATTGCCTTTGCAGAGGGCCTCGATATGAAAGATTGATGACCAATACCTTTGTAGAGGGCCTCGATATGAAAGATCAAATGAAAATCAATGACCATTCCATCGAAGAGGGTCTTGATATGAAAGATCGATAACCATTACCTTTGCAGAGTGCCTCGATACGAAAGATCGATGACCAATACCTTTGTAGAGGGCCTCGATATGAAAGATCGATGACCATTGCTTTTGCAGAGGGCCTCGATATGAAAGATCGATGACCAATACCTTTGTAGAGGGCCTCGATATGAAAGATCGATGACCATTACTTTTGCAGAGGGTCTCGATATGGAAACATGTGAAAATCAATGACCATTCCATCAAAGAGGGTCTTGATATAAACATATGAATGTATGATAATTTACACATATAATATGAAAAAATGAATTTGCTTGTTTTTTTTTCTTTTTATGAAATGCATGCATACATGAATGCATGTTATGCATGAATCACGTAAGACCTTTGTCTTTTCACTTTTATTTCTCTTTTTTTTCAAATTTTTCTTCTTTTTTTTTTTACTTCTTTTTTTAGAGTTGAAGGAGGCAAATGTTAATATGCTTGAGTGTGTGAATTTATGATGCAAAACTTCCATAGAAATCCTATATATTTTCATTTTATATTTTTTCTTTTTGTAATTCTTATTATTTTTAAGCTACAAAAACTAAGTTTTTAGACAATATGAAACCAGATTAAGGGGGTCAGTATGAAACTGGGCTTGGGCCAAACAAAATTGGGCTTAGGCCAGACAAAACTGGGCTTGAGCCAGACTAAACTGGGCTTGGGCCAGACAAAATTGGGCTTGAGGGCCAGACAAACTGGGCTTGGGCCAGACAAACTGGGCTTGGGCCAGACAAAACTGGGCTTGGGCCAGACAAAACTGGGCTTGGGAGCCAGACTAAACTGGGCTTGGGCCAAACTAAAATGGGCTTGAGGGCGTATAGGTCATTCATATGAATGAAGAGGACCATTAATTTGAAAAATGTCAAAGTAACTTTTGTAATATTAATTTCTTATTTCTGAAAAAAAACATTTGATTGAAGAGATATGTTGCATAATTATGCTGACTCATGTGATGATGATATATTGACACATGTTATGATGATATGACATGCAAATGGTTATGCATTGTAGAACACACATTTATTATTTCAAACACAATTGTAAGGATCAGAACCTTGATATGCATGAATGCATGATGAAAACCTTGTAATGCTTTATCCTTTTGACCTCTCTCTTCTTCTTTTTTTTGCACGTTCGAGTCAATTGTTCTATTTGCAATCATCAAACTCATTGTTATTTTTAATTTTTCTTGAAAGTGAGGAATGTCACACACCTTGAGGTCTAATGTTTAAAATGAATATACTTAACTTTCTCTTTCACAACATCAGCGCACGTGTGCTTGAAATCATAAGTGAGTGAAAGGCTAAAAATTTTTGGAAAGTGTTTGGAGGAGACTGGGATAGCCATGTGGGCATGTCATTCCTCACACATTCCTAAAAGGAGATGTAATTTGTGAATGTCAATGTGAAAAACATAAAAAGACCCAAAAGTTGCCTCAGTTATGGTGTTTGGGAAAAAGGTATAGGGAAATTGATCCATGAATGTCAAGGTGGAAAAAAAATTCATGTGAGACCCACAAAGTTGCCCCAGTTTTAGGATATGGGTTTTGTTCAGAAAAGGTAACGAATATGAAAAACATTGACTAAGAGAATTGCCCTAGTTGGTTTGATTTTCTTTCACTTGCTTTAGCCAGTTAGAAGAGAGTTCCCTCCTCCGGAGACACAATTTTTCTTTTTTCACTCATTCATTTTTTAGCAACCGTATCATTAGCCATGTGGCTTTATCACAAAATTAAGCTTTAGAAAATTAGAATAATCAATATTCAATCTGTGTGGACTTTTACTTGGCTTGTAATGTGGCTATAGGCTAAAAGGCTTTGAAAGAAAGGATATAAAGGCCCAAATAATTTTATTTTTTTTAAACAAGAACTACCATCTAGGTATTGCATCAGCTATTTCTCAAGACTTTTTTAACACTTTGCTTTTTTCAAATTTTATTTCAATTTCTTTTCATTTGCCATCACTTTGTGATTACTTTTTCTTTTTGGCTTTGTTTTTACTTTGATGAATTCTCTTTATTTAACCGTTGAGTGCTTTTCATGTACATCTCAAGCTGACTTCTAGTATGATGATAACCCTTGTTTGGGAACAATTTTAAAAGAACTTTTTTTTTGGCTCAATGGGGTAACAAAGGATATTTATTTTGTTTGGATGAAGAAGAATGGCCATACATCATTTCAAATTTGATTGCTTTATTTTCAAAAGATTAACTTTAAGATAAAAGCTCGATGACCTTAACAAAAGTCACTTTTTCTTTTCCTTTCTTTCTTTTGTTTCGTCTTTTTTTTCCTAGATTGCCCTCTTGGGTTTTCAATCTAGCAGACTTCTTTTTTCTTTCTCTTTTGAAATTTGTCTCGATGGATTTAGGAATCATCCAACTAGTGCTAGCAAAGATAAACATTGGCAAATCTGCCCCAGTGTGGAAAATCATGTTTATAACCAACGGTGTTTATGGGAAACCCTTATATTTTGGGAGGTTGAAGGGTTGAGGCTTTCAAGCCATACATGCACAAGTGTTTTCAAAAGGTCAAGTTTTTATTCTTCATTAAGCATTTTGACCTTGAAAGATATGACAACCCTCATTTTTATTATTCTTTTCTCTTTTTTTTTTGTATTTGAAAAACTTGAATTCAATGATTAGCAAGAAAAAAAGGTGACTCATAACATACTTCTTTTGCCCATTTTTTGTGCTTTTCATTATTTATCATTTTTTTTGCGACAACCTTTTAGGACTTGTTTTGGAGGAAATCCTTAATATCTCATATGCTTTGAAATTCATGAAGGATGACATGATGCAACTGATCAAAATATTCATAACAATATGAAAGGTAATTCAACAGTCTAACACAATATGAAAAGCATAATATTTTCAATGTCTTACAAAGCCATCATGTTCTTCATGCAGAGGTGTTTTCATGTCCTGGTAGAGGATTTTCTTCAACATTAAGTTATCTTTCTTCAAATGTCAACAATCCTGAATCAATCAAGGATTGTACCTTTTGCTTCAAAGTCGTGCATGCTTCTGTTGAATGACCCGGTGCTCCTCCATGGTAATCACATCTTATGTTTAAATCATAATTCTTTGGGTACGGAGGTTGTAACATCCTTTTTTTTTAATAAACTGTATTATTTATTTAAATAAAGCAATTAGAAAATCTTATGTTTTTACTAATGTTTCATATTTTATCTAAATGTAGTTTATACAGTAAAAATATATTTT
>Ga0209589_1005812_pt1 | contig 20797 bp, 20 predicted proteins | sample CowpeawhiteBW_FD_187525 | JGI IMG/M metagenome (GOLD analysis project Ga0209589, IMG submission 187525) | Root nodule microbial communities of legume samples collected from California USA - Cow pea white BW (SPAdes) (version 2) | ecosystem: Host-associated > Plants > Roots > Nodule | place: USA... | reverse complement strand
GTGATCTCTTTGGCCCATGTAAAGAATGTGAGAAGCCCATTGATTTTGTGATCATCTAATGGGAGGCCCTTTTGAATCTTTTTCATCATTGATCTTGTAATTGGGCCTTTTAATGGGCTTGGGCTTGGGCTTGGGCTTGAAGGTGCAATTGGGCTTGGTGGGGTCACATCATAATGGAGCTACTCGTACGCGGTTAGAACTAGTCGTAGGCGGTTCGGACCGGGTAGTTAGCCAGGATCACCTAGGTATAGTACACCTAGCTTCTACAAACTAAGTCAAATAAGGTTACAAAAATGAGAGACAAAAGAGTTAACTATGGTGTGTGAAAGGCTAATTTCGTTCAAGCACAGAAGGAGACAAAGAATGTGTCTCAAATGTCTCCAAAAAATGGCCAAAGTGTGCTAAAAACAAAGGAGACCAAAGGTACATAGGTACATGATGAGTCATTATTTTCCTCCATTCCACTAGCCTTTGTGTACCCATTTGATAGTTATTCAGTGCTTAATTGTTTATCTTTAGTGTGTTTTCATCTGTTGGGCTTTATTGGGCCATTGTTCCGAATTTGGGTTAATTTTACATTATTTGGCCTAATTTTTGTTTTTAATTATTTTTAGGTATTTAGGTGAAGCAATTTTGGAGCTTGGACATTAATATTCAATTGAAGAGAGTTGCCACATCATTTCCACATCATGTCCACATCATTTCCACGTCATCTAAGTGAGTGGGCCAACATTTGAGGCCTAGTAGTGGCATTTTTGTAATTTTGTACTTAGTAGTGGCATTTTTGTAAATATGTGGATCTGTGGTGATGTGACCACGTATATGAGGGGCTGATTTTCGTTTTCCAACACCCATCATCTTCCCCACTCTCCATTTTAGGTTTTTGAAGATTTAGAAGGAAACCCATGGAGGCACATGCTTATTTTTCACGTTTTCTGCACCTTGGGTAACATTTATATTGAAACATTTAACTTTTTCAGTGTTGGTTTCGCTCTTCCCCTATTTCTCCTTACTCATTTTCATTTGCTGCACCATTTTAAGTTTTTTGCACCAATTTGAACTCCTTTGAATGGTTGAATCTCAATTTCTATTGAACCCTAACTCGAATTCTATAGCCAACTAATTTTCGAATGCATTGATTCCTTGCAAAGAATGAAATGAAACCTTGAGATTAATGTTTTGTTTGGAGGATTTTTTTGTTTCTTCGTTGTGGATTTACGTTTGTGTTTTAATTGAAGAACCCAATCTAGTTTTCTTTAATTTTGAGAGTGGGAAACTCGTTTTAGTTGATTTTCATGCTTAATGAACTTTGACAAATTCATGAACGCTTGCATTGCTTAATTGCAAGTTGGTTTGGTTAACCTCAGCTTAGTTGTTTAATAGCGAGTTTCATGAGGAATAACAAAACCAATTCAATTTGCAATTTGTGATGGGTGAAATTTCATTGAAGCAAGGAATCACTGCTATTTTTCATAGTTGTTTAATCAAAATTACAATTACGTCTTATTGTTGTGTTGAATTTCTGAATCTGCCAAACCCCCCTGTTAGTGTTGTGTTTGAATATGGGAATTGAAGCTTTGAACGAAAATATTGGTTATTGGGAGACGACTTGGTTCAAATTTAGCATACTGCATTTAACTGTTTTAATTTGGTGGGATACGGCCTCTATCAGTACACTTGCTTTATGTCTTTTACTTTATGCTTTATGTGTTTGTTATACTCTCCACTCCAGATCACTTATGCTCCCCAATCACCATGCGCCACCTAACATTGCTTTCTTACTCCTAATTAACCTACTAAGCAAATAAACATAGATTAGCATGTTGGCTTAAGTCAAGTCAACTATAGTCAACAAGTCAAACCTAGTCAAAGGTCAACAACTCAACTAAAGTTGATTCAACGAAGTCAACTTAGGGAATCAAAAATAACAAACAGAAATGAAAGGGATGAAGGATTAATGAACTTCCTTTCTAAACATGCTTAGTCTTCTTAAGCATGTGCCTCCATCCTTGGTTGGGGTCAATCCTTCATCAATCAATCCTTCTTAAGCTTGCCCCTTTTCTTTTTCTTCTTTATCTTTTCTTATTATATTTATATCCTTATTAACTTCTTGAGGTGATAGAGGTAGTAAAGTTATGTTTTTTCCATTTATGAAGAAAATGTATTGGTTGGTATGACCATCATGTAAAGTTTGTTTATCAAATTTCCATGGCCTACCTAGTAAGATATGTGTGACTTCAATGGGAACGACATCACATAGCACCTCATCTTTGTAGCTTCCTATAGAGAAGTTAATTAGGAATTGTTTATTGACATCTATTTCTCCCTCTTTACTTATCCAAGCAAGCAAGTAGGGCATAGCATGAGGAATGGTCTTTAAGTTAAGCTTTTCCACTAACCTTGTGCTAGCCACATTGGTACTACTTCCTTCATCAATAATTAGAGAGCAAACCCATTTGTTAATTTTGCATATAGATTGAAAAATGTTTTTTTTTGAGTTGGCTCAAGCTCACTTTGATCTTGACTTATCATGCGTGATGTGATCCCAATAAGCCTACACGTTATCTACTTTTTGGTGTCTTCCATAGATTTCCTTCTACTTCTACATCAATGACGTCCATCAATGCGCCTTAATAACATAGGGTCTTTCTAAAAAATTTTAGTTTTACTAGAGGAAGAAGATTCTTTTGAAAGAGAATTGGGAGATGAGTTTTCACTTTCAACATCATTACTCTTCTTTAAGATCATGGTGCTCTTGGTTGGGCAATTTAAAGCAATGTGATTATAACCCAAACATTTAAAACATTTAATGGAACTTGATCTCAGAGAAGTGGAATGGTGAATGTGATCACTTGGTGACTTACTTTTACTTGGTGGTTCTTGATGAGAGTTAGAAGGGAACTTATCATGTTTCTTTTTATCCTTTCTCTTCCATGAGTGACTAAAGTAGTGGTTGGGTGAGTAACTCTTCTTTCCCCTTCTTTTTCTTTTCAATTGAATTTCAATCACAAGGGCAAGTGTGAAATGAAAACATTTTCAAGAGTGGAGTACTCATACAACTCTACTTGGTCTTGTATGTCTATCCTAAGACCACTCATACAACTCTACTTGGTCTTGTATGTCTATCCTTAATCCACGAACAAATCTAGCACGCATAAGAGTTTTAATGTCCATCCAAGAAGTCGCAGGTGGCCCTTGGTCATAATTCTTACAAACTTTATGCCACCAACTATTGGCATACTCCAAAAATCCTAAAACTACTAGATCAACTTGTACTTGATCCTTTACATGATTTTCATTGAAAATTTGCTCAACTTTAGCTTCCCAATCAAGGAAGATTTTGGGACCACTTCCACCATAGAACTTAGGAATCTTTGGAGTCATTAAACCTTCTATAATTAAAAATGCGTTTTAGTTGATTGAATGGTAATAATTGGACGAGTAATTGGGAGAAAGGGAAGGATTGTGAGAAGGACAACTTTTTTTTTTGTGTGAGCACTAAGGTGAGGTTCTGATAGAGCATCCATACGTGCTTTAGTGAGTGAGAGTTGAGTGTTTGGAGGAGCAAAGGACGACTTTTGCTGATCAAAGAAAAGAAACTCTAGAAGTTCATTCAAAGCTAAGATTACTTAGTAAAGGGAGCTTCTCTTATATGTTTTTATTTGTGTCATGTGTCGTGCTGTGCCATGACTCAAATGTATGAACTTCCATCTTTTTCACGTTATTTTCGTAAGCTTTTGGGTTTTTGCCCAGAAACTGCATGGCGACATTGCAGGTCCACCGGGCGACACATCCCCTTTGACCCAGATTTCTAGGTTTTGATATGATCTGCCTAGCGGACGTTCATTGCCGCCAAGTAGCGCGACGTTGTTGGTGTTGTTTTTCGAGTGTTGTTTGGTGTAGAGGTCCTTGTGACTTCTAGAATATATTTTCTGCATTGTGTTGTGGGTCTAATGTTGTAAAAGTGACTCAAGCGTATGGTGCGTGCATCTATCGAGAAAATCATAGCATAATTGAATTATGAATGTATGATTAGGGTTCTAGGGAAAGGTAATTGAGATTCTGATTCCAGCATTAATTGGTACATATTTCGTAGAAATATTTTTTTGCAATGTATTCCATGAGTTACGTGTGAATCTAGTCTAATTGCATGATTGGATTAGGTTGGGAAAGGATAGGGATTCTCGCAAGAATGAGAAAATTGGGACTTTTCCCAAAATCTGATATGTTGCCTGGCAGCACATAATCTACTGCCAGGCAATAGCTCTAGTTTCCAGTTTTAGTGTTCTGGCTGTGAAGGACGCGAGGTTTGGGTTCTATTGTTTTTTATAGTCAGGGTTGCAATCATTGTGTAATTAAACAAAGGTAATTTGGAATGTGTTAAGGAAGAGAATATGATGGTGTGCTCATACAAAGGTGGATCCGGAAAATGATATTGAACTTACAATTGAAATGGGATAAAGAGTAATGTAAGGGAAACTCCACGTGTCTAGAAAATGTGATTCTTTAGGTATGGGCTTTTGGGTCTTAAGCATATTGATTGAATGATGGTGAGAGATGATCAAATTATGATTTCTTATAATTGGATTTATTGAGCATGAGATACAAAAAGATGATAAAAATAGATTTTTAGTTGCATATATGTTCTTTGGATATTTTGAGGTGTGTTAGTTCCGTTGTAGCTAAGTTGAGCTCATGGCAGTGTGAAAATAAATTGCTTAAAGCTTCATGACACTTTAAAGATAAATCCAATAATAGGAAATTATCCAAATCATAAAAATCCAAGTCAAGCATTGCATGAAGACGACAAGAAAGCTTGAAAAAGTGAGGAAGTTTGGCTAAGCCAAGAAGAGGGAACAAGCAACAAAAATTTGACCTTGCGGTTTTCTCTATCTTTTTCAAGAAGAAGGGCTTTGATAATTCATAAATATTTATGATGAAAGATAATTAGGGAAAATATATCTTTAGATATTTTATTTTATATTTTTAAATAATTATCTTATTTAATTATATCATAAAATATCAAAAGATAATAACTACTAAATCTTTTTACACTACAAGAAATATGTTTATTATCTATGCCAATATTTCGTAGGTAATGTGTCTTTTTCATAGGTAATTTGAATTTATCTACGAATTACCTACGAAGAAAATTTTGTAGGTATTTTGCTGGTAGGTAACTTTATCTACTAAAATATACTTTGTAGGTAACTTACCTACGATCATTATCTATGAAATTGGAGCGTCCATAATTATCTACGAAAATATTCGTCAAAAAATGTGTCATCCGATATTCGAATTACCTACGAAATATTTTGTAGGTAACTTACATATGAAATGTTTCGTAGGTAACTTATCTACGAAAACCTGTGTAGATAAATTACCTACAAAGAATTTCGTAGATAACTCAAATATAAACAAAATATAAAAATTAAAACATTCTAAAATTCATATATATATATATATAGAGAGAGAGAGAGAGAGAGAGAGAGAGAAAGAGAGAATATCAAATAAATATTTGGTAAAGTTCAAATATCAAGTTCAACATGCATACAAGAACCTACTTAGTGACATTTTTTGGTGTGGATTTGTGAATGTGAATAGAACATGGTGGAGAAAAAGAGTGCAAAGGATGATAGGAAATATTTGGTAAAATATTTCCTGGTCAAATCATAAAATATCTACCTATTTAATGTAACCAAATTATAATTATTATACCTTGTAAAGAGAACCAAGACTCTTCTAGATTTCCCCGTTATAAGTACAAAATGAGTCGTAATATGCTAGGAAAAGGATGTCTAAAACCAAGTTGTCTTCAATTGTACATGAACACTGAATATGTATAAACACGAGTACATAAACTTATTATGACCTAAGAACATTAAATATTATTATTTCCAGTACTCAGAAAAATTGTTATTTGTGTTTTTCTGTATCCTACACATATCACACAATCTATTTACATTTTCGGGTGTTTGTCAAAGAATAGCATCAGATCATTATTATTCAAGAAAAAGAAGAATAAGAAGAATACATCAAATCAGAAAGAAATTACAAAATCTTTTACTGAAATAAACAAAGCCATAAATAAACTAAAGAATTACACGTTTTAATAAAAAATATGTATAGTTATCATATATGTATTAATTCTCACACACTTTCACTAACACAAAAAGCCCTATAATGTCACCCACATAACATTTGGCTAGAAAAAGTCCCATGTTAAAACTGACCGACTGAAGTCAAACTTGTAAGATCCGCGAAAAATAATTAATTAAATAAATAATTAATTAATAAATGCGGGTAAGTTATGCATTTATGACATTAATTTCTGTTATATGTGACGTGGAAAAGGGTTAGCTCATGTAGTTGAGAGTATTTTGTTTGTGTGAGAGGACTTGGGTTTGAGTCCTGTATATGCCAATTATGTGTATTTTGTTATTAATGTTTTAATAATATGTTGGGCCACATTTGTGTATGAGATAATGCTTGAATTGTGTGTGTTAGCAAGAAATATAAGTTGGCTTGGTGGTTTAGCTTTGACTTGGCGTTGGGAACGTCATGGCTTCAACTCTTGATGGCACACCTTTAGTTTTCTTTTTGCGAAAAATTGGTATGGCGGGAATATAAAAAGGGGAAGAGAATTCTAGCGGGAGCTAGGAAGGCTGAAAACTAATAGTCAAGACCTTAAATAACAATAAAACTTACCATTAAAACCTAATTTTCGTTTTAGGCAATTAAACCCCTTTAAGGCACCTTTAAAAGGCAATTTTTAAGAGCGAAAAGGGGTTTGGAGAAGCTGTTTTCTGAGGGTTCTGCAAGGGTGCGAAAATTTGGGAAGGGTTTTGGTATCTGAGAGCATAGTGAAGGGAGGGTGTTGGGCTCCCTAGTGACCATGGAGAGATTTCCAACGTTCTGCCATTGTCTAAACAAAGGAAAATTTCAGGTTAGGGGAGCTGAACCCGTAATATTGTAATCTATTTTGATTGTATGAGTTTGATGATTTTATGCCTTGGATTTTCGGGTTAATCATGTGATGAATTGGGGGTTTGGGTGAATTGGCACTATTTGATTGGGATTTCTACCGAATTGCATGAACATGATGGGTATTTTGTATTTGAGGGTGTTGCTGTTGTGAAATTCCGGGGTTATGGGTTTTAATGTGTCTAAAGTATGCTGTTTTGGTGTTGCAATTTGATCAAATTGGATGGGCATATTTTGGGAGTGTGTTGGATTACTGGTGTAGAATGTGTGTGCGTGAATCAGTGTCAAAACCTGCAATTCTCGCTCAGGCGAGTCCGGCTCGCCTAGGCGAGATATGCAGGGACGCATATCCTTTGTCTGCTCGTGGCCATCGCTCGGGCGGAGAGTTTTGGAGTTTGGGCGAGGGCTCATCTCGCTTAGGCGAGTGAGACTCGCTTAAGCGAGAAATCATGTGCATTTGTGTGGTTTGCTTGAACAACTCGCGCAGGCGAGGTTGATGGTTGTCTTGAGCGGGAGTACGTCTCGCCCAAGCGAGACCCTCTCGCCTAAGCGAGATCGCGAGGGAAGGTTGTTGTGTTGAGAGACTCGTCGTCTACACGAGGCACTTTTATTCTGGGCGAACGAGAGTCTCGCCCAAGCGAGCATGAGATCGCTTAAGCGAGAATACGTAGGCTGCAGTGGTTCTGGATGCTTGCACAAGTTGGGGGTCTAGCTATGAGAGGTGGGCTGTAATGGTTAAACAAAAGTTCTAATTTAAGCAAGCAAGGGCGAAGAGGTACGTTTAAGGATGATGTACCTGCTGTGTTTATAAGTCAAGATGAAACTTGTAAGAGGTGTTCTACATGGCTTTTAAAATATCTTCTTGGTGGGCTTGCTAGTGTTCCATGGGTTGTGACCCGGAACGTATCCTTGAGTTGTGGCTCGGGATAGGGGTTAAGCACGTGGCATTCTATGGGTTGTGGCCCGGAATGACTTCCCTTAAGTTGTGGCTCGGGATAGCGGATGAACACGAGGAACTTTGAGTTGTGGCTCGGGTTAGCGAGTGTGCCGGTGTGAGTGTGCTGGTTGTGGCCAGTACGGATGGGTCCAATGGATTGCCCTCCTTAGTGGTTGCTGACGAGTTTGGTAGTCCTGGGACGTTACGGACTATGTTCGTATTTGGGAACTCCACCTGGCGCTACGGTGTGTGATCCGTAGCATGATTTCCGCACGTGCTCTATCGGTTGTGGCCGATAGGTGTGGCAGCAAGGCACCTTGAGATACTTACTAGAAGAGGTAGAACACTGCTAACATGGTTGTGGCCATGTGAAAGAAATGGAACGAGGTTCCTTGATGTATTTAATATACATAGTGGTGGCCATGTGGAGGGAAGGTAACGAGTCTTTCACTAGGTGCATCTGTGTACATGGTGGTGGCCATGTGATGGAAATGGAGTAAGGTTCTGTGGGAAAAGTAGGGATATTCTATATGTTTGTGGTCCTGCAGTATACAGAAAGAGTTGGTGCTATTGTTGCATTATTTGTATTGGTTATACATGTATATGTATGTTTGATATATTTTTGTGTGTTTTAACTGTTAGCACACCCTATCTGCTTGTGTTTGGTGATGATCGTGTACGCGGTACACGTGAGTAGGTGATGATGCAGGTGGAGCTGTTGAGGTTTAGCTGCGGAGAGGGGATGATTATGGGAACTTTTATGTTTATGTTTTTGTTATTCCATTTTGAAAATCTGATGTAAAGGCTCATGGCCTACTTGACTAAACTCACCGTTTTGTATTTATGGACTTACTGGTAACTTAATGAACTTTTACACTTCCCGTGTTTTGGGGAAACGAGATATTATTATTAAATGAGATTTAATAAATGATGCTGACGTATTTATTTCTAATTTTCTTTTAAAATTCGTAATATCCGGGTGGGATGTTACAATACTGCTCTGTTTAACGTCTATTAGAGCCCAACAGAAGTCAAATTGCTATGTTTTTTGGCTCCATTTAGCGCAAAAATTGTCGTTTGTTGATTTTGGCCCTAACGTTGGATAACGTCGGACCCCTTTTGCCCCGACGTTAAGTGATGTCTGCTCTGTTTTTTGACATTATTTTGACGTCACCTAGTACGACGTCGATGTTTGGGCAGACGTCAAAGGTCAAAAATATCGGATGTTAAAAGGCTTTTTTGTGTTAGTGTTTATATATAGGTTACTATAACCTATACGGTATAATGTTATGAAGATATATTTGTAACATCCCGACCAGATATTACGGGTTTAAAATATAATATAAAATAAGAAAATAAAATCACATTTATTATAAATCCATTTCCCAAAAACGCGGGAAATTTCAAAGAATTTATTTCATAATAAAGATAACTCTAAGTTCAAATCTTCTCAAAATTCAATAAAATAACAAAACAGTCTCATAATAGATTACATCTTTATTCTAAAACTCTATCAAACTGTTCCCATGAGTTTTCTCCGCTCCGCTACTAAGCCTCACCAGATCCACCTGCAACATCATCTGCTCCCGTGTACCGCGTACACGATCATCGCCAAACACAAGCAGATAGGGTGAGCTAACTAAATAAACATATATATATATATATGGCACAAATATATCAATCACACAATCACACCAAAGGAATTCCATGTTATTCATGTTCTACATCTTCTAGTGAGTACCTCAAGGTGTCTTGCTGCCATACCTATCGGCCACAACCGATAGAGCACGTGCGGGAAACCATGCTACGGATCATACACCGTAACGCTAGGTGGAGTTCCCATATACGAACATAATTCGTAACGTCCCAAGACTACCAAACTCGTCAGTCAACTACTGAGGAGGGCAATCTATCTGGACCTATCCGTACTGGCCACAACCAACACACTCACACCGGCAACACTCGCCAACCCGAGCTCAACTCAAGGGTTTCTCGTGTTCATCCGCCATCCCGAGCTCAACTCGAGGAATGCCACGTGCTTAACCCCTATCCCGAGCTCAACTCGAGGAATGCCACGTGCTTAACCCCTATCCCGAGCTCAACTAAAGGATACGTTCCGAGCTCAACTCAAGGAACAGCAGCAAGCCGACCTTTAAGATATCTTAGAAGCCTTACAGATCACGCACATCATAGCAAGCATAACACCAATCTGCTGCAGCAAAATCGCCTAGCGGGGGACACGTACCACCAGGCGTTGCCGCTTCCAGATTGCCTGGCAGGGGACACATACCACCAGGCGCTAAGCGCCTTAGTCTTCACTGCCACTATAATTATCACTTGGCGGGACTTCCTCTACCGCCAGGCGCCACGCGCCTTAGTATTCACTGGACTACAAACTCCACCTGGCGCCCCCTCCTTACCGCCAAGCGCTACACCGGTACTTGAACTTTACTGGTTTTAGTTCAGGTTCAAGCTCACTTCACACAGGTTGCTCTCATTTGCTCTCATTCTAGAGTACCCCTAATGAAAAGCATTGCCATCTATAATGTTACAGGCCATATAGCATCTCACATGTTCATTCATCCCCTAGTCATATAGACCATCCCAAGCATGCTCAAACAAAATATAAGCAGCGACACTCTAACAATTTTAAGCACATGAGATTATGCACCGATGCAATTTAATATTGACACCCATGACTTCACCAAACCAATTCTTCACATGTGACTAACCCAAAGAAACATTCAAATTGATAGAGACTTACCACATAACCTAATCATGCTTCTTTAGAAGTTACTTGAACTTATCCAGAGCTTGTTCATGTATTTTACAGACTAGAGAATCAACAATATTAAGCAATGTATATCTCTAGCTACTCACCTCCAAATCCAATCTCCACCATTCAAAGTGAAGAACCACATGTTATGGACCACTTGCCACAATTTCACCTAAATCGGACGGTTAACGAACCAGGAAAAGCAGTTTTACGAAAACTGCGCAAACTAGAAAAATGGTTGCGCCTAGCGCCCAGAAGTGAGGATGTGGCACCTGACGGGACTGAGCTAGCGCCGGGCGGTACCTGTTCCGCGAAAATTACGAAAAACAGCATTTTTCGTGAATCAAAGCACCACACATCATTGATATGGCGCCTGGCAACCAATTGGGTGCCGCCAAGCGATTCCTACAGATTCAAGGACCCAAAAATCCCACTCGCACCTACAAACCTCAACCACTCTTACTGTCACGTCGCCTGGCGGTACACAGCTCACTGCCAAGCGGATCATAGCTTTCTGGAATTTCCCGAACTCCTTCCTGCACTGCGTGAACTAAATTCCTAGATTCTCAAGTTGTCTAGAAACGCGTTCCTTCGTCAACTACCCTATTTCAATTGACTAGCCTTCATTTTATGCCATTGAAAATCAAGTTAAATCTTAAATCCACATTGAATCATTGCAATTCGCGCATTATTTACCATTGTCACGAAATTCCCAATTTCCAAATCCCTAACCATGTTCATGTGATTTCTTCCCAATTTAATTTTCCCAATACATGTGATTTCGTCAACATATGATATTAAATCATTCACAAACAGTTAGGACTAGACTTCCCTCTAATCATAATCCGTCTAGAATAAGAAAAACATAAAAATCAAGGTAAATCCACTTGCATCGCCTGGCGGCCAGGGGTGTGCCGCCAGGCGGTCCCTCTGCAGGAACCCCAAAACCCAAACAAAATGAAGTATCGCCTAGCGATGATTCATCACCCGTTAGGCGATTTCTAGAAAATTTCCAAAAATGCAGAATCACACAAAATAACCATAATAAGGACATCCAATTCATCATATATTGCATATCATTAACAAAACGAATACAAAAATAGCGGAGTATAGCTCCCCTAACCTGGTTTCCTTTGCTGAAAACTTGAGTAACCCTTGGTTCTCCCTTACTTCCAATAGCCTTCCTTAGTTCTCCTCAATTTAGCTTCAATGTCTCACTTAATACACTCACCTTACTCTGATTTTCGTATTCCTCTACCCATCCAACAAAACCAGCCACAAAACCTCTCTCTTTTTCCCTTAATTGGCCAATAATTGGTGTCTTAATGTGGGATTAATGATGCAAAACGAAATTACAATTAAACTAAGGTTAATGCCATTCAATTTGTTGTCTTATGATGGTTTTCCAGCGCTCCCTTGGCTGCTTGGGTTTCCTTGCCCTTTCACCTTCATGCCAAAGAACATTTTGGCAAAAAAATAAAGTTTAATTTAGGTTCACCAAGGTTTGAACCCCTCACCATGCCAAAGCCAAATCAATGTTCCACCATTTAACCAATTCATGTTTCATGATGATTAATATAATTTTATGATTATATTATCACTGAACATGCTCTAGCATATTATTAAAAACAATAATAATTAAATAACACACAAACGACATATATAGGACTTAAACCCAAGTCCTCTCACACATTTAAGTACTCTCAACCACTTGAGCTAGTACTTTTCCACGTCATAGCTTTCCGCATTAAATGCCTTAAATCAATGTTCAAAGCTCCTACTACCCGAATTTATTAAATAATTATTCAATTAATTATTTAAATTCCTCGAGTCTTACAATATTGGCTCTTGCAAAGAGTACACCAGCAAAAAGACCTAAAAATAGAGTGCAATTTTTGTTTCAGTAAGATTAAAAGGAAGTAGTCATTACCAAATAAATAAAAAGTGAAATGGTTCTTAATGAATTACCAAACAAAATGCTGAATAAATTTGATACACTAAGAGGAACTTTGAACACTAAAATTCCAGCAATAGAGATAGGAATCTTGTTCAAGGAGCCAACAAGACTGTAAAACACACACAAACGCATTAGACCGAACTCACATCAAAGTAAACATCTGAAATAGTAAAATCTGATAAAATGGTAGAGTTAGTTTATTCACTGAAATCTTTAGCATCCTTTTTTGTCCCAGATTTAGGGAACAGACTCAGTGACTTTTTAACTTTATTTTATATAATTTTTTAAAAAGAGATTGAAATTAATCGTTCAACACATGAAAATTAACTAAAGTTAATTGGTTTCTTTCAGAAAAAAGTCACTGAATCTATCTCCAAATTTTATCCATAAGAAATCATTGAACATGTTCCTATGACTTTTAGCAAGACTACATCAATGTATTACTGAATTTTTACTCCACAAAAGTACCTATAAGTTGTAGGACCAGTTTGATGAAAGAACCACATTGAGGTGAAGCTGATAGAGAGTCCAAGCAGTCCACTGGCGGTTGCAACCACCCAAAACATCAGTAGTTTAACGACATCGCTGGAAATCGAGAGGAAAACAATGGTGGGGAGGCAAAAGGGATGATTGAATTATGAAGAAGAGAAACACATTCAATCAGGAATGTATTACATAATGCCACTCTCCAAAAAAGAGAATCAAGATGATGGCAAAAGGTAAGGACAATAAATTGTTCAGCAACACCATTGACACCTCTTTAAGAAATCTAGATTTTGTTGACTTTTTTGCTTCATCCATTAACCACCTAAGAGTAAGCTGCCACAAAAAGGAAAACAGATAATCAAAGCTTGGATTAAATAGAACTGAAATTTGATCTAATGAAGGTTCTCATTCTCAAAACCATCAATCCTAGTATCAAATTGATCATAAGTTTCTTTAAAGAATATAGACATGAAACAAAGGATAAATAGACATAAGGAATAACTTGTAGTAAGAACACAATTGATAATCTGCCAGGCATAACCAATTGTATCAAAGGAGAGATCTGTAATAACAATAGTGACAGTAGAGATAATCTATATGAATTTTGTATAGAGAACCAGAAAATACTTCATAAACTAAAATGAGCAATAACTAATATGACTTATTAGCAATTTAGTGAATAACATGGACTTCAAGATTAATCATACAACTTGACCAATTAATGAGACTCTCAGCATTTTCTTTTTCATGATTTCTGACATGATAAAGTAGCAAACATTGTTCAATTTGTCAGCATACAAATGTCAGAACAAAGAGATGTTTGTTTCAAACACATTGTATTACCAAGGATTGTTGCATTTGCATCATGAAGTATCCAACATGTTTCACCTTGATTAAACTGAAACTTACAATTATTTGAACTTACTGCTACAAGTGCATGAAGTTTTCATATAACAAGAATAAAAGATGATTTAGTCATCCTATGGATATAGTAGATGTTATTGAACAAGTTCAATCTAAGAATGCCATTTACCATCATAAACATTGCGGTCTAAACTTTGGGATTCTGACGTTTAGAAACAACAATAACCAAGAAAAGTAGAGGACTTAATTGAAAGGGGAACAATATGAAATGAGAAATCATGACCCCAACATACCACCCTGCAACACATTGGTACAAAGAAACATCAGTAAAACCTTATGTTATCAGAATTCATGGAAAGTAATGCCCCGATACTAAGTTTTGCCTTCTTATGAGTGGCCAAGCTTGACTAGAAGTAAGTTAGATATCATATGGTAGTTACATCTATCAAATTACCCAACTTAATTAAACTAAACATACATACAATTTTAAATTCTTTTTTGTGGAACTCCTCAAGTTCTCTCTCTCGAAACCAACACTTCTCTATCAACGAGATATGGACAAAAATATTTGGTGTAGAGAAACACCATAGGGAAATGTAATATCAATAGTCAAGCTGTATAAAGATTTCATATTCTTGAAAATTCAACCATAGATTGACAGCAAAAATATTCATATTGCAAATGTAATTTGATTAAAATCATATCAAAATCTTTAACTTTAGTATCAATGAAGTAACAAAATAATTAATAAGATTTATAAAGAAGTAGTGAATACCAGCCATCATTAACATAATAAAGGACATCACATAAAGGCAAAACACTCTTCAATTACCCCAGGCCTAGTAAGTGTCTGATGATAATCTAATTGACAGAAGCTTCGGTGTATAACAAACACCACCGAGGAAACAACCTTGGAATTCACTATGACTTTTATGTTCCTCCACTTGTTGTCAAGCTAAGCAAATGAAATAACTAATAGACAAAAATAGCCATTTTCCAGCCATAATGCATGGCATAAGTCACCATTATCTAAACTAAGATGCTAAGATTAAGATTGGAAAAGTGGAGGATTGACTAAAATTGTCCAAAAACATGCAAAATATAAATCCCTAAACCAATGAATTTCCAGGAAAAAACCCAAATTTCTTCTCTTTGGAAAAAAAAAAAAAACCCAATTCGCAAACCTCGTTCGCAAAGTCGCGAGTTGGGTTCGATCTTTGCTTTCCTCACGACAAATGGCGTTCAAACACTCGCAAGTTGGGTCGAGATAGAGAGCGTTGGGGATGAATCGCAGTCGATGTTGGGTGAGCGTGAGTGTCAGCCTAGGACGAACCTCAGTCGTGCTGCTGTCATTTGCATAGTCACACAAAAAAGCCCTAAACTTATGTTTGCACAGTCGCACATTCGTTCCTCAACCGAACCTCATCATAATGAATGTCGAGAGTCGTGAATGTCCAGGAATAGACCCTTTGATGAACAACTTTTGGGTGGCCTTAGATGAATAGGTGTTAGGTGAGTTGTTAGGATGAACATGAGTAGTGAGTAGGGTTAACCAGTTTGAGTTAATCTTGAACCAGATGAACTTGAACAGCGAGAGGAATGAACAAGATGAAAGAGCATCTATGTGAGAGGATGAGTGATAGAGGTTATACCCCACCAAATTAAAATAGATAAAATGTAGTATATGAAAGTTGAACCAAGTCGTCTTCCAACGACCAATGTTCTTGTTCAAAGCTTTAATTTGCAGATGAACACAACAATACAACACAAGGGGGTTTGGCAGGCAAATTCAGAATTTCAACACAACAGCAAAACGTAATTGCAATTTTTAATTAAACAACCTCAAAGATAGTAGTGATTCCTTGTTTCAAATGAAATTTCTCCCATCACAATTTGCAAACTGAATTGGTTTCGTTATTAGCTCATGAACTCGTTGTTAAACAACTAAGCGGAGGTTAACAACAAATTCATCATGCAATTAAGCAATGCAAGCGTTCATGGATTTGGTCAATGTTCATTAAGCATGAAATTCAACTAAAAATGAGTTTCCCACTCCGAAAATTAAGCAAATTCATATTGGATTCTTCAATTAAAAATCCAAACACAAATCCACAACGGAGAAATAACAAAACCCACCGAACAAAACATTAATCTCAAGGTTTCATTTCATTCTTTGGCAAGGAATCAATGTGAAAACTTAGTTCCTCATGGAATCCGAATTAGGTTTCAACAGAATTCTAAATTCAACCATTCAAATGACTTCGAATTGATGCTGAAAACTTAAAATGGGCAGCAAACGAAAATGAGCAAGGGATAACAGAAGAATAACGAAAATAGCCACCAAAAACGAAAATGCTTCAATATAAATGTTACCCAAGGTGTAGAAAACGTGGATACAAGCAATAGCTACTGTCCAAGACTCATAAAATGTCAAAAAACCAGTGGAAAGCGTGAAAAAATAGCTTGTGCCACCATGGGTCACCTTCCAAAGCTTATAAACATCAAAAATGGAGGTTGGAGAAAATAAAGAATATGAAGTGTGCGGCTGGTGCATGGAAAATAGACCTAATTCTCGTGGTCCCATCACCCCTTGCCATAGTAATTACAAAAATGCCATTTTGTCACTCAGAATTACAAAAAAGTCATTCTGTCGCTCAGAATTACAAAAATGTCATTCTATCACTCAGAATTACAAAAATGCCACTCCTGGGCCTCTAATGTTGGCTCATTCACTCAAATGACGTGGAAATGACGTGGAAATGATGTGGCAATGATGTGGCAAGTCTTCAACTAAATATTAATGTCCAATCTCCAAAATTGCTTCACCCAAATACCTAAAAATAATTAAAAACGAAAATTGGGCTAAATAATGCAAAATTAACCCAAATTCGGAACAATGGCCCAATAAAGCCCAACAGATGAAAACACACTAAAGATGAACAATTAAGCACTGAATAACTGTCAAATGGGTACACAAGGGCTAGTGGAATGAAGGAAAATAATGACTCGGCAATGACTGAGCGACTTGAATTGTTTGAAGACCCAACTTAATAATTTAAATACATTATATTTTTAATAAAAATAAATAAATTATATAATATTACATTCGAAACTATCTCGTAGATAACATTGTTTTAAATCATTTTTATACTTTTTAATGATATTTATTTTCTATGCTAAATTTCGTAGGTAATATTTCGTATGAAAAGTTTATGTTATGGTTACCTACGTAAACGTCGTAGATAATCTATTTTATCGTTACCTAGGAAACTTTCGTAGAATGTATTTTACTTTCGTAGATAAAATGAAATTATGTATGAACCATATTTCGTAGATAATAAACATTTTTCTTGTAGTGTTAAATATGGCAAGATCTTCTTGAATCTTTTTAGATCTCCACAACAAAAAAATATATCTTGAAGATATTGGATTATTTAGAAGATAATTGGAGGAGATTACAAGAGGGGCATAATTGAACAGAAATTAAGTTGCTGAATAATTAATTAAAGATTTTTTATTAATTATCTTTGATATATCTCAAATTATCAACAAAGGAAATCTTCCAAATATTTTAGAAATTGATAATTATTTGAAATATTATATCAAAAGATAAAATATTTCAGCAACAGAAAATATAAGATTCAAGTTCAATCAAGACCTATATAAAGAGACCAAGGGAAAGTACAAAGACAAGCTTGGCGCTTTGGAATTTAGAAACCCTTAGGGGGGGGCTAATTTCTTTCTCTCTCCATTCTTCTATTTTTCTTTTATTTTGATTTAATGGAGTGTTAAACTTTGGGGTTGATTCCATTGTAATTTCATTATGGATTTTGAGGTTAGAATGAAATAATTTCATTGTTCTTTGAATCACGTGGAAAGTAATTGTTTTTACATCATAACTAATTAGTGAGATGTTTTAATTTATATGCATATCAATCATATGAGTTCAAGGGTTTTTAATTTTAGTAGAGAATGTACTTTGATTAAATTTAGAAATTTTCATGTGATTGAATGAGTTTCTACCAATGATTGAGAATGTACTTTGATTAAAGGTGAAAACTTTAACTAGAATTAATCAAGAATGTACTTTGGTTACTTAGCTTTTTGCATGATTTTAAAGGTAAAAGAATGGACATGATTAAAGTAGTGATATTTAATTGAGAATATACTTTAGCTAAATTTACTATGATTAATCTACAAAGTTCTTGCTTTTGATTGAGAATTTACTTTGGTTAATAGTGAGAACGCCAACAAATTAATTGAGAATTTACATTGATTAATTTGAAAATCTACAACAATAATTAATTGAGCAATAATCTTTAGATAACCGATGATGGATCTATTTTGAAAAAGTAGTGGAATCAATCTATTTTTCTTTATCATTGTTTTTTATCTTTTTATCTTTTTCAAATTTTATTTCTTTATTCCTTATTTTATTTGATTAACCATTTTGTATAGTTTTATAACAACTAATTTGTTAAAAATCAATTTCGTGTTCGATGGGAGACGACTTTGGGTTACTTTACCTTTTCCATTTTGTTGACTACATTCTAAACAAAACTGAAGTTGTTATAGATAAGCAATATTAATTTGATCGCGTCAATGACAGTGTTATCAAATTTGGCGTCGTTATCGGTGTTTGACTAGGCTTGCACTCCAACATTCCCGTCTAAGATAAGATATCCAGAGCATACTTTCGTTGTCACAAGTGAATTCCTTTTACTTGATCTAGCCACTTCAAAATCGAAGAAGTATTTTAAGCTTCCTAAATCTTTAATTTTGAAGGCTTCATGTAAGGAAGTCTTTATTTTGTCAATTTTAGTAATGAAATTGCGTACTAAGATCACATCATCCACATAGACAAGGAGAATAGTGAAAGTATCTAAATTTTCTTTAGTAAGAAGAGAGTGATCAGATTGGGATTATATAAAACCAGTAGAAATGACAAAAGAGGACAATTTAGCAAATCATTGGTGGCTAGCTTGTTTGAGGCCATAGAGGGATTTGTTTAACCTGCACACTTGACTTGGTTTGGGAATTTGAAGATCTGGAGGTGGTTTCATGTACACTTCTTTATCAAGGTTCCCATGTAAGAAGGCATTATCAGCATCTATTTGGTGTAAATAACATTTTTTTGTCATTGCAATGGCTAACAGAAGTCTCACAGTTGTGACCTTAGTAATAGGAGATAAAGTGTCAATAAAGTCAATCCCTTCTAGTTGAGTATAACCCTTAGCTACAAGCCTAGCCTCGTGTCTTTCAATAGTCCCATCAGAGTTATATTTAATTTTAAAAATCCATTTACACCCTATTGGTTTCTTTCCTTTAGGAAGATCAGTAAAGTACTAGGCATATTGGGGCTTTTGGCCCTGGTTATTTTCGTAATTCTGCCTCAGTTTTAGAACCGAGGCATATTGGGGTGACACCAAAAGGGAGGTCTTTTGGCCTCGGTTATCACCCGAGGCCACAGAGTCGTTTTTTTGCCTCGGTTGCAATGGGACCCGAGGCCATAAAGTCGTTTTCTGGGCGCATCACGACAGTGCTTGTTTTTTATCTGGTTTTCTTTGCAGCAATGATGGGTAAGCCATTCCTTTCCATAATGGAATCGATTGCGGAAGTGGCATGGCGACAGAAGTTGCTGGCAGTGAAATTTATACTAGGGTCAACAGTGTCAAGTAAGTGATTTGGGACCCGCCACACTCTACTTCGGTGACCTTGTTCGTGGTGATGTCGAGACCCTTGTACACTTGCATTTTGTTGGAGTTCACTATATGGCCTCGGTTCAATTAATAACCGAGGCATATAGCCCTATTTGGCCCCGGTTCAGTGTCACCCGAGGCCAAAGAGCCACGTTTTTTGCTTCAAGTCTGTGCAACCGAAGCATGTGAGCCACCTTTGGCACCGATTTTTTTGAACTGAAGCATATAACCCTTTTTTGCTTCGAGTTTTAGCTTAACCGAGGCATAAAAGTTGCTTGAAATTGCAAAAATGCCACCACGCCATTATATGCTTCGGTTCCTTGCCAACCGAGGCATATAAGGCGAGGTAAAAAGCAAAATCTGCACTAGTGTCTAGAGCCTTTATTTTTTTATTAATAGCATCAGGCCATTTAATATCCTTAGAAGCTTCTACATAAGTTTGAGGTTCATAGGAAGCAGTTATAGCAAGAGTATAATTAAGTTGTTCTTTAGACAAATATTTATATAAGAGGACAAAAATAATGGGATAATTGGTCTTATGAACATATTTATTATGAATGAATTGTTTAGGGTTTGTGGAATTGTTCACTTTTATGTAGTCCTTTAGGTAAAAAGGAGTTTTCTTCTGTCTTTCTATTCTTTGTAGATTGATGAAGGATTATCTTGTTTCTTTTTAAGATTATTGAATATGGTGTGAGTTGAATAAGAAAACTAAGTGAAATCCCCACTGCACATTAAGATAGCATGCTATCTAGATGTGAAGGTTCCTTTCACAAAGCTCAAGAGAAGAAGATGATGGATTGATTCAAAACAAAAAGGAAATGGAAGGCACATAAACCATAAAAAACCAAGAACAATTAAAGGAAGAAGAAAACATAAAATGGATAGGAAAGAAATGGTAAAAATGTGAGAAGCATGCCACTATAAGGCTAGGCTAGAAGCCATGGCAACCTTGAAGATGAGTGGACGTGTGCCGCCACTTGCTATGCAAGATAAGGCTTAAAAGTATTCACTCCCAAGGGAGGAAACTCTCACAAATGGTTGAGACACAAGAGTGTTTTTACTTCAAAATGTTCAACCCTTTTACATGTCTA
>Ga0209589_1005811_pt1 | contig 20797 bp, 11 predicted proteins | sample CowpeawhiteBW_FD_187525 | JGI IMG/M metagenome (GOLD analysis project Ga0209589, IMG submission 187525) | Root nodule microbial communities of legume samples collected from California USA - Cow pea white BW (SPAdes) (version 2) | ecosystem: Host-associated > Plants > Roots > Nodule | place: USA... | reverse complement strand
AAAAAAAAAAAAAAAAACATGTTCAAAAACAAAGTGAAGTACATAACACTTGAATAAATTAAAAAAATAATAGCATTCATAACTATTAATTTAAACTAGCTACAAGACGATGTCTAAATACTACAAATATTTCTACATCATAACATTTATAAATTTCTAATTCATAAGGAATATTTGTCTCAATCTTAATGAAATTTTTAAATTGTGACATTATTTAATAGATTCATAATTTCACCCTAAACAAAAATAAAAAAAAGTAGCAAAATAACTAAAAAATAATTATCAATAATGAAGTAAGCTTTGTTAATTGAATATTAGCCAGTAGAGTAAAGATACAACCAAATGAAAAAAAAATCTTGATAACCGTTTGATTGAACCAAATAATGAGGCCATATTTGTTCAAATACTCAGCCATTGCTATAAGGGTACCAAATAATGAGGGCATATTTGTTCAAATACCCAACTATTGCTATGGGGGTAGCAAATCATGTGAGAGTATCCTAAGTAACTTCTTCTCTTAAGCATTCCTTCCATTAACAACCCATGTGACATTGTGTTTTTCTTCATACCGATCTCACTTTAACGATCTAAAATGTTGTTGTTATATCCTTATTTTGCACTACGTACGTGAAGAAATAAAGATGCATTAAATGCACTCCATGTAACATTAAACATTTATATTTTCTCTAAAGAACATCTTGATAGTTGTCTCACTTTATCATGGCTAAGTTTGAGAGTTTTCACTCAAATAGGAGTAAATCACACAACAATACACCGTAAATAATCTTTCTAGTGACACACGACATGTTAAGCTGCGTGTTGTGTGAGCTTTATGAGATCTTCTTAATAAATGTGAAGATGAATGCATTTCATACAAAATAATAATAATAATAATAATAATAATAATAATAATAATAATAATAATAATAATAATAATAATAAAATAATAATAATAATAATAATAATAATAATAATAATAATAATAATAATAATAATAATAATAATAATAATAATAATAATAATAACTTAATAATAAAGAATTTTGTAGATCGTCCTAAGTTAAGATTAACCGTAGCCTAAATTCTTATACCCTCGATATATAACATTTTTATTTTAACTTCAAATTCTCTATAAAATAAATCATTAAGATCAATTATAAAATCAAGATAAGATGAGTTTCATATTATCCTTAACTAAAAGATTTATCATTAAATTAAAAAAAATATTTATAAATCATCATTAATCCAATATTTGAATGATGCTAAACTTTTAAATATACATTAAATACTTTAAAAATCAGTTGCTTTAATTCATAATTGATGAATTATGTATGGGATTACATTAATAATACACGAATTATTCTCTTCTAAGTTATCATGAAATAGATTTTTTTTTTATACTTTCGAAAAACCTATTTCACAAAACAATTTTAAGAAATTAGAACTCAACTCAATCAAACAGTTACACAAACTAAATCCACTATTTATTCATTCATTCATTCGCGTCACACTCACACATGTTTATTCAACCTTACGTGCACTCTAGCAGGACCCCCTTAAAAAAACCCGCTTGCTAACATGCACCGGGGCTCTTTTTCTTCCCTTCCACCTTTTTGGCCAAATAATATAAAATCAAAAATAGCGACACATAATACTGTTTTTCAATAGTAACAGAAACGGGTAAGAGAAAGAGAGAGAAGGTGACAGACAGAGAGAAAGAAAGAAAAAAAAAAAAAAAAAAAAAAAAAAAGAGTTTGCGATTTTTTTGGGTACTTTTCGGATTTGCAGGTTTTGGAGCATCGTGTCGGGGAGGTTCTGATTTTATTAGAGGGGTCTTTTTTTTTTTTCATTTTTCTGGTTAATATTTTTTATATTGGAAAAAATACTATTGTTTTACTGTTATGACAATTTATAATTACTTAAATTACTTTTTCTTTCCAAAGTTATAGAGAGAAGATTGAAGGTGCGTGTGTGAGATCCCTGTAGGGTGTTCATATTATTATATTCATATAAACACGCTCATATTTTTGCGTATTATTATTATATATATGTACTGTTTGTTGCTTCGTACCAACAACACATCCGCAGAGCCACTTTGTTTGCAAGAGAGAGAATCTACGAAATTTTGGTGTGGTGTTGTGTGGCAGATCACGAATCCTCAGAAACTGCAATGGGTAGGTCGTGTTCGTAGTGTTTCCTTTTTTTTTTCTTTTTCTCCTTTTGATTTGTTAAGGGTTTCTCGTGCTTTGTTCTTGGAATCTTGTTTCTTTGTTTTAGGCATTCTGAAGTTTTGTTCTTTTTTGTTTTTGTTTCCCTCCCTTTTTTTTGCTTTCTGGGTTTTGTGAATCTCTATGTTTGTTTTGGGGGAGAGGAATTGTGTCTGCAATTCGGTGGCAAGAGATGTGTTATGTACAATTCTGTGTTTTCTGTTTTGTTGTGAAATTTTAAGGCTTTCGTTCTAAATAACCAATTAGTTGAACTCTATTGATTTGGGGCGAGTATTTGCTTCTTCTTCTTCTTCTTCTTTTTTGTTTTCATAATCTACGAGCTTTCTCTCTCTCTGACTATGAGGTGTGTGTGGTGGATTATTGTTCACATGGTTTCATTGGCCAAATGGGTTCTGTTTTGTGATTCCTTCTTTTAGCATATTAACAGCTAATCATACAGCACGAGGCTTATTCGTACCAAACGACTTTTTTGGGTTCTGGTTTTCTTCATTGCTCGGTTATTCTTTTGTGTTTATTCATCTCTTTACCACTGGCCACTCTCTTTTACCCACCTCAGCCTCTTGTCCCCAGCTCTTATATCCTTTCTCTCTCTCACACTGTGCTGTGTTTTAGTATTTTGCAAAGAGGTTTTTTCCATCATTGTCTTCTCTCTCTCTCTCTCTGTATATATTTATTAGTCTTGCTTTTGATTCTCATTGGCTATGGGGGTTCTGTTATTGCCATGTTTCGTCCTCTGATTGGTTTGTTTTCTCTCTCATAGCTTTTATGTCTGAGGTCAACATGAGCTTCTCTCACTACATGGATGATGAATACGAGAAACTCTTCCGGAGAATGAACCCTCCCAGGTACCAATTTTCACTTCCCATTTGATGAAAGAAAATAAGTCTTCGACTTTGAAAAAACAAAGGGAAAAGAATAGAGAATTTAAATGATTCCGTCCTCACATATTTGTCCACACGTTGTCTTGTCTTGTCAGGGTTGTAATCGATAATGAATCCTGCAAGAATGCCACTGTTATACGGGTATGATGCCTATTCCTATTTCTTCTTTTTAAATGTTTTCTAGTTCTTCTTCCCTTTCTGGACTGCAATTCATGCTCCTATGATTGAAAAACTTTTACCTGGTTTGATAACACTTCATTTAAAGGGTTGTTGAAAGTGAATTTAATTTTGCAGGTTGACAGTGCAAACAAGCATGGAATACTTCTTGAAGTTGTACAGATCCTCACTGATCTAAACCTCATCATAACCAAGGCTTACATATCTTCTGATGGTGGATGGTTCATGGATGGTAATAATTTTCTTTGATATTAATTCATTTCTATTACAAATACATTGTTAATCATAAGTTCTGGATGGGGGTTGAAAAATCGAGTAATTTATTCTATTGTACCAGTTTTTAATGTTACTGGACAAGATGGAAACAAGGTTACTGATGAGGCCATTTTGGATTACATTAGAAAGGTGGGTGTCTCATTTGGTGAACTTTATCTTCTCTGCCTTTATGTAACAATCACTGACCATGTGTTTGGTGGCATTTGTGTTTTTAGTCTCTCGGTCCCGAATCTTGTGTTACTTCTCCCATTAGATCTGTTGGGGTTGAGCAAACAATGGACCACACAGCAATTGAGCTTATGGGAAGTGATAGGCCAGGATTGCTTTCAGAAGTCAGTGCTGTTTTGACCAACCTCAAGTGCAATATAGTGAATGCAGAGGTGTGGACTCACAATACCCGTGCAGCCGCAGTAATGCACGTTACAGATGAAGAAACCGGATCTGCTATCACTGACCCTAAGAGGCTCTCTATGATCAAGGAACTTCTATGCAATGTGCTTGGTGGTGGCAACAAGAAGAGGGGAGCTAAAACTGTTGTCACAGACGAAGTCACACACACTGAGAGAAGGCTTCACCAAATGATGTTTGCTGATAGGGATTATGAACGAGATAATGATGATGGCTTTGATGAGAAGCAAAGGCCAAATGTGAATGTTGTGAATTGGTCTGACAATGATTATTCAGTAGTAACTATTCAGTGTAAGGACAGGCCAAAGCTTCTCTTCGACACAGTTTGTACTTTGACAGACATGGAGTATGTGGTTTTTCATGCAAATATCGATGCTGAGGGGCCGGAAGCATATCAGGTATATCAGATTTACCACTTTGTTCTGAACGTACACACATGGATACGACGTGAGATTCCATTTGTTGCTTGGTGCTAGATGTTGGTCTTTTAAGAACATTGGCTAAATATTTTATGGTTGCTTGTTCAGGAATATTACATCAAGCATATTGACGGGTCCCCTGTGAAATCAGATGCAGAAAGACAAAGAGTGATACAATGTCTTGCAGCTGCAATTGAGAGAAGAGTTTCCGACGTGAGTGGCTTCATGTTACTGAATTTGAGCTTTCTTGATTTACACTTCCATATGTAATTTATACAGCCATGCTTTTCATTGTTGTGCTAGCCTGTGAGGACTTGTTTTTTCTGTGCAGTGATTTATTCTTTATCTTCTTCCAAACTTCAAGCTGAACTGTGACCCTTGTGTATTTTTTATATCATGTGATTAGTAGTGGTCCAAGGTTAGTTGAAATGCAGTTGGTGGACTTTGACTACAGTTGTTATTATGTCCCACTGCCAAATTGATTTTCTTATTGGGGGTGAAATAGACTTGTTCAACTAGATTTCTTTTTCCTTTGGGGGTTGAAATAAGTGTGCTAATTTGAGTATTTGTCACATTATTCTTGGCTCTACAAGAACCTAAGTAAAATTTCAGGAAACAAACGGTACCCTTTCATATTTGTGTATTATTGTCAAGAAATCATCTGGACCGCAAAATAATCTGTTCTTATTATATACTCTAGATAATTTCCAGTTAGGTATTTTTGGTTTGTTTCTCCATCTACCTTCTGTTTAGTTGGTCCCCTATTATTTTTATATGACTATTAATTTGTTATTTTTGTTCCTTGATTCAGGGTTTGAAGCTAGAACTCTGCACCACCGACAGAGTTGGACTTCTATCTGATGTCACGCGTATCTTCAGAGAGAATAGCCTCACAGTTACAAGGGCAGAAGTGTCCACAAAAGGAGGCAAAGCTGTTAACACTTTCTATGTTCGCGGGGCATCTGGTTTCCCTGTTGATTTGAAGACCATAGAATCCATTAGGCAAACAATAGGCAACACAATCCTTAAAGTAAAGGGTAGCCCTTCAGAGATGAAATCTGTTCCTCAGGATTCTCCCTCCAGATCCCTGTTTAGTGGTCTTTTCAAGTCCAGATCTTTTGTGAACTTTGGCTTGGTTAAGTCTTATTCTTGAGAAAGCCATCACACATGCCCATCTTTTCTTGTACAGTGAAAGAGGTGAAAGATGCAAAGGGCTTACTAGGAAGTGTGACACGACTTTAGTTTAGTGAAGTAGGAACACCATCATATCACACGCTAGAGAAAGTGGCTTGTAAATTCTCCACCCCTTCTTCTCCTTTATGTTTTTCCACTGTGGAATCCAATCACCTGGTTGAGTGATCAAAGCAAAGAGAACCCCAACCCTACTTGTGTAACCTTGAAACAATTAGTTTCAAGCACATCATTTGTATATATTCATTCATTTTCTAGCACCAGTTATAATTCTCTCATCTTCCTTCTCTCTTACTTTTCTCTGCTTTCTATTTCTCCCATCTAATTGTTGCTGCTTAAGATTATTGATTCCTAATAATATGGTTCCTTTAGTTAAAGTTTGATAAAATATCATTTAAACTTTTTGTGCAACAACAAATTACTGGTGTGAGCAAGTAACTTTTGAGTCAGAAGTTTTCAACATAAAGTATAATGACCTGAATTTCGTCATAAACAAAATTATTCTTCAAATCTTTGTTCACAAGCCACGGTGTAGGAAAATCATACCTCCACATCATTGGCTGCCGCGGTGGGTCTAATCTCTGATAATCTCAGCCATAATCTTTTTCTGCAAGTTAGATTAAAATAATTTGAAATATCGCCATCATCCTTTAAACCCTTTGGTCCTATTTGATGCGCAAGATTGGGTTTGACGCAAATCCTTGAAAGGATATGATACAATTAGAACATAAAAAACAATGAAAAAGGACATGACATGGGAAATTACACAGTGAAACACGCCTTGACTTGCGTCAGAATTGAGCAAAGTTAGATATGGCATGTATGTAGTTAATTGTTTTTGTCCCTCCATTATTAACGTGAGAAATTTCCATGGCATAGCAAGGACCTATAGCTATGTTCTCATTCCATGTCTTACTGGACAGAAAATTCAGTGGCGGCTAACTTTGTGCATAGTGTTGGCTACCAAATACTGAAGCGTATGCCAAATTTAAATGCTAATTTATTTTGCATCGCTGTCTGATTGAGACTTGCACTACAATGGGTTGGGTTAGGGCAGCAAAAAATACGTATCTTTTGTGACGTTCAACTTCTTCCCTCAATTATCATACAAAAACACTTTGAAACTCACTATAATGGTCAATCCAATTAGCCAGGATTAGGATTTAGAAATCAAAAAGTTTCTGCTGCTTTAATAATAAGCTATTTTTGTCGTCATCAAGAACTTTCCCACCATGCTATTTGCTCCATTTGAAATGGTCCACTACAAAACACTTCTTGCCCAATCCACACCCATTTGAATATTCCTTTTGACCAAACAGTGTCTCATACTAATGCTTTGGCCTTTCAAAAGAAGCAAGGGAAAATGCCCTATGAACAAAAAATGTGTGTAAAAGGAAGAAAAAAGCAAATCAAACAAAGACATTTTCTTTTTCTTTCTTTCTTTCTCCCTTTGGTTTATATTATTTTATTTTGTTTATTTATTTATTTATTTTTGCTATTTTTAAGATTCACACTCCCTAAAACTGTGACCGGAACATCGTTATCCGAAGGGAGGGCAACAGTTACATGGGGTGTTGCCACGTGGCCTTTTTCTCGATTAGAATGCTACGTAAGGTAACGAAGATAGATAAGCTTCAAATAAAGTAAGACCAGAAACAGTTCTATTATAAAGATGAACAATTTCTGTATCTTTTTATAGATTATTGTCATTTTTTACATGGTACGAAGAACTTTATGATGCTGTTTTCTTTTTTGAGAAATACTATGCAGTTTAAGCTAAAGTGCTTGTGTTTATTTTCATATTCAGAAATTTTCAAACAGTGTCAAGGATTACTGATTCGAATAAATGTATATCGGATGTTAGAACGTATTTAAATTGAAATTCGAGCGTATTCTAAATAATCAAGGATTTTGGGTTGGGTCTGAAACTTTTGCTTATTTTAATTTTATATTATATGATTTGTAAACTGAACATAATAGCCATTTCATTTAAAAAATAATTACTTCCTTTGGTTTTTTAGATGTTTGTTTAAGCTTTTTTAAAAATAATCAGAAGTAACAAGATTTTCTAAAATCTGAATAAAATAAAAGGAAATGTCTCGAATTTGTTGTATAATCATTTGTTTCTTTTTTTAAAATAAATATTGATTCTTACAATTGTAAATAAATACGAATTCGATGGTGTATTTTGTAACATCCCATTTAATAGTTTTTCATGCTATCAAATAAAACATTATATTATGATTAAGCACAGCAGATAGTAAGGAGAACATTCATATAGAATATACAGCTTACAGTCATCCAAAACATATCCTATGAATTCCTGATGAAGAACATAGGTACTCAAACATAAACTAAACATCTCAAAACTCCATGGTATCTAATCCGTGAGAACTACCACGGAACCACTAAACGACCAATCAACTCCTGTTAGAAAGAGGGGCATCTTCATCTAAACTCGGTCCTGCTCACACCAATAACAGGTGATCATAGCAAGGAGAAAACATAAGGAAAAACAGACATAAAAAAGAAGGGTGAGCTAACTGAGATCGAGATAAATCATACAATTCATATCAAAATCATCAACCACAAACATATTTCAATTATACATAAAATTTTAGACTCGATATCTGGATTGTATAAGCGACATTGGAGCTCTTGGTGGCTTGCACCTGTGAAGGTTCCCAAACTCTGCAGAGTTTGGACACAAGGGGTTATCACCCAACCTCTCACAGGGTAAGTCCCCTTCGCGTCTAAGACTCGATCGAGTCCAAAGACTAGGACCTCCTGCTACTCCTCACGACATAATCCATTCTACTCTATATAAGCATGAATGATTATTGGAGTTTCAGGATGCCATCCAATACGGATTCCTTATGTCCTTACACACTAACAAGCTCTTATGAATTTCCCTTGAAATTCCATTTCAAACACAACTTCTCATAATTCATAATCATCAACTTTTCAATTCTCACTACATTCATAATAACATTTCAAGCATACAGGAAATTAACTTCACCTAATCACAATACTTCATATCACTTCACTCATTAGAACAGGGCTCCAAGCCATCCACTACAGTGGCCCTCGCTCAAGCTAGAAAATCTAGCCTAGGCGAGAGGCTGTCTCGCTTAGGCGAGACTCTAACAGTGGCAAAATTAAAAACCTAGGCGAACTCTCGCTCAGGCTAGGCTGGTTCGCTTAGACGAGGATAGCTCTCGCTTAAGCGACTCCTGCTCGCCTAGGCGAGACTTCGCGCAAGAACAGGGGTGGTTTCCCTGATGTTTTCGCTCAAGCGAGAGCCACTTGCCCAGGCAAAAATACTAGATGTCAAGCTCGTTCCCACATGCAAGAGTCCAGATTCATCACAAGATCAACAATACACGATAATCATGCAATTCAATCATCAATTCAATACTTAAACATGCAGTTCAGACTCATCAAGACAGATTTTAAATGATTTTGAGTAAAAAGTTAGCTAGCTCCCCTTACCTTTGGAATTTCCACAAGAAATGACTCTTCAACCAAAGAGAATACCTCAATCTCCCAACCTAAGGCACTGAATTACAATTGCCAATGGTGAGAACATATTCTACCACAACCCAGAATGATGGAATTACCTAAAATTCAAATATCAGAAGACAATGGGGAATATAGGTTGACTTACGCGTAGGAAAGGAAGACTCGGCTTGGGGAAGTGGTTCTGATCTTGCTTCATTCCCAAATTCTGCAACAATGAAAAGAATTTAGACCTACTGCAATGAATTTTGGGTGATTCTTGGTAGAGAGAAGGCAGAGAAGGAAGAAGGGAAGGAGAGGGTATTAGGGAAGAGTGTGAGCTACGTTTTTGTGAAGTGGGTGGCAGAGAGGGGTTCTCACATATTTTATTTTATTTTTAAATAATCACTAGATTAATTTATCTTTAATTTTCTTAATTATATAAGGATTATGTGTACTTCTTTAGATTGAATCTTATCTTATCTTAATGGATTATAATTGTAACGTCCCATAGATATATACTTTTTACATATAAACGTTGCAACATACAATATTAACTTATAATTAATCTTATAATATGATAATGTAATATATGTATGTATATATAATTAAGAAAGTTTTATAGTATGATAACCTAATGTATGTATATATAATTCAGAAAGTTGAATAAGATTAGAAGCAAGAAAATCGTCTTAAAGTTTTGAATGAGAGATAAAATTGCAATTTCTTATATAGTTATTGATGGTGAATCTTTCCTTGAAAGAGTTACGTGCATCTACATAGTATGCATTCAAAAACTTCATTTAAGTGATTTGAAAGATAGTAAAATACATAGATACCTCATTTTATTAACGACTCCACTACTCATTACACTAAACTCTAATTAGAATAATTACCACATATGTCTCACATCAATCCCAAAATATTTCATTATAAAACTCAATTTTCATTAAATATTAAAGTTCAAACCTAAGAAAACCATTCAAAATATACCTATAAATATTAAATTATAATTGTATATATTAAAAACATTTAAACAATATAAGCAAAAAATAAGAAAATAAAAGATATTTTTTTGTCTTTTTTACCAACATGCCTGTAAAATTAACATAGATTCAATAAGATTTTACCTATGAACACAATATTTTTCAAACCAAATTTGCTAAGTGAAATTTAAATTTGTATGGCACTTTTTTACAATTTTTTTTTATCTACAACTAAAGTGATTTTGTTGAGTGAAATCCTCAAATAATGTCATTTCAACCATGTACCTTAAATCTACTAGACTACCAAGTAGATATGCAGAAAATCTACATTTCAAAGTTGTGAAAACAATACACCTATTCCAATTCAACCTTCACAATAATTACCAAGTATCAATTTTACATTCCTAACAAACTTCAAGCATCATATTTCAACACATAAACAATTGAAATTTAACCAAATTTTAGTTTTCAATAAATTCTTAATATATGTTTAACATTTCACATTGAACTCAAAATTCATCAAGTATAATTAACTCATACACATAAAAAACTTACAACTATAACGAATCAATTCCTTGAAAAAAAAAAAAACTATTGAATTTATATAAAAGGGGTGGTGAGAAGAAAGTTACAAGAAATAACGATTCAACTTAAAATTTTCTAAAATCAAACCATACAAAGCTATATAGATTGATTTATTGAAGCTGAAAGTTACCTATAAATTCTTATTTCTCCATAAACCACAATATGTATATGGATTCTAAAAGCATTAATGTAATAAACTTTTCATGACAGTTAAAATAGACGGTTCATGTTAATTTTAAATCTGACCTCAATACAAATGGCATAAAAAGTTTTATGTAAGTTCTAAGAGATTTGACTCTGTAAGAACAATACAATATGTCATATTTATGTTTTCATCCTATTACCTATTATTGTTAACTTTACACCCATCATAAAAATCAATACTATCTATAACAAGTAATATTTTAGACGTCATAAAATTAGGGGTGACAATGTGAGTCGGCCTGAACCGTTTAGACTCATCCTGTACTTGGCTTGCAAAATATGAGTTAGATTGACCTACCTCGCTTTGAAAATGTGGACTTAAAAGTCTGGCTCGCCCCGTATAGATTTTGGCTCACGGGGAGACCTTTTTTTTTTTATTTCTTATGATAAAACTTTCAATGTTCAACAAATTGGGAAACTTTAAAAGTTCACAAAATTAAGCAAAGACTTTGGGGAGCTAAACGATAAATTGATAATCCAATATTTTCATCATATTCATATTCGTACTTTGACATGCACGATCAATTCTTCAAACTTTTAGCACATTCAAAAATACAAAGCACTTGTCTTTTTTACTCATACAAGAATTTGGAATGTCCATGCAGAAGCCCAGAAAAAAAATAACCAACATACACAAGTGCATTTTTTTTTATAAAATATGTACTTATATCGATGTAAATAAGGTGTTACACTTCTCCGCCTCCAATTTAAAATGTTTCTATTCAATATTTTTAGACACTACAAGAAAAACCTTAAATAATGACCAAATTTAGTGACCAAAATTAATTAGTCACTGTAGTGACCAATTTAGAGAATAATTTATAAACTAAAAATTATTGGTAACTAAACTAGTTTAAAAAATATATAATTGGTAATTGGCCAAAATTAATACTTTGATAATTGGCCTTCTTAATTTCCTCATGGAGTGTGTGATGACCAATTTTTTTTTATTTTCTATATTATACTCATACAATTTTGATATATGACTCAACAATAACATATACTTAAAATATTTACATATACATATATTTATATATTTTACAATATTGTATGCATCTTATATTTACATCATTTGGTACATATTATATTTTCTACACTAGAAGAGGCAAGAGTATTATTTATTTATAGTTTCCCCCTCGTATATTAGCCTTCAAAGATGTGGAGGAAAAAGGTTATGGATAGGATTCACTTGGACTATTGGGGACAAATAAAAAGTGACTTTAATTTGTCTTTCAAGGATAACCGGTGCATTTAGAGCATTTAAGAAGGTGATGGTAGAATTTCTCGTTCCTTGAAATGTTATCGAATTATTTACTGCATTGGTTTGTCATGCATTGCCTGGACAGACTACTATAATATCAACAAAGAATAGGAAAGTGAGATTATAAGATTTTTTTTTATACACAATCATAAAATAGGAAAGTGAGACAAATATCACATAAAACTATAACATGTCTTAATAAAATAAAATAAAATGAAAACTCTTTTAAATCCATAAAACTTGGATCTTTATTTTACTTTATAAAGATTTTGATTAATTTTGTAGTAACTAGTCAAGATAATTGAGTCTCATCATGACCAACAAAGTAACCCAAGAACATCATCTTGAGTACTAACTACTCATTTAATCCCTAGGGTCATACCTCAAACTACAATAATCAAATCTTTATTTATTATAAGTTTTATGTTGATATTAAATCATATAATTGTATAAATAATTAAATAAGATTAGTGCATAACTAAAAATAAATATAATAAATAAAGGGGACCGGTACGTGACTCGAGATAAATATAAATAAATAAATGAGAGTAAATATAAATTAAACAACTATAACCAATGCACAACTGGGGATGAATATAAATAAATAAATAAGAACGAGTACTAAATATAAATTAGAATGAGGTTAGGGATCACTTAAGGTAAATATAGAAATAAAAATAATTATGAAAAGATAAAAAGATAATAAAAGTAAAAAGATAAAATCATAGATGTCTCCTCCCCTTACCTTAGTTGTTGTGGAAAATACATCAATATTGTATTGAGACTTAATATATAAGTTTTTTCCTCTTTGTTGTTACTAGGTATCCTCACTCTCTCTCTTTTGCTTTATCACCTCTTCTCTATTTTTGTTTTACCTCTCTCACATGCCTTCGCCTTATACTACTCAAAGCAATGTTAGTTTTCTTTTAACTAAATTCTTTCTAATACTGTGTTGATTACATTGGTAACTAAAACCTCATTCCTGATATTTTTTTCATTGAGATTCATTTATTGTTGTACTTCAAATACTATGATTATAATATATATATATATATATATATATATATATATATATATATATATATTCCAATTATTATTTTTTTTTACTTTTGGATAAACTTTGAACCTATAACCGTGTTTTGAAAAAGAATTGTGGGCACTAAATATTGAATAATATAAGTCGATCATTTATCACAAAATTTTGTTTTAGATTCAGACTTTTCTTTTCCTCTATTATTATAATAAGTCATTATTTCCTATTAACATATATCTACATATAAATTCTAAAATATTTAATATAATTTCTTATAAAATATTCAACTATTTCTATATTATGAATATTTATAATCTTTATATTTATATGTTTAAAATTTATTAGATTAGATACAACGTACATGATGTATTATAAAATTTTAGGTGTTAACATACTGAAAACATTATGGTATAAATTTTGAGATGTTATATTTTCTCTTCCAAATACAAAAATTTTGTCCTTGAATTTTATTTATTTATTTTACTAAAATAAATGAGGGTAAAGGTCTCTTATTTTCTCTTCTAATTCCCCTGTAATATCTCTATTATCTTCATTTCAAATGACTTTCACTAAAGGCAATGACAGACCATTGTTGTGACAAGGGGGAGCCATGGTCCCCCAAAAAATTTTTAATTCTATTTTTTATATATGTTATATATTATTATTTTATTTATATTAAATTTAATAAAATATTTTATTTTATCATCTATCTTATTTATTTATATATATATATATATTGTATAAAAAATAAAATAAAAATTAATTTGATGCGCATTGGTTAATGAAAGGTAATAGGTTTTATCACTAGTGATGAGATTCTCTTACAATAAATCATTAAGAAATAATGAGAATAGAAAGAAAGATAAAGAGATAGATTATGAAACAAAAGATTGAAAAATGCACAATATCTCTCATGAATCGAGGTTAGTATCTTATTATAATTTATATGTTTATGATTCACATATTACAATGATTTTTTTAAATTAATTTTTTTTTTCAAATTAGTTTGCCTAATTATGATGGTAATGACTCTTTTCTAAAATTGGCACTAACCCTAATTATATTTGTCCTGAAATTAGTATAACATAGATTATGAAATTCAGAAATTTTGTGTTTTTCACTGCATATGGTAAAATTTGTAAGATTTTATGGATGTATCTTGGGTTGAACTACGAATTTCGCTGCACATAATGAATTAGTTGAATAACCTTCAATTGGATTAGAAATTAGAATACTCCTATTATGTTAATTTAATGAATTAGAAAGATTATAAATTGGAAAATGCATACGAGAATCACTTTATGAAAATGATTGAAACAAAGAAAATGAATTTTTTTTATTTAATTAGAAAAAATAATTTATATATAAAAAATCTAATTTGGTACCCCTAAAGTTTTTGTCCAAGTTCCGCCACTGACTAAAGGGATTTGTCTGCCTCTCAATTCTTTGACCTTTTTGTCCATAATTTGTATAAGCATTGCGTCAAATGTAAGGTTATTCTTTAATTATATTGTATCAGGTCTTATCACATGAGTTGGATCAGAAATATATTTTCTTAATTGAGACACATGAAAGACATTATGAAGGTTGGGAACGAAAGGGGGTAAACAAATTTGTTAAGTAATAGGACCTATTTTTCTAAGAATTTGATAAGAACTAGTGAGTGAGTTTCTTTGATTTCATAACTCTACAAATTCCAATGGTTGGTGTTACTTTCAAGAATACATGATCACCTTCTCGAAATTCAAGAGGTTGTCTTTTCTTGTCAGCATAACTTTTTTGTCTACCTTGAGTTGCTCTCAATTTGTCCCTGATCATTTGATTTTCTCTTTTGTCTGTTGAATCATGTCAGGACATAATACTAAAGTTTCACCAGTCTTAAACAAACACAAAGGTGTTATACATTTTCTCCCATATAATGCCTCATAGGGTGTCATACTTGTGCTAGAATATGGAAACTATTGTTATAGGTGAACTCAATAAAAGGTAGGCATCGATCCCAACTATCGGAATTTTCTAACACATAAGCTCTCAACAAATCTTCCAAAGATTGGATAGTTCTCTCTGATTGTCCATCATTTCGGGGACGATATGCTAAGCTGAGATGGAGTTTAGTCCCCAAGGCCATATGTAAATTTCCCTAGAACTTAGAAGTAAATCTTGGATCCCTATCATATACAATAGTTATTGGAACTCCATGCAACCTCACAATTTCTCTTATGTACAATTCAAATTTCTCCAATGAATACTTGATCTTAATGGGTAAGAAGTGAGTAGACTTTGTTAATCTATCCACTATAACCCATATGGAATCAAATTTTTGAATAGTTTGTGGCAAGGCAACTACAAAATCCATTGCTATACTATCCCATTTTCATTCAGGTATATCTAAGGATTGGTGTTCTATCTTAGCTTTTTGACAAACTAGAATTTTTGCTACATATTGTGCCATTTCCCTTCTCAATTTGGGCCACCAAATTTTTTTTTAGATCTTGATACAGTTTTGTTATGCCCAGATGCATGCTTAATTTGCTTTTATGTGCTTCCTCTAGAATCATTTTCTTAATTTATTCATTGTTGGGTACACACAACCTATCCTTAAATCTCAAAGTTCATGTCCTATCTATGTCAAAATTCTCTTCATCCCCTTGACCGATCAATTTCTTTTTCTTTTGAATGAACTCATCACTTTTTTGTATCTCAAGGATTTGTTTTTGTAAATTGCTAGTGATCTGAATGGAGTTTAATTGCATTTTATCATGGCTTAGGGTGATCAACAAATTCATGTCTCTAAATTTTTCTAACAAATTCATTTCATGAATCACTAATGAGGAGACATGTAAAGATTTTCTGCTTAAAGCATTTGCCACTACATTTACCTTTTTAGAAATTTCATCCATCTTCTTTGTATTTCATGAATCATATTGAATTCTTTTTTATCAAACAAGTATTTAAGACTTTTATGATCACTAAAAACTTCAAACTTACCACCATAGACATATCTTAAGTGCAAAAACAATGGCAACTAGTTTCAGATCATGGGTTGGGTAATTTTTCTCATGTGTTCGTAGTTTTCTAGAAGCATATGCCACTACTCTTCTATCTTGCATAAGAACACAACCTAATCCCATTATGTGTTTGGTAGGATCAGGTAATGCTAAAACATGAGAGGTGATTAATCGTTTCTTAAGTTCTTGAAAACTACTTTCACATTTTTTTGTCTATACAAATGCTTCACCCTTTTGCTGAGTTAGGTTAAAGGCATAGTTATTTTAGAAAATCCCTCAATGAATCTTCTATAATATCCTGCCGAATTGAGAAAAGTGTGAATCTCAATCACTATTTTTGGTGGTTCCCATTGTAAAACTGCTTTCAATTCCACTAACACTCCTTCCTTGGAAATCACATGTCCTTAGAATTTCACTTCCTCTAACCATAATTCACACTTAGATAATTTGGCATACAATTTCTTTTCTTTTAAGATTTGCAAGACAGCCTGAAGGTGTTTCTCATGCTCCTCAAGAGTCTTAGAATAAATAAGAATTCATTTATAAATAAAACTACAAAATGATCTAAAAAGGGATGAAAAATTCTATTCATATAATCCATAAATATTGAAAAAGCATTGGTTACACCAAAAGGCATCACTTGATGCTCATAACGACCACATCTAGTTCTGAAAGTAGTTTTTTGTATGTCTTCTACTTTTACTCTAATTTAGTGATATTATGTCCTCAAATCTATCTTAGAAAACACAACGACTCCTCTCAGTTGGTCCATCAAGTCATCTATTCTAGGAAGAGGGTATTTATTCTTTATGGTAAATTTATTTAATTGATGGTAATCTACATAAAACCTAAAACTTCCATCTTTCTTCTTAACTAGCAAAACTAGGGTGACATCCTATATGGTGCTATAGATATTGGTTCAAGGCATCAAATCTATTGAAAATTCAATTTCTTTGTTGGGTGGTAAACTAGGAATATCATTGGGAAAGACTTCAGGAAAATTTTGAACTGTTATATTTTTCAACTCAACTTCCTTTTTTATTTTCATAGAAGATAATAACAAGTACCCTTGAATTTCATTCATTAAAGGCTCACTTTTTGAGTTGGTAGGTGATTTCAAAAGATTCTCAGAGTTTGGAAATATTACTGATTTCTCAGCATAATTCAAAAGGACTTGATTGGAAGATAATCAGTCCATACCTAAGATCACATCTAATTGAGATAAAGGTAAACATACTAAATTTACAAGAAATCTTCTATTATCAATGAATAAATGGACAATCTAAACAAACTCTATTGGTAATTACTAAGTCATTTATGGAGTTGAAACAACAAAACTAGTTCTTAGAAAAGAGCTCAAGAGATTAAGATGTTGAGCACAATAATTGGAAATGAATGAATGAGTTGCACCTGAGTCACACATTTTGAATCAGATCATGGTTTTTAATGGCTTCAGATCCATTCATGGTGTAGATTATTCCCATTATGGTAGGTTTTGCCTTGGGTGCAGCAGAATTGAAATGTGGCTTTTGTTGTCCATAGTCAGAGGATAGATGACCAAGTTTCCCACAAATAAAACATATTGGTCTCTTAAGATGACAATCTTAAGCATGATGACCTTGTCCGCATTTAAAGCATCTGATATGATTATATACAAGTCCACTAGAATTTCCTAATGCAGATTGGCTATATTGGAACCTCCATTGGGGACGATTATAAGGTTTTCCCTCATTGCGTTTATTTTTATTTGTTTGGCGTCCAAAATATTTGGGTTTGTTGTTTTGGTTGTTCTCAAAATCTTCCAAAAATCTATACTTATGAATAAGCGTAGGAAAATCAGAAATTTCTAGTTAATTCAGACCTAAGTCCATTTTCAAATTTTATACACTTTATCCTATCTTCTGGATGATAAAAGAAAGTAGAGTATTTTCCTAATTCCTCAAACTTGGAAGCATATTCCCCTACTGTTATACTTCATTGCTTCAATTGCATGAACTCTATTTCTTTTGCTCTCCTCACATCATTTGGGAAATATTTTTCTAAAAACCTTGCTCTAAATACTTCCCAAGTAATAATAATTCTCCCTCTTTCAAGTAATCTCTTATGCTATCCCACCAATATTCAGCTTCTCCTATCAGCATAAATACAACATAATTCACCTTTTGTTGTCAGCACAGATCATAACTTGAAATATTTTCTCCATCTCCTTACTCCATAACTCAGCTTTTTTTGGATCTTATCCTCTAGAAAATTGTGGGGGTTTGTTTCTCCTAAATTTGGCCAAACCATGTGATTCAGGGTTTTCTTCAAGTCTTTAATTTCTTAATAGAGTTGTAACCATGTCTCTAATAGCTTGTACTACTCCATTCAATTCATTGTTCCTACTATTGTTTGCCATTTGGAAATTGTAGGAATCAGTAAAAAATATATGATAAGCACATTTCACGGATCTTGCATGGAACGTCACTCTAATACCATCTAATGTGATGACTAATTTTTTTTTTTTTATTTTCTATATTATACTCATAAAACTTTGATATATAATTCTACAATAACATATACTTAAAATATTTATATATACATATATTTATATATTTTACAGTACTGTATGCATCTTATATTTACATCATTTGGTACATATTATATTTTCTATACTAGAAGAGGCAAGAGCATATTTATTTACAGTTTCCACCTCGTATATTAGCCTTCAAAAATGTGGAGGAAAAAAGTTATGGATAGGATTCACTTGGACTATTGGGGGTAAATAAAAAGTGACTCCAATCTATCCTTCAAGGATAACCGGTGCATTTGGAGCATTTAGGAAGATGATGGTATAATTTCTCGTTCCTTGAAATGTTACCGAATTATTTACCGCATTGTTTGTCATGCATTGCCTGGAAAGACTGTTACGATATCAGTAAAGAATGGGTCGGGCATATTAAGGGCAGCCATCTACGATGAGATTATAAGATTTTCTTTTTATACACAATCATAAAATAGGAAAGTGAGACAAATATCACATAAAAATATAACATGTCTTAATAAAATAAAATAAAATAAAAACTCTTTTAAATCCATAAAACTTGGATCTTTATTCTACTTTATAAAGATTTTGATTAATTTTGTAGTAACTAATAAGGATAATTGAGTCTCATCATGCCCAACAAAGTAACTTAAGAACATCTCATCTTGAGTACTAACTACTAATTTAATCCCCAAGGTCATACCTCCAACTACAATAATCAAATCTTCATTTATTATAAGTTTTATGTTGATATTGAATTATATAATTGTATAAATAAATAAATAGAATTAGTGCATAACTAAAACAAATATAATAAATAAAGGGTATAAGTATGTGACTAGTGTAACATCCCCCCGGATATTACAAATTTAAAAAAAAAAATAGAAATAAATACGTCAGCATCATTTATTAAATCTCCTTTAATAATAGTATCTCGTTTCCCCAAAACACGGGAAGTGTAAAAGTTCATTAAGTTACCAGTAAGTCCATAAATACAAAACGGTGAGTTTAGTCAAGTAGGCCATGAGCCTTTACATCCAATTTTCAAAATGGAATAACAAAACATAAACATAAAAGTTCCCATAATCATCCCCTCTCCGCAGCTAAACATCACCAGCTCCACATGCATCATCACCTGCTCACGTGTACCGCGTACACGATCATCGCCAAACACAAGCAGATAGGGTGAGCTAACAGTTAAAACACACAAAAATATATCAAACATACATATGCATGCATAACCAATACAAATAATGCAACAATAACACCAACTCTTTATGTATACTGCATGACCATAACATATAGAATATCCTTACTTTTTCCCCAGAACCTTACTCCATTTCCATCACATGGCCACCACCATGTACACAGATGCACCTAGTGGAAGACTCGTTACCTTCCCTCCACATGGCCACCACCATGTATATTAAGTACATCAGGGAACCTCGTTCCATTTCTTTCACATGGCCACAACCATGTTAGCAGTGTTCTACCTCTTCTAGTAAGTATCTTAAGGTGCCGTGTTGCCACACCTATCGGCCACAACCGATAGAGCACGTGCAAAAATCATGCTACGGATCACACACCGTAACGTCAGGTGGAGTTTTCAAATACGAACATAGTCCGTAACGTCCCAGGACTACCAAACTCGTCAGCAACCACTGAGGAGGGCAATCCATTGGACCCATCCGTACTGGCCACAACCAGCACACTCACACCGGCACACTCGCCAACTCGAGCCACAACTCAAAGTTCCTCGTGTTCATCCGCTATCCCGAGCCACAACTCGAGGGAAGTCATTCCGGGCCACAACCCATAGAATGCCACGTGCTTAACCCCTATCCCGAGCCACAACTCAAGGATACGTTCCGGGCCCCAACCCATGGAACACCAGCAAGCCCACCAAGAAGATATTTTAAAAGCCATGTAGAACACCTTTCACAAGTTTCATCTCGACTTATAAACATAGCAAGTACACCTTCCTTAAACGTACCTCTTCGCCCTTGCTTGCTTAAATTAGAACCTTTGTTTAACCATTACAGCCCACCTCTCATAGCTAGACCCCCAACTTGTGCAAGCATACAGAACCACTGCAGCCTAAGTATTCTTGCTTAAGCGA
>Ga0209589_1005808_pt1 | contig 20801 bp, 17 predicted proteins | sample CowpeawhiteBW_FD_187525 | JGI IMG/M metagenome (GOLD analysis project Ga0209589, IMG submission 187525) | Root nodule microbial communities of legume samples collected from California USA - Cow pea white BW (SPAdes) (version 2) | ecosystem: Host-associated > Plants > Roots > Nodule | place: USA... | reverse complement strand
GAAATGTTTATGCTATTAAACACTTAAATTAAGAGTATTAAACATTCTCATGTGAAAGGAAAATATACAATAAATAAAAATATTAAAAAATAATAGAAATATTCAAATGTTAGACATAATTTTTTTTAATTGACATACATCATTTTAACATAATTACATAAAGATTATGATAAGATGAAAAATATATTGGAGATGCGAATGAGTTTCATGACAAACCAAATATTTAGAAAAAATAAAAAATAAAAAGAATATATATGGTTACTTAATTAATTATAAATATTTTAATAATTTAAACGATAATGGAAATATGGTGGGGACGAGTATTATGGCGGGGATATATTCATTCCCATACCCATACCCAGTCAATGCGGGAATTCTCCGTCAAAACGGGAACGGGTTCGAGTAATACCCACGGAGACGGGTTCGAGTAATACCTACAGAGACGAGTTTATTTGCCATCTCTAGTTACTAAGGACTTTGCTTCTTTACAACCATGACTACATTTTGTATTTAATCATATATCTCTTCACTATAACTTTAAGACGTATTTGATATTTTTGCTTTTGATTTTTATATGATACTTTTATATTAATCTTGAATTAAAGTAATTTATGAGTGTAAACATTAGATTACACGGTCAAACTATTTTATGCAGTTAGTAATGATTGGGGTGCAGGAAGCAAAAGCCTAATCAAAATTATTAATGGCCCATGAGTGAAAAAAAATCCGCTAGGCTGAGAGCGCTAATTGCTCGCTCACGTTGCACACGTGATGTCAAAGACGTCGTCCACAACGTATCGAAAAGTTTTTAATTTTCAACGCGAAACGTTTCGAGCCAGATCGGATGAATTGAACCCGGACTGAGTTACATACCGCGGTTTCTCTTCGCCCGATTCCATTAGTCGATAATTTCACGAGCAATTGATTAATTCATTGATGCTTTAGCACTCTACCATGTTATCGTGTGATTGTTTGTTCTCATCGCATTATTTTTCCTCATACGCTTTCAATTTCCGTGTCTCTATCCTATTGGCGCTTCTTCAAGGTTCTGCAACTTTCACAAATTGAATAGTGCCGAGGTTTGGTTCTAAAGTCTTGTGGCCGTTTCTGTCTTCGAGTTAGCTTATCAATGGAGGCGGATTTTGTGACGAATGATATGCTCGCACTCACACACGATGCTTTTGATGCCAACGATAATGTAAGCTTGTCGATTTTCGCCTTCACTTGTAGTTACTGTATTGTTGGAGGTTTTCGCTTTTTATATGAAGTGTTGCTTAAACCCTCGCTTACGCTTATTTTTGTGGTTTTGATAATTTCAAGTTATCTTACAATTTAATTTCATTTATGTTGTTTGGATGATTCTCATGTTTGCCTAAGATAGAGTCGTGTATAGCAACTGGTTGGTTTCTTATGGTATTTCTTTCACCGGAACACTCGGTATTTCTTAATTAACAGGATGATGTAGCTATTGAAGGGGAAAGATGTGGAATATGTATGGATATGGTTATTGACAGGGGAGTTCTGGATTGCTGTCAGCACTGGTATGTATTTTCTTTACGTACTTCTTAAATGCTTAAATTATATGTTTTCTCTCTTTTAAAAATTGTCGTATCGTAATCTCGTTGGTTTGATAGTGTCAATTTGTTTTATGGATTGTGCCTTGCGCCTTATCTGCAGAGTTTACAGAAGTAGGTTTCACTATTCATTGTGCATGGTGAAGAAATAAGAGTATGACTTATATGGAAAAAATAGTGATTGATGATATGTACTGGTAAAAGTCTAATAGTACATCGCTGTTTGATTCAACTTATTGAGAGCTTTAAACAAAATATTCCTCTGAAATTATCCAAAATATTCATGCTAATGGGTGCAAGTCTTTGTTGGACTGGGTTTTGATTGAATTGTGAAGCTGAATCTAATATTATTCATAATAACATCAAAAGCTTTTTACCGCTTGGTAAACTTTTATGTTAAAGAATGATAAAAGGATAGCTTACAATCTTCTCCTCTAAGAGATGCTCACTCTGCCTTCCTCTTTGATTTTAAGAATTACACTTCCTGCTCTTGGGAGATGAATGTACCACGCTTTGTTTCAATGTAAATGAACTCTTTCGTGGTGGTCACTGCTACACCTGCAACTACGGGGTTGTGCAATTATGTAAAGGCCCAAAGAGGGTTAATAAGGACAGAGTCTTTGAATGGAACCAAGTAGGCTTTTGGAAAAAGGTAGTTCATGAAGTGAAGTCGGCAAAGTAACTTCATTGTTATGCCTAATCATTCTAATGTTTCTTTCTTGGTGTTGTTCCATTGTGTTATGCAACAGAATATCCACATTTCTCTCTATGATTGTGTGGTTCCTTTTTGAGACCTGCGCCTCTTTATATACAACAACAATGCCTTATCCCTTTAGGTGAGATTAGCTATATGGATCATATGGCGTCATTCTAATCACTTAAAGACCACCTTGAGCAATTCCTCAGGTGTCCTTCTTAGCCCCCCTCTCCTCTTCACCGGGTTAAAAGCCACGCAGTCTACTCTTCTCATCAATGCCTCCCTTGGCATTCTTAATACATGGGCAAATCACCTTAATCTACTCTATCAGTCCTACCCAATCACTTGATGAGATCTACCCTAGGACTTAGAGGATCTATCAATTTATAACCAATAACTTACCCAAAAACACACTTGGAGCTCTTGGCCATGGCTTGGAAAAACAAGAAACAAAGAGTAAAGTAAAAGTCAAATAGATAAGGTGAGAAGATGTAAAGAACATGTCACCTTTGGTGACTAAAGGATAAGTCATTGTTGGTTTAATTCTCACGATTCATGAAACCTAACTAATTTGGTTCTGTTCAATAGAATTATGGAATTATATGTCCAGTTCAATTTGATTCAGGCCTAGTTGGGTAAACTGTGTTAAATTGTTAATACTCACTCACCAGAATTGTTTTTGTTTTGCTATGCTTGCTTTTTGCTTTGGTGGAAAGTTATGAATGTGGTACTGTAATATGAGGATTATCATGGGCAACAGTTCCCTCATGAAAGGGATTTCTTAGATCCCCATACCTTCTTTCTGTACTATCTTATAGAATGTATTGTTTTTCTACCTTATCATCTTACTCTTTTTGTGATAATTTTTCTTTAGTGTAAACTTCAGCTTCTTTTCTTCATGTATTATGTATTTGTAATGGTATACTATCTTAGTAAAGACAAAGGCTACTGGTGTATCTTTATCCCCTCCAATTTACTCAGTACAATTTTTCCTTATATTGAAATGTATCATATGACCTTGGGGAAGAAAAATCTTCTGGATGGATGCGCAAGGTTAAAAGGATTGTTTTCATGCCTTTAGGGGAGCATCTATTAGTTTTCACAATAATTTTGTCATGTTGAATTTTTATTCTTTACCTCCACTTACTCCCATTAAATGTCTGAAGTTTTAGCTTGGTTTATTTGATTCACAGGTTCTGCTTTGTATGCATTGACAACTGGGCTACCATCACTAATCTTTGCCCACTTTGCCAGAATGAATTTCAGTTAATCACTTGTGTTCCAGTGAGTGATATAAAATTGCGGAATGCTGCTTTTTCTTCATTGCTTTAGTATAACTCTTCAGGTTACAATTGAATTTGCCCACCTTATTAATTCTCTTCTAGACCGTGTACTTTGTTGCTTTGAGTAATATTATTACGAAAATCTATGTTTTTAATGCATATAATACCTTAAAAATACAATTAAAATTTGGTGTGTGGCTAAACATGCGAAACTCATGATTGTGAAGGTATATGATACCATTGGAAACAACAAAGTTGAAGATGATTCACTCCTCAGGTAAGTTTCCATCCATATGTATCTGATTGACAGCCTTATTTTCATTGTTTGTTTATATCTAGATACATCAAGCCTAGGGTTTTCTGAATTGGATTTCGAGCTGAAAGTCATGAATTTTGCATAATTCTAGCCATGCATCATTATCACTGAATTTTAAGGAAACTCTTAACAGTTCAGCACTAAATTTTGACTAAATAACATGTTTATCATGTTTCTGCTTTAAAAAAAATTATATAATGTTTTCACTGTTTTTCTTCATGATTACAGAGATGATGATGACTGGTCCATCGAAGGGAAGAATAACACACTGCAATTTCCCTCATACTACATTGATGAAAATGTAATTGTTTTCCATATAATATAATTTTAGAATTACGTGCTAGAAATCTTGTCGTCTGGTTAGTTAATATTAATGGCAACCTTGGTTCTAGTTTTTCTTATATAAATGTCACTACTTTATCTAGAGTCATATGTACATATAAATTGTGGCATTTATATTCTTAGCGGTCACTGTGTTTACCTGTGGTTTATTTCAGTATATACATTGGCCTTATAGCTAACTTTAACTACAACAAAAGCCTTTTTCCTACTAGGTTAGATAAGCTACATGTATTACATGACACTGTTCAATGATAAATACACAACAAACACTTGGAGAACTCACCCTCAAAAGCTAGTTATTAAGGGAGGAGAACCAAACGCTTAAATACTCCATCTAGCATTCCATACTACTCACTGTGGGATTTAAGCACCACATAATACCCAAGTTCCTATCACAGCACCACCCCTAAGAGCTGACATTTCAGCAGCTTTCACTCCATCACACTTCACTGAACTTCTTATTGGTTAGAACCGTCCACTGGTAGCAGTGTTTTTCAATATTGGAAGTCAAAACAGGTGATGGCAGAAGCATTGCATACCAAAAAGTAAAACCTCTAGATAAATAAAAAAAACACAGAAATGTAATTCTAATGCAAAAGTAATGGAAGACAATCACGTAATTAATAATAATAAGTCTAGAAATTCAAATAATATTATGAAAGCAACAAAACACTACCAAGTTCAAGACTTTAAAATAACAACAAAATAAGAAAAGTGTCCTAAATTTTAAATTATTTATTTTCTGGTTCTTTCTCAATTCCAACATCAATGTTATCATATCCCTCCTCTTACCCTCCTTTGGAAATAAACTTGTCAAACTTAAGTAATTTTTCAGTTTCTTCATACTCATACTTGGAACTATCAAATTCCAGTTCATCATCTATCCCAAATTGAAAATTCTCTTTGCACCTTCCTCCTGTTGAGGCTGAAGTTGCACCTAGACCTTTCTTGGAAGCATGGGAAGATCAAGTAACAACCACCACTTGATGATTGCCTTTTTTAATGTTTTCTTTTTCTCCTTGTGTAAATTCTTGGCTCCCCAACGCTTATAGGTGCCCAATTAAGAGTGGGATCATCATAAAAACCAAATCATTTCCCTCACTTCATTATCATTATCATTATCATCCACTTGTCCCTCTAATTGCTCGGTGCACTCATCAATAGGATCAATTTCATCTCTAATCTTGCATCTTGGAGCAAGTTGTTGGTTATACATTATGTAATCCGAATCATGCATTTTTTTTTATGGTGAAGCCTATTTCTCTTTTTTGAATGAATCTACATTATGAATAAGTAAAATGCTAATTAGATTCTTCCTACTTTCTACAAAAAAAAAAAAATTAAAATAATAATAATAATGAAATTAGCCATGGACAATAATTATTACCCACTCAAATATGTGCCATTTGCATTCACATCCTGATGAGATACATGTCAAGTTTAAAATACAAGATTTTGCAAGTCTGGCGTTCCATAATTTTCAACAGAACTTGTCCTTTTAAAAAAATTAATGCACAACACTAATCCTCATGTATTTTATCATTTTGTAGGCAGTTATTTGCTTGGATGGCGATGACTGCAAGGTTCGTAATGGGTTGGCTACTGTTGAAGGAGATTCTGATCTTGATACATCAATAGCATGTGATTCTTGTGACATATGGTAACTTCAAATCAACACATTAGGTTAATAAGTTTAAGATATACTGTTTGAAATGAGTTTTTGTTGTTTAAGATGTCATTGAGTAAAATTTTATCAGGTTATTGTCTTATGGAACTATGAAGTTGGGGTTGGATTGGTCAGCTCTGTAATAGCATGTTTGCCTTGGGTTTAAACTTCACCTTTTAAGGTGTTTTGGCAGAAAAAAAGTGTTTCTCTTAGAAAGTGGATTTAGGGCTAACTCAATCCAATAAAATTGGATTATAAGGTGAGGTTTCCGGTCACTTACATACTATAATTTAACTATATCTATAATTGATATGAGATTTCCAGCATATCCTCATGTCCAACACTATTGGGCTTGGTACATGAATAACACGGGCGAGTGACATATTAATGAATCTAGGATAGACTCTAATATCATCTTACAAAATAATTTAAGTTTAACTCAATTTTACAAAATTGACTTTTAAGGTGCAGATTGGTCCCATTTATATACTTGACGTTATCTTTAATCGATGTGACACATGGGTTTTTCTTATAATTTTACTACATATATAGTCTCGGTCTGAAAATTTGAGCAGTTTCTTAGTTTGTCATAATATTTATGGATATGTTCATAATAAACAGTAATAGAAGCTTAGTTAAGCCTAATAGATGAATTAGAAATTTGAGGAAATCAAGGGTGTAGTCAGGCCTGAACTTACATGGTTTATATGTCTGCCTTATCGAAGCATGATCATCAATGATGTACAAGCTAGATAATGATTATAATTATAACTTTTAAAGAGGCGATGAAAATAATTTAGAGAAGAGCTTGTGTAAGTGTTTTTGTCACTCTCTTTAATGGGTAGCTAATGAAATCCATTCATGAATATATTATTACTGAATTTTACAAACTGTACCACATTATTTTTTCTTCAATTGCATTGTGACAGGTATCATGCATTCTGTGTGGGATTTGATACCGAAAGTACATCAGACAGTACATGGTTATGCCCCAGGTAAATTGACTTTACTGGTTATTCTGTTTTATATTTTCGTTCTTCTAATTACTTTTTCTCTTACTTTAATCTCAAAGCTCGATCTGGTTTGTATTTGTTAAGATGCATGTACATGTTGGCTACTAGCTTATAAATAATAATATAGAATTTGATATAATCTAGCTATCATAAATCAGATCGATAGAAAACATAGGTAGATAATTAATAATATAAACAAAAATTAGAAGTTATTTATGATGTGATTAACTATGAAAATAATGTATTTATCCGTTGACAAAATTGAACTATCAAAGAATATCTTTAACAAAACCCCTTGCTGACAGTATTTGATATCTTCTTTCCATCCTTTAGTATTCTAATTCAGGGTTTTGTTTTAGATGTGTAGCAGATTATGTTTCTAAGGGAGCATCTAATTCAATGGAGAGGACAACCGTGGAATGTAATGCAGACAATAGTAACAGTGAATGTCATGCTAAGGATTCCTTTTCAGGAAAAGTGTCTGTCTCTGTTGCTGATACAGGAGAAACAGCTGTTGTTGTCTCGATGGTTGACAGAACAAAATGGGTTCCAGCAACAAGTGAGAAAAGCCTATTGCCTTTAGAAGTTGATGCGGATCCAATGAGTGAATCATGTATTTTAATGTCTGACATAAATGATCAGCAAAGTGGCGAAATGAAGACAATTTCATTACCGATCATGGAAGAAGAACTGGAACTGTCTTTATCAAACAATAGTGATTTAAAGAAAATTGCCAGTGGAACAATGAATGAACCCGGTGGCTTGGATGGAACCAAGTTATTTGATGAGTCCCATACCAAAACTAGTCCATCCAGAATTGAATCTGATATGGGTCTTGATCTTGGTTTGTCAGTGGGCACTTTTTTACCTGGTAAACCATATTATTATATATCAATAGCTTTATTTTGAGCTTGAAAAGTATCTATTGTAATCAGACTGATCGTCATCATCTTAATGTGCTTATAGTTGATAATGCAGAAAAGAGTGAACCAAAAGATCAAGAACCTGGTGTCCCAGGCTTGACTTCTGAAGAATGTTTTTCGAGAGGTACTCAACCATTCTTAGAAATGTGATTTCTTTGTTTCAGTCCAAACTTGGACTGTGGGAAACCATTTATGGATGGTATTTGTGGCATTTAAACCAGTTCTTAAACCATATAATGTTGATAATAAAATATTCTCAGGAGATGAAATTGAAGTCAATGCTTGTAAGGACAATGCCAGAGTGGTTGGTGGAAAGAGAAAGCATGCTGATTACAGGTAATCATTCATTTAAACTTGTATCATATGAAATGAGTTGTGTTCCTTGGTCATTGTACTGGAGAGAGGCAGAGACAGGATGTAAAAATGCTGTAGGAGAAAGCACACTTTGCCATAGTCCTCCTGTGTGTAGTGTTGCTGTATTACTCCAACATGGACAGTGAACCAAACACTGACACAGACATTTCATATCACATACACGAGCAACATAAGAGATCTAAAATAAATAAAAAAATGTCTGTATATTCTTGTATATGCAGCTTTCTATGAGAGTAAGTCACAAAAGCATACTAAGAGACATTATTTTTTAATACTTAATATTACATTTTGAAGTAACATTTTCGGAATGTTAAAGAAATATATTTTTTTATATACTAGTTTCCTTAAAATGCCCATCCATAAAGGTGTCAGATTAAGTGCGGGTCAATAAAATCTTTGGCAAACATTGAATGAGTAGCATCTGACATGTGGCATATTGTAGTTGGTATGGGAAATGTGTTTTGCACTCTTATAACGCCTCAAGAAAGGTGTCCCTATTTTGATAGGTTATTCTAGAAGGATGTGTTAAGGATATAACTCTGTTTAGTTGTCAGTCTATCATCTTGTAATCAACTCCTAATTAATGGAATCAGTCACCCAGAATCAAGCTTCCGGTTAAGCACCATTGATTTAGGAATTGATGCTTCCTTTTAGCCATTAAGATTTTCGTTAATGCTCACTTATTTTCTAAACAGATACCAATATTAACTACTTCCAGTTTCTCACTACTCCTTGCTTTTGGGGGTGAGTGAATGGTTACAAATGGCCTGGTTGTTTGGTTACACATCTTCTGGTGTCTGGATAATATGATTCCACTAAAGCAGCTATGCTATGTGGTTGTAAGGCCATTTAGAGCCCCCCTCCTCTCCCCCATCTTGTGAAGGAACACTTTAGATCTTTGATGGTATTTGGGGGACCTAATGGGGTAACAGATTGTCATGGTAACAGACATCATGCCATAAATATTAGAAAGGACTGATCCTAAGCTGTAAAAGCTAGCTTTGGAGTGGAGGATTGCTCAAATCTTACAAGGACTATTTTCTTTATATTCGGAGCTAATGTGGGACTTATTAACAATATAGATAGAAAGTTGTATATTATTCTAAAACCTGTGTTAGGGGCTGCTAATGATGCTCACTTCACCTTTGGAAGTATGTAGTCGATGAAAAAAATGTCATCATAAAAGTGGTGCTGCTGGTTGCAAACCCATTAATGAACCAGAACACTTTGAATCTTGATGAATTCTTATATTCACAAACCAGAAGAAACAGGAGCAGTTGCCTAGATAATTTTCATACTCATGTAGTATTAAAACTGCCTTAGTTGTCTATGATCTTTAAATGCATATTCTGTTGAAATAAAGGTTTTAATTGTTTTATGCTCACCACATGAGTAGTTCAAACCTTGACCCTTTTTCTCTTTTTCCCTTGATTTTGCCCTTGATGTGACAGTAATGGGCAAGTTCATATAAAGGCTGAGGATGGAGATGCCAAGCCTGAACTTCCTGAGGAAGTTGTGCCAAAGAAAAGTAAAGCTACTGACAGCCAAATGAGTAACACTGATGACACAGCCAATGATCATCTTTCAGAAAACGGTCCGAAGCACCCTGCTTTAAACGATTCTCCGACAAAGGCAACTGTTACACCAGATATAATGAATATAGTTAAAGGGACAGTCCGAAGGCTTTCCAAGGGACATACTAGTACTAATGCTTGTGACCAGTCATCTGAAAACAAAGGAAATATGGCTGGGTTGAGGGTTAAAAAGATCATGAAGAGAAATTCTGAGGATAGAGAATCATCCTTGTTAGTTCAAAATCTAAGGAAGGAAATTAGAGAAGCTGTCCGTAACAAATCCTCTATAAACTTCGAGGATAACCATTTTGATCCCAAGCTTCTTGAAGCATTTAGGACTGCTATAACAGGGCCTAAAACTGAACTTGTAAACAAGTTATCCCCTGCAGCTATAAAGGCAAAGAAGTCAATGTTGCAGAAAGGCAAAGTGCGTGAAAATTTAACAAAGAAAATTTTTGGGAATTCCAATGGAAGAAGAAAGCGTGCATGGGATAGGGACTGTGAAATTGAGTTCTGGAAATATCGTTGCATGAGAGCTACGAAGCCTGAAAAGATTGAAACATTAAAATCAGTTCTTGATTTACTAAGAAAAGGTTCGGATGGTACAGAATCAAAGCAAGCTTCTGAATGTCAAACCAAGGATCCTATACTTTCTAGGTTGTATTTAGCGGATACATCTGTTTTCCCCCGCAAAGAGGATGTAAAACCTCTCTCTGTCCTTAAAACTGTGGCTAACTCTGAGCAAACCAAACAAAACAATCCATCAGAGAAAGTACCAAATCCATCCGGTAACAATACTATTAAAGCAACAGATGTAAACAATCTCTTATCAAAGATGAGTTTTGTGTCATCTGAAAAAAACGTAGACAAGAAGATTGTACATGGCCCAGTTGGCGATAATTCAACTTCTGGTAAAATACGTTTAAACAATTACTCAGAAAGGACGCCAGTCTCGTCAGTTGGTTCGAAAACTGGCACCAAGGAGTTAGGCCAAAAATCTGGTTGCATGAAGAATGATAAAAAGAAATGGGCCTTGGAGGTCCTTGCGAGGAAAACAGCTACAACCAGCGGGGGAAACACAGCAAATGGAAATCAGGAAGACAATGCAGTTTTTAAAGGAAATTATCCTTTACTTGTATGTAAATGATCTTATCTGACTAGTTTTTATCTGCAATTGCTTTATTTACCTTTGATATTTTATGGCTGTTAACTGTTACTTCTTTCTGTTATTGTGAGTAGGCCCAACTGCCAAGTGATATGAGACCGGTATTGGCACCTTCTCGACATAATAAAATTCCTATATCAGTTAGGCAGGTATGCAGTACCTTGCGTTTCCACCATTTGAAGTTACACACGTTAGATTGATACATTTTTAATGAAGGAACAGATTACTAATGACATTGGGATCAGAAAATATGTTCCAATTCTTTAGGAGGGTCATTCTTGTTTCCTCACTGTAGAACTACAATTTATTATTTGGTTTATCTTGTGTTTTCAAATGTTAAACAAAACATCTGATTGCCAGTGGTTTTCCCATATATCCCATCCTTCTTTCTTTTTATCCCTGTTCCTTTGCTTAACATCACGTTATGAGCCATATAATATAACCCGAAGTTTCCCACCCGAGAAAGTGATAGAATCTTAAACTTTTTTAGTTGCTAGATTTTAGTGTTGGAATTAAAACTGGTGCATACCAATACAAATTTGGAATAATTTATTCTTGTTCCCCTTTTGGCATGTTAATGGAGTTGAATCTTATTTAAGTAATGGCGCAGGACTATTTCCAAATGATCAATTCAAGCTGCTTTATTTGTGTATTATACAACTCTGATAGTTAGATTTCTTCTCTCTTAAACTTCGTTCTTTGTGCAGACGCAGCTTTACCGCCTAACCGAGCGCTTATTGAGGAACACAAATCTGTCCGTGATCCGCAGGACTGGCATTACAGAATTAGCTGTTGCAGATGCAATTAATATTGAAAAAGAGGTTGCTGACAGATCAAATAGCAAGCTTGTGTATTTGAACCTTTGTTCACAGGAGCTCTTGCATCGCACAAATAACACAAAATCTGATGTAGCCACAGATACAACTCCAACAGCCTCATCAGCAATGCTTACTGATCAACAATCGGAAATAAATACGGAAGATCTTTCAACTGACCCTGCAGTTGAAACGGCCTTGAAAAATGCTGGTCTGCTGTCTGACTCCCCACCTAGCAGTCCACATGAGAACATAGAAACATGTAATGGTGACATGTCGGGGCCCGATAATATACTTGAACTGGATTCGAATCCTGATCTGGATATTTATGGTGATTTTGAGTATGATTTAGGAGACGAAGATTATATTGGTGCTAGTGTTACACAGGTTTCAAAACCAAAACAAGAGCAAAATGAGTCAAAAGTGAAACTTGTTTTCTCCACCACGAACTTGAAAAAGTCAGATATCGCTTTGGATTGTGCTGACTGTGAGGGACCTGAAAGAAATGAAGTGCCAGGAGAGGCCTCCTGCTCGCCGAATTGTCACAATGATGCAGATCATAGGGATAGGGCTTCTGTTTCTTCAGAGCTCCTACCCTCTGAGAGTGCTATTGAGCCACTTGACAAAGAATTTGAAGAATTATTATACGGCCCAGACAAAGAACCCCTCATAAAAAAATTTCCAGCTGGTGAATCAATATCATTACATGGAGATGGCAAGACAGAAACTCTAAGCGTGGCCAATGACTACCATATTGATAAACAGCATGCTTTGGATAATAAAGTAAAAGCTTCAGAACAGGGGAATGAGAATCTCACAGAAAAAGTTTATGATACTACCATCACCGACCAGTCTTCCAATATATCTGAAGCCGGTGAAAGTTTCCAACGGAAGGAAGAGAAATCTGATGTCACTGCTAAGCAGATTGACTCTGTAAATCATATAACTAAAAAGGTATTGTAAAATTAATTTTTTAATATAACTTATTTCTCTAGTTTTTCTTAAAAAGTAATGCAATGTGCCTATCATTTATGTTTTCTTCCATTTTTATATTTACCTTCATGATTTTCATATTTCTGTAATAATGCTGGAATTTGTACAGGTAGAAGCTTACATCAAGGAGCACATCAGACCACTGTGCAAGAGTGGAGTAATCACGGCTGACCAATACAGGTGGGCTGTTGCAAAAACAACTGAGAAGGTAATGAAGTATCATTGCAAAGCAAAGAATGCGAATTTTCTCATAAAGGAAGGTGAGAAAGTAAAGAAACTTGCAGAGCAGTATGCCGAAGCAGCCCAACAGAACAAAAAAAATTGATTCATACGGTATCATTTCATCCTCAACTAGTTTTTTCTTTAGTTTTTGCCCGTTATCAGCCTTTGTTTTATTATGGTGCTATACTTGCTTATTATGAAACTTGCTTTATGGAGCAGCAGCAATTATACGTCAGATTTAGTCTTCACCTTGTCAAATATGTGAATTGAGCACACGGATGAAATTGATTTTAAAAACATAATTTTGTTAAAATTGATTTTGACATAAAGTGATATATGATGATTTTTTTTAATCTAAATTTACAATATTTTGTTTAACACACTTATTTAAAATTACTTTAATTCAAAGTTTAATTTGAATTAAAATCAATTCTTCAACGTGGGATTGAAAATACTAATAATTTCATAAAATTGTATGAATTGGTATTTTAACCTAATTTAGAATATTATAACATGAATCTTAACACATTTTTAGTTGGATATTCTGAACTAAGAATCTGAGTTACAGAGTACATTTTCAAATATTAACGTTTGATTTGATTACTAATTGGGAATTCGGTTCCACTCCATTGTATTATATCTGCTTCTGCACCATTTTCGTATAACAGTGACTACCCACTCCATCGAGTTTCCATACCTAAGAATTTCACATTTGCTCTTTTCTTACGTAAAGTCAATTATTAGAATGTAATTATTTTTTTAAAATTTTATCTTTAAGTAATTTAAATATGACGCAGTACGTAAAATTGGTAGATACAACATAGCTATAATATAGTTATAAAAATTTAAATGTAATATATCTTGAATTAGTTTAAAACTTGACATAATATAAAAAAATTCATAAATTAATTATAACTAATAATAATAATCAGTTACTGAAATATAGTTGATTATTGCTATATTTTTTCAAATATGATGTAACTATGTACTACGTTTATTTTAGTGCACAGGAGTGAGTTTCTTCATTTGGAACTCTTAAAATTATCGTATAGTTGTGTGGGTCTTACGCAGACATGACATTAATCTTCTGTAATTATTTACTCTATGCTCAAAAGCTATTAGAATGTGGCTAATGTTTCGGGCATGAAAAGATAGATAACATTCATCTTTTTCAATTATTTTAATATATACAGGTCAAAGCTTACAAATGATCAAAACATAGAGTACATTCGCCAATCCAGGGAGTACATTCGTCGATAAGATGAACCCATAGGCGCAAAGATGTAGATCTGAACGGAAAGTTATAAAGGTTGCAATACAATTGAAACGGAGGAAGAACAAAGGTACGACATAAATCCAAAGAATATGAGAACGGTTTGCCTTTAAATCATAATGAGAGGTTTCTTATTGTCATATAACAGCAATACAGTATGTCTGGATTGTCGTACTTGTTTATGGACGTTAAAAGAGATGTGGGTCAACGTGTAATCAGTGAGTTGGATTTTGATTCTCACCGCCATGGATTCTCAGAGAAGTCAAAACACACCTCCATTGGGTTTCGTTTGAGAAATTCCATGTTGAGTACTTGATTAAGTTTTCGAATTATTCGATCTGTAAATCCTAAACCCTAGATACATTACGACTAATTAGAACTCAAAAATAGGTCTCATGTTCCAACTAGAGTAATCCAGAGTTTTTATGGATTATATTATCTAAAAAGTGTTCTGAGTAAACAATTCGTATTTAGAATGGAATAGATTCTGAATTGCTAATACAAAATAATACATTAGAAAAATTTTAGATTTAGTAATCTTGAATAATATTTTTTACGTTTTAAATTGGAAAATTTGTAAGTCATGTTTTGGACACATAATGCCCAATTGTAATTACGAATTTTTAGATTCTGCAATTTGAATGCTTTTTTTATTCACTTTTGGATTGATTAATTTAACAGTTTTTTTTTTTCTCTATATGCATATTTGGAAGTATGTTAAATCCCCACAATGTGGTATTCTTGCAGCTGCATGACCTCGTCAGAAGTAGCTGTGGATTGTCATTCGAAAGTGAAAATATATATCCAGGATTGTCATATCTGAAATTTGTAATTCCATTTCTAAAATGGATTTTCCGGAAATGACTTATGTATTTTTCCAATTTCAAATTTTAAAAAACAACTCTAAGTTGTTAAAATTATTCTTATGAAATGTTTTTCTATCTTGTGCAAATTCAAATTTATAAGTTGAAATATCTATAGATTTTATTTGAATCATATATTTCTATAATTTCAAGAAGTTATTAATTTGTATTAGATTTGAAATTTTCGTAATTGAATTGTTTTTGTTTCACAAATATTTGTTTAGATAAAGTAGTTAAAACATTATATATTTTCCTAGTGAAAAGACACATGTGTATTATTTTTTTCATCATAACAAAATGTGGTAAATTTATTATAATTATTTATCTTAAAATAACTTTAATTGTAATTTTATAATTTCTTAATTTTACATAATATTAGAATTAACATGTCATGTTAGAGAATCAGTTTGTCTCAATTTACTTTTTACAACGTGAATTTACGTTACATTCACATTCATACAAATAATGCAACCATTAACCAATGTGGTAAAACTAACCCTTTCACTCCAATTTTTATATATTTTTTTAAATCAAATTGACAAATTGTGTATTTATAGTTTGTAAGGTCCCTTTAAAAATCTTTTAATTCTTTTTTGCTCTAAAAATAGTGGGCTGCCCTTGTAAGTGGGTCTAAGGCCGGTCTAACAGATAAGGTCCCCAAGTCTGCCTTAAATCTAACATTTTTCTCATTCTCAGAAACTGTCCCTAATCCTAAAGAGTTGCAGCCGCACTTCTGCTAGGGTTTACGTCTTCATCGTTCCAAGTTCGATCAAGTTGTTCTCACTCCACGTAAGTTATCTTTCAGCTCACACTTCTTCTCCATGAGTGCCTATTCGTTTTACAGTAGGGTTTCACCGTGAGCTTAGTTCCTAACTCTGTTCCATTGTCTTGTTCAGCTCGCAAGTCCCCTCCTTGAGCTGTCGTGCTCCGTTGGTCAGAGTCGAGGCACCTTCTAGCTACTTCCAGGTAAGGGAAGCTAGACCCTCTTCGTTTGGTGTATTTTGTCTTGTATCGTTGTGGTTTGTGGATTCCTTGAGATTGTGTATTGCTATGGGTGGTTGAACTGGCTGGAAATCTTTGTTGGGTGTGTGTATGCGTTGTGCAGGTGCGAACAGTGGCGGACACTGATAGTCTCGCTCAGGCGAGATGTGCAGGGGCTCGCCCAGGGTTTCTTGCGCGAGTGGTTGCCCAGGCGACCAGAGTGTGATTTTGAGCGAGCAGACAACTCGCCCAGGCGAGAGGGGTCTCGCCTAAGCGAGATCCCATGTTGTTCCTGTTCCTGTTTTGTGCCCTCGCCTAGGCAGAGGGGAAACTCGCCTGAGCGAGGTGCTGGGCGAGACAGTGTTGTGTTTGGACGATTGCTTATTTCTGAATGATCTATTTTTGGTTGGGCATTAATGTTATGATGAGGGACATGTATATAATGGAGTGTGATGCATACATATCATGATTCATGAATTATAAATGATGGGTTTGGTATATGAGTATTGGCATGTGAACTAAATGAGTTTGGTGTTGTTAAAGTGACATGATAATGAGATGAGTTGGATTCTATGTACGTGGATGGATTTTGATGAGTTGGAATGGGTTGGATCTGGAAATGTGAAAGGTAACGGCTTTAAAGGTTGATATAATGAGGGTATCTTTGCATGGTGAATATTGTTTGATTGTATGATCGTATCTGGCCTGTGTCAATGCATAAATCCTTGGGGTCTCTAGGTGAGACTTTCAGGTTCACGCTTCAGTGGTCGAGACGTAATTCCATGGTCCCTGTTAGTGGGTGTTCATGGTGGTGCCCCATCTGTATAGTTAGGTAAGGATTCAATGTGAGGTTGCATCCTGACACTCTGAGGAGTCAGTTAGTCTCACCTAGAGCGGACTGACTCCTGTGGTAAGAGTAGCAAGAGGTCCGAAATTCATTAAGGGCTAACATTGTGGTGAGGGAAATTTGATTCATTGTAACACTTGTAACACATAGCTCGGGGCTGAGCAGCTCGGGGGTGAGCAGAGGTATCCACCACAAGTGCAAGCATCCGCTGAATTCGACCAGGCTATACGTATCCGGATGAGTCGAGTCGAGTCGTAGTGTATTGAATGAAGAGTCATAACATGCTTGGTTGCTGTATGGATATGGGATTGTGGAAATATAATTGACTGTATGATGAACATGTTATTGGCTCTAGCTTACCCTTTCTGTTATTTGTTGTATGTTCTGTGGTGTGGCTTTTTCTTTTGCGATGATCATCAATTTGATTGATGGGAGCAGATGGGCAAGGTTCTCGTGGCCAACAAGGGAATGGTGATTTCGCTGCTTAGCCATCTGAGCTGAAGTTATTTTCTTCATGTTTTCTTTAGGGCTATGGCCCATGTATTGCTTTATGCATTTCTATTCTACACTCTTTGTTAGACTTGTATCTGGTTTCCGTTGGCATCATGGTGTGCCCAGGTTGTAGGGGTTGGGTTAAGGATCCCAAGACTACGCTACTGTACTATCGTTTGTGTGACGTTTCCTTTAATTTCGTTTAATAATTAAATGGGACGTTACATAGTTTACCTGAGCTATTTCTAAAATTATTTAGTTTAAAATCGAATAAATTAATTTAAAATGAAATTACTTCTAATAAAATTTAACAAATTTAGTATAATCCGTACTGATAAATTTAAAAACGTCATACTTAATTTATAAAAAAAAAATTGTTATATGTCTTTTTTATATTCGTTACAGTCTTCACTTGTATGTTTTTACTCTTTTCTTTATTCTTTTAGTTAATTTTTTTTAATCTCGATATTTTAATTGGTTTTAATTTTTTCTTTTACATGTTTTTAAATTGTCATTATTTATAAGCACGCATAAAAGTATATAAAAGTTTGCAACACAAAGGAATTATAATTTTGTATTTAAATTTAGTGACTACAAAAGTATTTAAGTTTTTTTTTTCTATTACAACACTTATCGGTCTTTTTCTTGTTTTTTTAGTTGTTTTTCTTTTTTTTGGCCCTGACCTATTATTATTTTTCTTTACACTGTGTTCGTTTTATGGAGAGAAAATTTGCGAGGAAAGAAATTAGAATGACTAGACTGTTCGTTTTAAGGGTATGTGTGCAGAAGGGAGAGCGAGCATATGAAGGATCCATTAGATTTGTAATCGCGGGTTATATGTGAAGATATGGGGGATTGGGTTGGGGTATTACATATTTACCCTTGGCATCTCTCTCACATGCCATGCATTGTGGGATAGTACGTAAGTCATTCACCGTTCAACAGCCATGCACTATGTAATATTCCCGAAAAAAGCACATTAGATCGCTTATGACCATACATACAAAGCGTTTGAATCTGTTTGACTGGAAAAAAAAGCCATTAAATACGTATTGAATAAGTTAGACAGGTTGGTAGCTGATATTGGTGGAGTGTCATAATTATAAGAGGGGAGAAGGCAACTTGGGTTTTTAGTTTTGATGGACATCTCCGTTTCGCTGTGCTGCCATTTCAGGTGAGTGTGGTGTTTTTTTTAAATGTGTGTGTGTAAGTTGGGGTTTTTACTGGTGTGTGTTATTGTTTGATGTGAGTTGTGAAATGGTGAGGAACCCATCCATCCAAGCTATGCCCCCATTTACCACCTCTCCACCTCTCCGCTACAATGCAAACACACTGCTGCAACCAAAACTCTTTGCAAGAAGTTGTAACCATGGCACGGAAAACCAGATCCTGTGTGAAGGATTCAATCTTGTGCTGTTGGATCGGATACGGTGGGTAGCTGGATCGGATATGCTCTAAAGTGGATCGAATCCGTGCTCACATGGAACGGATACGTGATCATGGGATCGAATACGCAACTGGATCGGATACGGGCTTAAGGGATCGAATACGCATGGAGGTGGATCGAATACACTGGTTGGACGTTGGCGGGATTGAATCCGGTTTGGTAGATGGGATACGAGTGTGTGGATCGGATATAGCTATGGTGGATCGGATACACGTGTTTTAAGCGTTTTAGATCTGATCTTCTTCCTTCCGCAATGGCTGCCATGGGTGCTTGGTTTCGTAATGTTTGATTTTTGTTTTTATGCAAGAGGTGGTCGAATACGGAAGTGCAGGGGATTCAGCAGTGTAGGGAATTCTTTGCACGTCTTGTAACTGTGGTGGCTGACCTATTGTTAATATTTACTTGCAGGTGGTGAATAATTATGGATTGTGCTTAAGGCGGGTTTGCGTCTCCTTCTAAGTGGTGGAGGTTAGTTGTTTCATGGTCCGGGGTTTATTTTGAGTTACAAGTTTCCATAATATGTTTGTTGGTGTAGGTTTGTTGTGGTGTGGTGTGTTCGTGGTTTTGTGTTGTGGTGGTATGCGTACTTGGTGGATCTGAGTTGTGCTCTGTGTGTTCGTGGAAGTGGTCAAGTTGTGAGTGTGACGAACCTTGAGATATGTTTGTAGTTATGAGAAGAACTTATTCTGTGTGATTTGAAGATTCTAATATGATTCGGTTGGTGTAGGTTTTTGACATTTGTGGAAATTTGTTTGAAGTCTTGAAAAGCTAAAATAGAGGTATATAACATGTTCAAGTGTGTTATTTGTGTTACTTATGAAATGTGTTATGGTATGAAATGTGTTATTTGTATTTTTTTTTTTGGATATATTGTATGTTTAATTTATGGATACATAATGGATTGATTGCATGGTTAATTGTAAGTGTTATTATTGAAGGAAATACTTGTATTTTGTTAATGGGAATTTATTGTTGGGGTTTTTTAAAGTAGGATGTTTATAATAGTTCATTATTATGTGTATTATGTGGAGGCCATAGTTTTTACATTTGTTAAAGGTGACATACATGGAAGAAGAATTAGAACTTTCTTATTTGGATGGTGATGATGTAGTTGATGATGTTGTGGGTGTGGACTTCAATATAGTCACACTTTTACACCAAAAGGACATACGTCGGAGATGTTTTAGATCAACGACGTTTCTTTAGCGACATCCGTCAGATGGAACACTATGCACATGAATTTTATATCAGAAAAATTGTGGAGCCAAAAGTTATGAATTATGATTCATTCACTACATTTGGGCTTTATTTCCATCATCATCTTATCTATCAAGGGCTCATCGACTTTGTGTCTCTGGATCGTCCTTTCTATCCGGGTTTGATCAAAGTTTTCTATTCAAACCTAAGGATCTCCGGCAATGGATACCTATTAAGTGAGGTAAACAGAAGAAAAATTAAACTAAAACATGATGACTTGTTTAATATTTGTCATTTAAAGTATGAAGGTCGAACTGTGAGCTTTACGGATATACCAGAGGACCTCCCTTTAGATCGTGATATGGCATTATCTTCTATGTTGACTCCAAAGATGCAGGGTCAACGTGTGAGATCAATCGGCTCTATGAACGTTAATGACAGACTACTACACTATGTCCTTGTGCATATTTTGACACCACGCTTAACTAATTTTGCAAAGTTGTTGCACGAAGACATTTTCATGTTGTGGTTGCTTAAAAATAACATATCAATTAATTGGTCATATCATATAATTAGAGATGGCAAATAAACCCGTCCCCGTGGGTATTGCCCGAATCCGTCCCCGTTTTGACGGGGAATCCCCGCATTGACTGGGTATGGGTATGGGTATGGGGAATCCCCGACTTTTTCAGTTGGGTATGGGGATGGGTATGGGGATGTACATATACCCGCCATAATACCCG